>ERZ808245.577-NODE-577-length-17746-cov-5.097055_pt1 | contig 17746 bp, 17 predicted proteins | sample MGYA00521243_ERZ808245 | MGnify/ENA primary metagenome ERZ808245 (study PRJEB31516, sample SAMN03275576) | gut metagenome | biome: mammalia-associated habitat; material: feces | host: Papio cynocephalus | place: Kenya | collected 2012-07-07 ... | reverse complement strand
GTTATGAGGTGAAGAAAGTACAACCTGTGGATATGTTCCCTCAAACATTCCATGTGGAGACGATTGTGTTGCTACAACGCAAAATGAGCCGAAATTAGAGAAAATCCTTGAATTTGAGTACTTTTACAAGCATTTCAGCTTTGAAAGGAACGAAAATGGATACCTTGAGAAGAGGTTAGGCAAGTCCTTCAAGGTTGAGGTGTTTGCCCATATCGGTTGAGTTGATACGTTCGACCATCCATGAAAATTAAGCCAAAAGAGGCGATAAAACGGATATAGAACATGCCGTGCTCCAGCCTCGATTGGCTTTTTCTTTTCGACTTTGCAACCTGTGATACGAGGTAAGTGGAAAATTACGCATTTAAAAAGCAGGAAAAATGCGAGACTAAATTGAGACTTTGTTAGGAAAGTGCTATACTTAAACTGCTAAAAATTAAATGATTCTACTTAATACCTGGAGGCAACATTTGCATGATCAAAAACTTAAAAACATATTACGAAGATTTAGCAAAAAACACGTTAGCTGAATTTGTTGATGGCAAATATGCTGCATTAAAACTTAGCGATAAGCCGGATTTGCAATCTAATAAATTGGGTATTGGAATAGAAGTTAGAGAATGTAAAAACGAACAGGATGGGCGTGCTGATGCTTTTATAAGAGAAACATTCGGCACTGATATGACTATCAACGAACGACAAGCAAAAAAGGAGAAAATGGGCGTTAACGGTTGGCTGTATCAAGACCCAAAATCGAAATCTGTTGCGTTCAGCCAAACTTGTGGATTGTTTGATGTAAACAAGAAAAAAGAGGAGATTGCTAATTTTATAGCGGAAAAAGCAGGAAAATTTAAGGCTTACAAAAAATTTAATTTGAATTGCCTATATTTATTTTGTCATTGGAATTATGAGCGAAAGGATATTGACGATGTGACTAAGATGATTTTATCAAATCCGTTTGATTGCATTTTCTTCGATTGCATGGATTGTCTTTTCACATTTGATTGTAGAACTAACAGCTTAGAAAAATATGATTTTCGCTTAAATGTTGATAGAACATATAGCGATATGCTAAGCAAATTAAGAGACAAATATTGGAAATGCCGTTCAGATTACGATTATCAAAAATTAATCAGGCAATTAAGAGGCAAACTTATATTAACTCAAGAAGAGTTTGCAAAATTGCTAGGCGTGTCGTTTGCGTCCGTCAATAGGTGGGAAAGAGGACACCACGAGCCAACCACTAAAGCAAAAAGAAAAATCGTCGAGCTTTGTAAGAAAAACAAAGTGGAGCTAATTACAAGCAAAGAGGAGGAATAAATTATGGCAAAGAAAGAAAAGAAGCAAAAACCATTAGAACAGGTTTTGATGGAGTCGTGCAACAAGCTCAGATCCAATATGAGTGGAATCAACTACATGTATTTTGTCATGGGATTGGTTTTTTTGAAATTCGCCTCCCTAAAGTTTGAAAAACGACGTGAAGAACTATTAAGCGGCGAGGATTCTTTTGCTGCTGACATGCCTTCCTTCTATGCCGAGAAAAACGTTTTCTATATTCCGGAGCAAGCGAGATGGAGCTTGATCAAAAACAACGCTAAAAGCAGCAAAATCACTCTAAAAGTAATGGAGAATGGCGAGCTGAAGGACAAAGATTTCACCATTGGGATGCTGATTGACCACGCTTTGGAAGAATTGGAAAGAAGCAACCAGCAGTTAAAAGGCGCGTTGCCGATAGGGATTTACTCCAAAACGACTCTTCCATCATCAAACTTTGCTTCACTAATCGATGAAATAGATAAAATTCATGAAGACGCCGAGCACCCGATGAATGATCTTATCGGCAAGACCTATCAATACATGCTCAACGCATTCGCTATTAAGACAGCCGATGAGAAAGGCGAGTTCTATACGCCAGATAACATCGTCGACTTAATCACCACATTGATTGAACCATACAAAGGAAAGGTGTACGACCCTTGCTGCGGTTCAGGTGGAATGTTCATTCAGTCATACAAATTTGTGGAGGCGCATCGCGGAGACGTAAACTCTATCTCCGTATATGGGCAGGAATCCAACCCCGACACATGGAAATTGGCGAAGATGAATCTTGGAATCCGCGGCATACCTGCAAATCTAGGCAAGAAAGAAGCCGACACATTCAGCGACGACCAGCACAAGGATGAGAAATTTGACTTCATTATCGCCAATCCTCCTTTCAATCTCAAGAACTGGAGAGGAGAAAAGGAACTGATTGATGACCCAAGGTGGAAAGGCTATGGCGTGCCACCTGTTTCTAACGCCAACTATGCCTGGATTCTCCATATGCTTTCAAAACTATCGCTTAATGGTGTTGCTGGATTTTTGTTGGCTAATGGAGCTTTGGGCGATACTGATACCACAGAAATTAGGAAGAATCTAATCAAGAATGGGAAAATCGAGGCAATCATTGTCCTGCCGAGAGAAATGTTCTACTACACTGATATTTCCGTGACCCTTTGGATTATGAATAACAATAAAGGAGCTAGAAAAGTCATTCAAGATGGCAAGGAAGTTTTGCTAAGAGATAGAACAAACGATGTACTTTTCGTGGATTTGAGAACGAGAGGGCACAAGACTTCAGAAGGCTATGTGGAGCTTGACGAATCCGATAGATTGCAAGTCAAAGAAACGCTAAATGCATGGCAATCTCCAAATTGGAAAACAATTTACAAAGACGTTCCTGAGTATTGCCAAAGCTGCACGATAGATGAGATTAGAAACGGGATGACCAACAAAAAGCAAAAAGAAAACGGCACCAACATCCAGGTCTCTGAAGGCGATTCTCTTTGGTCTCTTGTCCCTTCTAAATACATTGAGTTCATTGATCACGATTTAAACATCGACTTTGAAAAGGAAATGAGCCGCATCCAAAAAGAAATGAAAGAATTGCTTAAGGAAGAGAAAGAATCCCAGAAGCAATTGGAAGATGCGTTCCGAGGTATTGGATATGGCATCGAGTAGGTTGGGCGATTATATTGAATTGGTTGATTTACGCAACAACGAAGGCAAATATGGTGCCAAATCCTTAAAGGGTATTTCTATAAATAAAGTGTTAACGCCAACAAAAGCTGACACAAGCAACTTGAATCTCAAAGCGTACAAAATTCTTAAACATAATTGGTTTGCTTATTGTGCTGTTACGTCTAGGAATGGTAACAAAATTAGTTTGGCATATAACGACGAAAAAGACTGCATTATTTCTTCTATAAACCCTACTTTTAAAGTAAAGGATGAATCAAAAATTCTTCCACGATACTTAATGATGTTTTTCAATCGTTCCGAATTTGATAGATTTGCTCGTTTCAATTCGTGGGGGTCCGCAAGAGAAACGTTTAGTTGGGAAGACTTTTGCAATATTGAATTAGAAATACCTCCATTAGAAATTCAAAGAAAGTACGTTGCAATATACGAATCGATGCTTGCCAACCTGCGTTCTTATGAAAAGGGATTGGATGATCTAAAACTAGTTTGCGATGGTTGTATTGAGAAATTGCGAGCAATTAAAAGAACACCGTTAAAAGGATATTTGAAAGAGAGCGACGAAAGAAATGAATTGCTTTTGGCAAAAAGTGAGAAAGGCATTAGCATTCAGAAAACCTTTATTGATACTAAAGCTAAAGCTGAGAATATCAAAAAGCAAAAGCTAGTTAGACATGGATTTTTTGCATTCAATTCCAACACTTCAAGAAATAGCGATACGATATCAATCGCTTTAAACGACGGAGAACCATGCGCGGTGTCAGCTACTTATATTGTTTTTTCGTGCAACAATAAACTATTGCCAGAATACTTATATTTGTGGTTTAAGAGAAAAGAGTTTGATCGTTTTGCTCGATTCAATTCTTGGGGAAGCGCTAGAGAGACTATTTCTTTAAAAGATGTTGAACAAGCAGAAATTGCAATTCCTGAACTGAAAGTTCAAAAAAGCATTGTAGAAATTTTATCCACTTATCAAAGAAGAAAAGAATTTGTCACAAAAATAAAAAACACTGTGGCTTCGGTTTGCCCAATTTTAATTCGTGGCTCTATTTTAGAAGCAAGAACCGAGGATGATATGCTATGAATTTTTATGAAGAATTAAACTCGTTTGTTTTTGACTATTTAACAAATGACAAAACTAATGCCGCTTTGCTGCTTGATGGCGAATGGGGGACGGGGAAAACTTATTATGTAAAGAATGTGTTGATGCCTTTTCTTGAAAATAAAAAGAAACAAGTGGTTTATGTTTCTTTGTATGGGGTAGAAGGCACTGAATCTCTAAGCAAAAATATATTTACCGAATCTCGTTTGAAGGTGATTAATTCGACCGCCAGAACCATAATCTCCGGCACTGCCAAAACGGTTATACGTGGTATTTCTAGTTATTTTGGAGTTGATCTTAATGGCGGAGTTAAGGAATGGAGAAAATTAGCAAAATTTGCCAATCTAAAAGATAAATTATTAATAATTGACGATATAGAAAGACATTCTCCGAGGTTTAATATCATTGAAATCCTTGGGTACATTAATAATCTATGCGAGCAAGATGGCGCAAAGGTTTTGCTAGTTTGCGACGAAAGAGCACTACGCACAATTGGATTGCCTGATGAAGAATTAGAAAAATACAAAAAAATCAAAGAAAAGACGATAGGGGATGCTATAAAGTTTTTTCCTAATTTAGACGAATCCATCGTTTCAATTCTTAGAAAATACGACTTGCCTTCTCTTGGAAACGAAGAAGATCTTGTCAAAACATTGAAAACACTCAACAGTGAGAAAGATATATGTTGTTTTAATTTAAGGTCGTTTTCTAGGGCTTGTCAAAAAATGCTAAGTATTTCTGAGAAGCTTAATGATTTTCAAGTAGAAAATAATAATGCATTTGCTGATTTTATTAAGGCGTCATTTTTCGGATTGGTTGCTTTTTATTTAAGACTATCAAAAGATTCTTCCTTGAGTTATTCTCCAAGTTTTGGAATATCTTCCTCAGATTTGGGAACAAGCTGTTATCCGCTTTATAAATACATATACGATTATTGCATATATCAGGCTTTTGACGCTTCGTCATTTAAACAAGCTTTTTCGCTATTTTTGAAGCAAAGGCAAAGCCAGGAAAACAATGAAGTAATATCGATGGTGCAATCCTATTATTTGGTTAACGACAACGATTTAAAGAATGGTCTCAAAAAGTTAAATGATTTAATTCATAATGGCTCAATAGCTTGTGAAAGTTTTACCAGCATTGCCACATATTTGATTGCTATTAAATACTACTTTAGTTACGACATTCACAATATCTTAGAGTCAATGTTAGAGCGAGTGCGAAGCGAGCCTTTTTCACAAGAACTCCTAGATTCATTAGAATCCTTTTCTGGATATTATTTAGATGAAAAAGACTGCATAAACGATTTCAATGATTTTAAAAACGAATTGAAGGAGGCGATTTTGTCTACAGATGCAACTAGAAAGAATAACCATCTCAGCGCGGAAAACCTTTCCCGATTTCTTGATAATATTTATAAAAACAAGGGCAGATGGATGATAAGCAAAGAAGGTTTTTCTGCCTATGTGAATTTTCAAGAACTCCTTGAGTTTATTCGGAAACCGGAATGTGATGCGAAGTGTTTGGATGAAATTAGAGGACTATTTTTATCTTTGTATTCGGGAATAGGAAATATTGCTGATTTTTGCTCTAAGGATATAGAACCTATTAGAGCCCTAAAGAATGGAATCATCGAATTTCAAAAGCAAAATCATCTAGGAGGGAAGGTAAAAAATCTGCAGCTTAGATGGTTTTCGCAAAATTTAGGAAATATTCTACTTAGGCTGGGAGAAGGTGGTGATGAACATGAGTGAATATAATTTTTCGGAATCCTCATTTGAAAATGCTGTAATTGATTTGCTTAAGCAGCAAGGATATGAATATTCATGTGGGTATGATCTTCATAGAACAAACGAGGAAGTCATCCTTATTGATGACTTTAAGGACTATCTATCCAAAAGATACTCTTCTTTAAATCTGCAGGAATCGGAAATAGACTTCGTTTTGCATAGTCTTTTGTCTTCTAGGGGAACTTCGCTTTATTCGACGATGAAAGAAACCCTGGCAGCGCTTCGAAACGGTATAACATTGGATAGAAGTGCTTACGGACTGAACAACGAGTATATCGAATATTTCGATTATGACGGCAGCGAAAATAACGTCTATAGGGTTGTTAATCAATTTGAGGTGAGGGACGCGTCTACTAGAAGACCGGATGTTGTGATTTTTATCAACGGCATCCCTGTTTCCGTGTTTGAACTGAAAACCATAAGCGATTCTGACGTTAAGCTCTATGAGGCTTATGAGCAATTGCACATTCGATACACGAGAGACATTGAAAGCCTCATGCGTTTTTCATTTATATCCGTTATATCCGATGGCGTAAACACGAAATGCGGATCCTTATTTGCCAATTACAAGCATTATTTTCCTTGGAAATCGACGGACGGAAAGTCCTATGCAAAAGATGGCATAGACAGCCTTGTGACGATGGTCCAAGGTTTATTCGACCACTCAACGTTATTGAATGTTTTGAAGAATTATGTGTACTTTCCCGATACGTCAAAACACGATTTGATGGTCATGCCAAAATACTCTCAGTATTATGCCAGTGAGCTATTGTTCGAAAATGTCAAAAAGCACATGAGGCCGAAAGGCGATGGGAAAGGTGGAACCTATTTTGGCGCAACTGGATGCGGTAAATCTTACACGATGCTTTTCTTGGCGAGGAGATTGATTACTTCGCCGGAGCTCAATTCCCCAACGATAGTCTTTCTTACAGATAGAACTGATTTAGATGATCAGCTTTCAAAAACGTTTGAGGCATCCAAAGAATATTTGATCGATAAGAACACAATGAACGTTTCCTCCAGGGAGGTTCTTAACCAAAAAGTTAAAGGAATTACTAGCGGTGGCGTTTTTCTGATGACGGTTCAAAAATTTGACGAAAATGTCAAATTGCTCAGCGATAGGGATAATATCATTTGCATTTCCGATGAAGCTCATAGAACCCAAGTTAATCTCGACGCCACTTTAAAAATCGAAGAGGACGGAATCAAAAAACACTATGGGTTTGCTACATATTTGAGAAACTCATTTCCTAACGCCACCTATGTCGGATTCACGGGCACGCCAATTGACGCAACAGTAAATGTTTTTGGGCCAATTGTTGCTTCTTATAAAATGAAACAAGCTGTAGACGACGGATCAACGGTGGGGATTGATCTTTTGCCAGGCCCATCGGCTGTTAGGCTTGATGAAACAAAGATGGCTATCGTGGACAAATACTACGAGGACCAATTAAAAAGCGGAACGAACAAGTATGAAGTAAATGAATCAATTAAGGAGATGTCGAAAATCAGGACGATAATCGACAATGACTCTAGACTTGATTTAATCGTTGATCACTTTATTAAGCATTACGAATTGAGAGTTAAGGAAGGATCGACCGTTAAAGGCAAGGCGATGTTTGTTTGCTATGACAGGAAAATAGCCTTTAAGGTCTATAAGAAAATAATAGCAAAAAGACCGGAATGGAATATTCCTCGCAAAACGCAAGAAGACGAATCGAGCCTTTCTTATGAGCAGCTGAATAAGCTTAGGCCTGTTGAGATGGTTAAACTGGTTGCTACAAGAGGGGATAACGACGAACCTGACTTATACAATCTTTTAGGAACCGATAAAGACAGGAGCGATTTGGCGGTCCTTTTCAAAGACGAGAACTCGAACTTTAAGATTGCCATTGTCGTCGACATGTGGCTTACCGGATTCGACTGTGAATGCCTGGACACCATGTATCTCGACAAGCCGTTGGAGAAGCATAGTTTGATTCAAACGATATCGCGGGTTAATCGAGTCTTTGAAGGAAAGGACAAAGGGCTTATTGTCGATTACATTGGCATCGAGGCTTCTTTGGCAAAGGCCATGCAACTTTATAGCGGTGACATCAATCCTGTAAGCGAAATCGATGCGTCTTACGTCATTTTCAAAGACCAGATGTCCTTGATTGACGATCTGATGAACGGGTTCGATTACTCCAAATTTGAGACCGGAACCGATTTGGATAGATTACTTACTTTGCAAAAGGGGATGGAATTCGTCCAAATGAAAGAGGAGAGGGAAACACGATTCATGGGATTGGCCCAAAGGATGAAAAAGGCGTTCGACATTTGCGTCGGAGACCCAAGAATAAAAGACACGGAAATGTTCAAACTCCATTTCTATTGCGCAATCCGCTCCGCGATTATGAAAATCGGACGGGAGGGAACACCAGATTCAACGAGGATGAACGAAGAGGTTAAGAAACTCGTCGATGCCTGCATTTCCGCTTTAGGAAATCAAGACGAGGGCGAACTAACGAAAACCGAAATATTTAGCGACGAGTATCTCAAGAAGATACAAGGAATCCCGTACAAAAACACAAAATTCAAAATGCTGCTCGAGATGCTGAGAAAAGCCATTTCAAGATATTCACACACCAACAAATATAAGGCCGAGGAATTCTCTAAACGCATGAGAAGCTTGGTTGATAAATATAACAAAAGAGATGGTGAGATATTGGTTTCTAACGATGATGTTATCAATGATTTCATCGATTCTTTGAGCGAAGAAGCACAAAATATTCTAGAAGACCTAAAAAAAGATGCCGATGAATTCAAGAAAATGGGGATAAGTTTTGAAGAGAAAGCCTTTTACGATATTTTGAAGGCCATTAGAGACAAATACCGATTCGAATATTCCGAGGAAAAACTAGTCGAATTAGCAAAAAAGGTCAAAGCAATCATCGACGATAAAGCTAAATATACAGACTGGTCATCGAAATCAAACATTAAAGCTAGCCTTCAATCAGACATTATTCGACTTCTTAACCGGAACGGATATCCACCGATGACTTTTGAAGACGTTTATGAGAAGGTCTTGGCGCAAGTCGAAAATTTCAAAAAATATGAAGCTTAGCTCTTTTGCTCGCAATCCTAACCGAGGAGCTTAGCAAATTATTGAATACATGATGAATTTATAGACATTAAAAAATACAATATAAGGGAGGTGAGTACATATGAAATCGATTATTGCCAAGATAAGGCCACCATTTTTGTCATTAATAAAAAGCGGTATAAAAAAGCACGAATACCGCCTTGCCTCCCCGAAATACACCTCTTTAAACGTAGGCGATAGATTGGTCCTCGTCTCAAATCAGGATTCAAGGGAGTTTGCGGTTACACGAGTTAATAAAATAACGAAGTTTTTCGATTGGGGAAGTGCATTACAAGAACATTGGAAAGATGATTTTAAAGGACTTTATTCAGATTTTGATGAATTGATAAAAGAATGCTGTAAGTTTTATACAGCGGATGAAATCAAAGAATATGGGATTGATGTTTTTGAAATTGCGTTAGATGAACCGGATTTTCAAGATGCAAGATTTCTTCTGGATACAAACATTATCGTCCAAAGGGAAAGTGTGAATAATTGTTGTTCTGAAATCAATCTGGTATACCAATCAATCGATAAGTTCAAAGGAACAAAACTATATCATCCTATTACCGCAAAAGAGTTGAGCGGATATAGGGATGGTTTGATAAAGACCGCTATGATTACCAAGCTCAATTCATATGAAAAATTAAGTGAGACTACAATTTGTGATGATTATTTCAAACAGATTGTGTCACCTTTTGGAAGCGACAAAAACAGCGAAAATGATAATGAGATTCTCTATCAGGTATATAGCGGAAGGGTTGACTTTTTAATCACCGAAGATCGCGGTATCCTGAGAAAAGCAAAAGAACTGTACTTACGAGACAGGGTAATGAGTTCGAATGAATTTCTAACGACGATTGAAAGGCAAAACCCAAGTTTGATTGATTACGATGCGTTGTCTGTTTCCCTAGTTAAGATTGGCTCATTGAATATTGACGATCACTTTTTCGATTCTCTACGCGAGGACTATGGCGGGATAGCATTCAACCAACGGCTAACGAAAAAATCAGAAAACGATGCTTACGTTTTCAAAAACAATGAAGGTTTACAAGGATTTTTATATTTGAAGACCGAGGAAAAAGACGAGGACTATTCCGATTTCGATCCTCAGCTTATGCCGAAAAGAAGGCTCAAAGTTGGGACGTTCAAAATTAACAGCACCGGGATTCGTTTGGGCGAAAGGTTCCTCAAGATTATCTTCGACAACGCCTTGAAACGCGATGTGGACGAGATTTACGTCACAATGTTTAGAAACAAGCGCAAAGAAGTTGCCGGTTTGAAAAGCTTGATGGAAAAATGGGGATTCGTCGAAAAAGGCATAAAGAAAAACGGCGAGATTTACCTTGTAAAAAACATGCGGAATTACGATGATACAAAAGATCCTAAATTCAACTATCCGCTTATAAAAAGTAATTCATCCGTTTCTTTTTTACCGATTGTCGCTAGATACCACACGAAACTATTTCCTGACTTACATTTGAAAAACGAAGACGCCACGTTCTTCGATGGCGCATGCAGCTATGCAATCGAAAAAATTTACGTCACCGCATGGAATAACGTCGATTTAAAACCGAGTTCACTTTTATGCGTTTATTGTATGGCGGACTATAATAAAAGATACCGCTCAACCGTAACTGGAGTGTGCGTTCTCAATGAGGTGATCAAAACGTCGAGTGCTGATGAGCTCGTGAAAAAATGCCAAAATAGGTCTGTATTCACGGAATCTGAATTACGTGAGCTCTATACTAAGAAAAGCTTCACGACCATTGTAAAGGTTTTGTATCTAAGGCCGTTTGACCACAAGGTGAATTACGATTGCTTAGAAAGCAAAGACTTGTTTGGCACAAGAGGCGCCCCTCAATTAAATTCAAAACTTTCTCGTGAAGAATATCTTGAGTTAGTCAAATTAGGAGAAGAAACAATATGAAAAAAATAATAATCTCGATAAATCCAGAACATGTGAACAATATTATAAACGGGACAAAAAAATACGAATATCGCACCAAGGCGGCCAAGAAAGATGTCAATAAACTGATTATTTATGAAACCATGCCAATCAAAAAGGTGGTTGCCGAAGCTGAGATTGTCGAGGTCCTTGCTCTTGATCCAAACGCTCTTTGGGCAGAGACGAAGGAGTACTCAGGAATAACGAAAAAGTTCTTTGATGAATATTTCAAGGACAGGAAAGTTGCTTACGCCTATAAGCTTGGGAAAATCAAAGTGTACGATGAGCCGAAGACTTTATCGGAGTTCGGCTTGAGATCAGCTCCGCAGTCGTTCGCCTACGCAAAATAACTCCACTTCTTTTTCTAAAGGGCTAATTTTCGACGCTTCAACTTACCTATTAGGTGAGGGAGGTGTCTTTTTCTTTAGCAAGAACTGCATCTCACGACGTGGAAACGACGCTACGCCCTTATTCTTTATTTACATACACAATCTAAGAAGTGACTGAGAATGGGAAAGGAGAAAAGAGAGTGAATTTCATTAGACCGCAAATCTATTTCACTAAGAAAGACGAGATTGAGAAATTGGAAGATGATTTTGGGAAAAGCAAGGAGAAAAGCGTATCGGATTATCTGAGAAACCTGATTATGCTCGGATACCAAACGAAGAGAAAAGAGGATCCTGTGTCCATAAATTCTGAGCTTAGGAGGCTTCGGATGGAAATGGAGTCTTTGAAACAAGATCTGAGCCTCATTAAGCAATGCGTGTTTGCGATGTATAAGCCTTTGGAGAAAAAGAAGAGTGAGTGACCTTCTTGTGTCCATTTCCGTTTCGTATTTTCCGAGGAACTTGATAAGGAAAAAGCTGTTCTCCTTGATAACGAAATCATCTCTTGTGTTCTTCAAGTCTTCCTTGAAGTTCGTCGGCTCCTTCCGAAAAGGAATTTATGACGCGCTTGGAAACGTGTGGCTTATCAAAATCGATGCAGCAAAGGACGATGTGGCTTTTTCCTTTCCACATCCGAAATCGCTATTCCATGTGATTAAGGAAAGGCTCAGGAGCTTGTTCGGAAAGATGGATTTGGTCTATTCGAACGTCTCATGGCTCATCGGGGTTAACCACGCCGATGAGATATTGATTGCCTTTTATGAAAAAGAGCCGACGTTCTACAGCTCGAGGAAGAAAAAATATGAATATAGAAAAGGGAAGATTTCATTGGATGTTATCCTGGATTTCAAGAAGAGCGTGACGAAATCATTGCAGAGATTAGCGGAAGTGGAGGAGCTTCTGAGCTGAGGAAAACACATATTTTTGTAAACAAGATAAGACGGGCCACAATCTGCCACAGCAGCTTGCTTTGGACCCGTCAACGCCATGCGTCTGGGATGCCCAGCTCGCGCCAGGAAAAGGAGGAAAAACTTATAACAGACAAGGAAAACGAATTGGTCATCGCCATGTATTCGGCATTGAAAAGAGGCGATATGAGCGAATATCGAAGGCTGAAAGAAAAGAAAGGGTTATCAAGAAGGCAGAGAAAAAGAATCAAGGATGAGGCTATCGCCAAAATCGTCTCTTCACCATTGTCGAACAAAATGATCGATCCTGATGCCGTGGATTTGGATGCGTTGGACTGCATCTTGGAAATCGGGATGCTGGCGAAGATATTCCAAAGTGAGCTTATTGACGATGGCGTTTATTCAAAGACTAGAGAGGACGTGCTTAAACGGTATGGTATGGCTCAGTCAATCGTTTCTTTGATTGGTGTCGATACCACGGGCTCAAGAAATGTTTCCATTTGGGATGAGTAGATACGTCTCCATGATATAATGGGCTTGGAGCACGGCTTCAAACTCTATATATCAGCAAAACGAGGAGGAAAACGAAATGCCTGATATCAAAGTTATAAAAGCCAGCACAATCCCTGGCAAGAAAGGCCAAGGGAAAATAAGGAGACTGAGAGTGGCGGCCTATTGCCGCGTCTCCACGGACGGCGCGGAGCAGATAAGCTCCTACAGCTCCCAACTCTCATATTACAGGGAATACATCGCCCAGAACCCCGAATGGACCATGGTGGACATCTACGCCGACAAAGCCACCACTGGAACCAAAGCCGACAAAAGGCCTGATTTCATGAGGATGATCAACGATTGCCTGAACGACGAGATTGACATGGTCGTCACCAAATCCATCTCCAGATTCGCTAGGAACACCGTCGACACCCTCCATTATGTCAGGATGCTCAAGGAAAGAGGAGTGGCTATCTTCTTCGAGGAAGAGCACATCAACACCCTTTCCATGGATGGCGAGCTGATGCTGACTGTCCTCTCTTCGGTCGCCCAACAGGAAGTCCACAACACTTCCGAACACGTCAAGAAGGGGCTGAAGATGAAGATGGAAAGAGGCGAGCTCGTCGGTTTCCAAGGTTGCCTGGGCTACGATTACCACCCGGAAGACAAAAGCGTGACCGTCAACGAAGAGGAGGCGGAAATCATCCGCTACATCTATCGTAGATACCTCGAAGGAGCTGGATGCACCATCATTGCCAAAGAATGCGCTCAGCTCGGCTTCAAGACGAAATGCGGCGGAACCAGATGGCATGATTCCACGGTCATGGGGATCCTCAGGAACGAGAAATACTGCGGAGACATCCTTATGGGGAAGACGTTCACGGTCGACCCAATCACCAAAAGAAGGCTCAGGAACTTCGGAGAGGAAGATAAGTACTATCTGGAGAACCATCACGAAGCCATTGTCTCTAAAGAGGATTTCATGGCCGTTCAGGCTGTACTCGATAGGCGTGGCACACCGCGCAGAATCGTCGATGGGAAACGCCAGGAGAAACTCACGAGGCAATACGCATTCTCGTGCATGGTGAAATGCGCGTACTGCGGCAGCACCTTCACGAGAAGAACCCGACATATTGGGAAAAACAACGACAAGGTCATCTGGCAATGCGTAAACAACACCAAAGGCGGGAAGAAATGCTGTGAGCATTCCAAAGCAATACCCGAAGAGGTGCTGGAGGGAGCGTTCGTCGATGCTTACAACTATCTTTGCAAAAACAAAAAAAGTGTGTTTCGACAAGCTCTACGAAAGCCTCAAAGCCAATATGAAAGACGAAGATCTTAGCTCTCTCATCGAGAAGAACGAAAGAAAATTGTCGTCACTCGAGCTCAAGAAAAAGAACCTGGTCAATCTAAAATTGTCGGATGGGATCGACGAAGCCACTTACAAGGATGCCTTTGACGGAATTGTCGGGAAAATCAACGCAGTCAACTCCGACTTAGAGCGTCTTAAAGCCGACAAGGAGACCTTCGATTCCAAGATGGAGAACATCAAGAGTATCGAGTCTTTAATCAAAGAGGGAAACGAGATTTCGACGTTTGAACGCTATCTATTCGAGATAGCTGTTGAGCGGGTTGCAATAGGGGAAGGAGACGACCCTTATAAGATCAAGTTCTTTCTTAAGACAAAACAGGTTTACGAGGCTAACGCGATGGAGTACATCCTGAAGAAGCAAAAAGGCACCTTAATCAATGGCGTTTCGTATCAACATAATGCAGACACCATTGGTCAAAGTGGACTGAGGAAACATGCCTACACATGTTGAGACGGTGGTGTTGCTTAGTCGCAAAAATGGCGGAAAATACTCGCAAATCGCGAAAACTGATGGGTTTCCTTCGTTTAGAAAACGAGGGGAATCCTCTTTTTGTTGGAGGCCGTCCGAATGGCGGTAAAGTCGCAAAATAAAACCTTTACTCGTATGAGAAGAGGCTGGCAGCACTAAGGCGTTTTTCAACTTCAGCTTAACATTAACGCGAAAAAGCCGAATGATTGTCATCAAGCTTCGGGCTTGATTTCGTCGACCTTATAGGAATAAACGCCGGTTCCATTCTCCGTAATGTTTTTTTCAAAGAATTGGACCATCACAAAACCTTCTTTTATATATTCGGTGTCGCAAACATACCCCACAAGCCCCTTGGGAAGAAAAATATGTGCGTCGTCTCTCTCAATGATGTCTTTGTCAACGAGGGTAATGATTTTAGTTCCTAAATCTATTTCCATCTTTTTTCTCCTCCCGGTATCAACGTTATGAATCTAATTTCCAAATTTTCTTTGAGCTCCCATATGCTTGTAACTATATTACCTTTTAAAATTGTTTCGGCTTCACATTTTAAGCATTTTTCTTCCAACCTGCTAAAAGTCAGAGTCTTAATCATCGTATTGCCCTCAATGTCGTCTAATAATTTCTCCTTTTCCTTTTCACTATAACCAAGTTTATTTAAGAATAGCGATTTATCATCCTTTGTTCTGTAGGTTAATAAATAGATTGCTTTTCTTTCATCGATAAGAACCCCCTTGACGCGCCCCCTTGAATATTTAACGAAAATATCACAGTAATCTGAGTCATGGACGCCATATGTTGGAAAGGCAAAAGGGAAATTCTCTTTTGGGAAACCATAATAATGAACAAGTACTAAATTTTTTGTATCGTTCTCATTTTGGCTCGCTTTTTCTACGCTTTCATACCGGCCGTTGTTTTCGCTATATGGTTGAAGGTGGTCCCCACCGCCAGTTTTATAAGACATATGAGTTCCTCCTGCACGATTATATTCTAGTAAGAATCATTGAAAATTCAATATAGATTGATTTATAATTTAATTGTTAAAGGAAGATTTAATAAAATGGATAGGGATTGGCATAAAAGGTTAAAGGAATCAAGAGAGAAAGCAGGATTAACCTTAAAAGAGGTGAGCGGAATGGATGTTTTTGACGTTTCCCAACAATCGTTAATTAAATACGAAAGCGGCGAGGTTTTCCCTAGAATTGATTTATTAGATAAAATGTGTAAGAAATACAATGTTACTATTGATTATATCTTGTACGGATCTTCCGAATTGTCGAAAACGAATGATTTAGAAGGACAGCTTGTTTCGTTATTTATGCTTATGCACAGTGGCAAAATACAATTCGGAAAAAAGGAAAAGGTTTTGTTTGTGCAAGATAAAAAACTGGAACAGGATTTAATGATTCTTGATATTTTTCTAGAAAATAATGAAATCGCTACAATTGATGATTTATCCGCTTTAATTCGAGCCATCAAAAAAATGAGCGAAGAAAAAGATGCTGGATAGGCGTCAATACTTTTGACACAAACGTTAGTATTTAATTCATTGGCTGCAGCGGCCAACGTTTTGTAGACACGTCTTGTTGGTTCTTGCTACTCCTCCTATCCTTGATCTCACGCAGCTTCTTTGAGATGACCTTCTGACGTCCTTGTGCAATCTAGTTGCCAGTGCCCGCAGCTTCTTTCAAGGATTACATCCTAAAAGAGATCTTCACTCTGCTTCCGAAGCCTCGTCTGAAAGCGTCCGTCAGAAAAGGCCTAACCATTCAAGAAAAGATTGCCGGGCAATGAAGAAACGCCCTGATTTCGTGTGTTGGCTTTGTCCGTTCTGGCTCTTTGAGGCGTCCCATCAGCGATGCTCTTGCTGAGAAAAACGGAAAAGCGCAACCCATACGACCCTAGTTGGCCTTTTACCAGTTACATATTCGCGTTTGGAATGTGGCGGACATGTTCTTTCCGCACTCTGCCTCGTATTGATGGACCTATTCTTTGCCTCCATGTTACGCATGTGGAGAGTGTTGTTAAGCTGGAAATTAAGAAATAGTCGATAAATACATGCTTTTTTAGCACTGAAATTTCGCTTGATTTTAACTGATGTAGAGTATGAAAACATATCGTCCTCGCATCCTCCTCTATATAAAAGCGGCATATGCACGAATGCTATATGCCGCCTTTTTGCTAAAATTAATAGGATAATATTCGTTTGTAATCAAATGAAACTTACTTATTTTGCCTCATCGGAAAAATCATAGAAATCATCTACTATTTCATAGTCTTTTGAATATCGTTCTTTTACAAGAGTTCTAAACTCATCTAAGTGTGCAATGAATTTTCTTGCATCTTCTTTTGAATCAAAGCCTTTTGAAGAAAACTCGTGTTCGTTGTTGACGTATAATGAATCGAACTCATCAGATATAATTTCTTTTAGTTTCTCTAAATGTTGATCAGGTTTATCATCTTTAGGAAAATCATCCCATATGAGTTGGCCATTTTCATCATATGACCAAACTGGATAGCAACCATATTCAAGCAATAATTGTAACTTCTTTTTCATTCTATTTTTTCTCCTTCCATGTAGATGTTGGATGTGCTCCGACAATATAACCATTATCACTAATGGTAATTGCTATATGAACAACCATTCCATTTACTTTCGCTTCGTAGACATCTCTGTTCTTGCCGCTTGTGCCAACAATTTTAGCTTCTTTAATAGCTTTCTTGATTACTTTTGAAATTAAATGGTTTGGTATCCCTTTATCATTAAATTGGGAGGAATGCTTGTGCTTGATATGAACTAATCCAGATGGAAGCTTCCCTTCAGAAGCTAAATGGCCTTTTTCTAGCCACACTATTTTACCGTTTTTATCCTTAGTGATAAATACGACATCTTTTTCTGAAATCTTATCTCCTCGAGCTTTAACTTCATCTATTAGCTCTCTTTCTCCTTTAGAAAAATGAGACTTAGGCTCCTTCTTCTTTTTCTTCTTTTCTTCAGCTATTGCTTCTCGAATTTTCTTTTTCAAAGCTTCCATCTGCCTTGCTGAGGATGACTTTGGGAATAAATTGCTATTTGATTTCATTTAGTTTCCTCCTATATGCTTTGTGCGTTCTGCATTCATATTCACGTATCTCAAGGTTTG
>ERZ808245.576-NODE-576-length-17757-cov-3.670489_pt1 | contig 17757 bp, 22 predicted proteins | sample MGYA00521243_ERZ808245 | MGnify/ENA primary metagenome ERZ808245 (study PRJEB31516, sample SAMN03275576) | gut metagenome | biome: mammalia-associated habitat; material: feces | host: Papio cynocephalus | place: Kenya | collected 2012-07-07 ... | reverse complement strand
ATAGGGCTATGCCCTAAACTGAAAAACCCCCAGTTCTACTGGGGGATATTTATTTTTTTTATATTCTTAACTGTGTTGTAAATATACAAATAATGTATAAATATACGCAAATATTAATTATATTTACATGTAATAATATATGTTTTTTAACATTAATTTTTAATGTGACATATCAATTATTATGGTGAAAAAATATGGAAAGTTTTAATAATTATATTATCAATGTGTCTAATTTAAGACATAACTATTTAACTATCAAATCACATCTTAATAATGGTGTTAAATTATGTTGTATGGTTAAGGCTGATGCATATGGGCATGGGCTTAAAGATGTGTGCAAAAATTTAAAAGGTGCAGATTTTTTTGGTGTTGCTAGTGTGTATGAAGCCCGCCAAATACGTCAATTTGATAAGTTTACTCCCGTGCTTATAGTTGGAGTATACAACCATGATTATACATTGTGGTGTAGTCAAAATAATGTTAGTGTTGCTGTTACTAGTTTAGCCGAACTTAACCAAATAATCCCTATATTAGATGGTTCGCCGTTAAAAATACATATAAAAATAAATAGTGGACTTAATCGTATAGGTATTAATACCATTAAAGAGTTTAAAAGTATGTTAAGATTGATTAAACATAACTCTAATATTGTTCTTGAAGGTATTTTTACGCATTTTGCTACTAAATCCAATGATGTTCAATTTATACTTAAACAACATAATCACTTTTTAAAATATGTTAGTTTAATCGATCAAAATAAAGTGATAGTACATTGTTGTAATAGTTATGCTACATTATTGTTTCCATGTTTTCAGCATGGTATGGTAAGGTGTGGATACAATTTGTATGGGTGGCAACGGGATTTTAATATACCATTTTTGCCTGTTCTTAATATTACTAGTTGTATAGTGTCTGTACATAAAATTAAAAAAGGCGAAAGTGTCGGGTATGACCGAACATTTATTGCTGACAGAAATATGACGATAGGTGTAGTTCCTATAGGCTATGCTGATGGCTTTGATAGACGATTAAGCAATAATTTTTATGTGCTTTCACGTGGTAAAAAAATTAAAGTAATAGGCAATATCTGTATGGACGTTTTTATGGTGGACTTAACACATACTGATGTCAAAATAGGTGATGAAGTGGTTTTGATAGGCGAAAGTGGAGATTTGTCAATAACTCCTATGGATTATGCTACAGCACTTAATACTAGTCCTTACGAGATATTGCTTAAATTTGATTATACGAGATTTAATCGTGTTATAGTTAAATAAATTAATGCTTTATAATGATAATTCGTGTTGTAAATAAAGGTAAAATAAAATATATTAAAGCGAGTACTAGTTGCTCGCTTTTTGCATATTTAAAATCAAATGCTTTATATTTTTGTAAAGTTGTGTTAATATTTTAGTATGAGAATAATAGCAGGTAAATATAAAGGTAAAGTGCTTCATTCGTTTGAAGCGGACAATATAAGACCAACATCAGATATGGTTAAAGAGGCAATTTGTAGTAAATTACAATTTGATTTTCCAGGGTCAGTTGTTTTGGACTTGTTCGGTGGAACAGGTAATTTTGGCTTTGAAACCATCAGCCGTGGTGCTGGAGAAGTGTACATATGTGACAACAATGATAAAAGCATATCTATCATTAATAAAAATCGTCAACTTTTAGGTGTTGATGTTAATGTCTTAAAGGGGGATTATAACAAGTGCTTAAAAATGTTGTCTGCTAAAGATGTTAAATTTGACATTATCTTTTTAGATCCACCATATGCTACTACATACGGCGAACAAGCCATGCAAGTCATATATAAATACCAACTACTTAATGAAGATGGTATTTTGGTATTTGAACATGCTAAAGATAAACAATTTTCATATGATCATTATCAATTACTTGATAAAAAACGTTATGGGATAAAAGAAGTAAGTTATTTTAAGGTGATGTATGATAAAATTGATTAATCTAAAAGAAGGTGTGTATCCTGATGTGGCTGTATATATGCTTAATTATGAAATAAATATGGCTAAATTAAGCGATATTAATGTAATTATTGCTATACACGGATATGGTTCGCATGGTTGTGGTGGACTTATCAAACAAGAAATTCACAATAATTTAAGACTTTTAAAAAGTGGACATCAAATAGTTGATTATGTAAAAGGGGAGCAGTGGAGTGAAAATAATCCAATATATGACTCACTTACAGATCTAGAACCTGAACTTATTCTTAACAGTCAAATTAGTAATCTTAATAGTGGTGTAACTATTGTATGGGTAAAAAAATAAAAATAAAAGAAAAAAGCAGATGTTATCTGCTTTTTTATTTTACGCAAATTCGTGCAAAGAATTTAAAAATGCTTCAAGTTTACTCTTAAATTCTTTTGCGTAATTCAATAGTTTTTCATCGCAATCTTCATATTCATGGATTAATTCGTCCATCTGTTTTATACCCATACGAGTGCCATTAATCATAAGTTCGGCTATTGTGTGATTGGAATCATTAACCATGATTTTCATCTTTGACTCCATAAAACTTCCGGCTTTCATAAATATATTAATATCGTCTGGTTCGAAGTCATAATCTACAGCAATTTTTTTCATGTCTTTTGCAAATTTTTCATAATAATCATTTTGCTTACTTACTAGATCTAAAAGTCCTTTGTCTTGTATGTCTTCTTTGATATTATCTATTCCCACAATGCCGGCTTTTGCTGCTTTGTGTAGTTCGTTGAGAAGGTTAGTTTCTTTCATTTTTCATGCTCCTATTTTTTTCTTTTAGTTATGTATGATTTTACTGTGTTTTATGCAAAAAATGTAAAAATTAACTTAATTGTTAATTGACAAATCAATATACTTTTGGTATATTATTATTGTTCCACTTGGATTGGGCGATTTTTTAAGTGTCTAAATTCGGTTTAGACCGCCTATAACAGTGAGTCTGGAGAGAGGAGGTAACATTATGTACGCAGTAGTTGAAACAGGCGGAAAACAATATAAAGTTTCAGTTGAAGATATGATTAATGTTGAAAAACTTGAAGCAAATATTGGCGATAAAGTTAATCTTAAAGTTTTAATGATTGTTGATGGCGACAAAGTTAAAGCAGGTGACGATGTTAAAAAGTCTGTAGTAGAAGCAGAAGTTGTAGGTAATGGTAAAGAAAAGAAAGTTGTTGTATTCAAATACAAGGCTAAAAAGAATTATCGTCGTACCCAAGGTCATAGACAACCTTATACAACCTTAAAGATTGTTTCTATTAAGTAGTTAGCATTATGACAAAAATTAAATTTTTCAAAAATGAAAATAATTATTTTAAAGTCGAAGCCACTGGACATACAGGTTATGGTGTGAGTGGACAAGACGTATTGTGTGCATCAATATCTACTATACTTCAAAGCGGTGCTTTAGGACTTAAAAAAGTGCTTGGACTTAAAGTTAAAGTAGTTAATACAATTGATGGATACATTTTAATAGAGTTGCCGGTCAATCAAGACTTACAAAAGGCACAAGTCATTATGTTGACTATGCTTGAGTCATTAAAAGATTTACAAAGTGGTTACTCTGATTATATCGAATTGGAGGTAATAGATTATGTTTATTAATATACAACTATTTGCCCACAAGAAAGGATTAGGAAGTTCTAAAAACGGTCGTGAAAGCCAATCTAAAAGATTAGGTGTTAAGAAATCTGATGGTCAAGCCGTAGTTGCTGGTAACATCATTATTAGACAACGTGGAACTAAAGTTCATCCAGGGGAAAATGTTGGTTGCGGAAAAGATTATACTTTATACGCATTAACTGATGGTGTCGTTAAATTTAGTCATGTTGATCGTGATACTAAAAAGGTTAACGTTGTACCTACAGAAAAGAAGTAATGTTAAAAATCGCTGTATAGCGATTTTTTTATTTTAAGCGTATTTTTAAGTGCTTGCATAACAGCAAAAAAATTAAATATTTTATTTAATTTAGGTAGTGACTATTGTTTATTTATGTGATACAATATACAATGTATTAATAATATTGTTGATACATTCATATTAAAAAATATTCATTATTAGGGTATACTATGGAAGAAAATAGCAAGACAATATTTAGTGTTGATGGCAATACAATATTCATTCCCAATTGCGCTGATTTTGACCCAAAACAGACCATAGAATGTGGACAGTTGTTTAGATACAAAACTACGGATTTAGGGTATGAAGTGTATAGTTTAAACCATAAAGCAAGTATAATTTGTCAAAAAGATGGTACTAAAATTATTTGCGATGACCCAAATTATTTTGTAAAATACTTTGATTTATTAGAAGATTATGCTACAATAAAAGCACAATTGAATAAAAATGAATTTGTTAAAGATTCAATAGCCTTTGGACAAGGTATTAGAATTTTAAGACAAAATCCATTGGAAACTATAATTTCATTTCTAATTTCACAGAATAATAATATACCACGTATCAAAAAGATTATTGAAGATATTTGTGATAACTATGGTGAAAAGTGTGATGGTTATTATGCTTTTCCTACACTAGATAAGTTAAGACAGATTCCTAAACAATTTTTTACTGATATTAAGTGTGGATATAGAGATGAATATTTGTATAGTGTGATCCAGAGTATTGCTAGTGGTTTTGACTTGGATAAAGTTAATATGCTGACATCTGACGAAGCCAATAAATACTTGTGTAATCTTAAAGGTGTGGGCAATAAAGTGGCGGATTGCATATTGCTATATGGTTTTCATAAGACAGATGTTTTTCCTACAGACACTTGGATTAAAAAGATTTATCTTGATTATAATCCTAGTGGCATTAACAAATCTGCTGTTGATATACGTAACGAATTTGTTAGTATGTATGGCAACTTATCTGGATATGCACAACAATATTTGTTTTATTCAAAAAGAGAAAATAAATAAATTTTAAGGGGATACTTTTTATGGCAAGAAGTAGAAGAATTGCATTATTTATCGATGTTGATAATGTTAAAATCGGTAAAGAAGCCGTTGAAGAATTGTTTGACCAACTTAACACCAACGGTGAAGTAGTTTATTGTAAATTTTATGGTTACAATGACAGAAAACATTTATATTTAAGTGATTTCATTTCTAATTATGGTTATGAGACTGCACCATTTATGCGTTTGAAAAAACGTTATAGTCAGTTGGACAACCGTATTATTGTAGATGCTGTAAGGGTTAATTATACTAAACCTGATATTGATACTTTCTGTATCGTTGCTGGTGATGGCGATTTAATCCCACTACTTGTAGAATTGAAATCTTGTGGCAAGACTGTTATTGATATTAACTCTGAATATCAAGAAGTTAATGCTCATATGTTTGATGAACATATTTATTTAAGAAGTATAGGTAAGGGTGTAGAGACATATACATCAAAGACTAAAAAAGCACCTGCAAAGAAAGCACCTGCTAAAAAACCTGTTCCAGCACCTGTTAAACCTGCTCCAGCAAAACGTCCAGTTGCTGCTAGACGTCCAGAACCTGAATATGAAGACGAATACGACTATGAAGAAGAGCCACAATATGAGCCTGCTCCACGTCGTCAACAACCACGTCCACAACCAGCACCTGCTCCACAACCACGTCCACAGACTCGTCCACAACCTAAGGTTCAACCTGAAGAAGACTATAATAGTTTCTTTGATGATGATGAAGACACAACTCCAGTAGCACCACAAACAACTGCTCCTGTTCATGAAGACTATCAAGATGATGATGAGAGTATTGTAAGCGGTGATTATGATTTGTCTGAAGTATTAAAAGACATTACTAATAGATACAATAATCTTGACTTCACAACTGACGATAACATGAATGAAAAATTAAAATTAATCCGTGATATTGAAACATTAATTGAAAGTGAAAATGCTAAAGGTGAAGGTATCTATAGTGATAATGAAGATATTCGTCAAATTTTCAATGACTTACAAGATGTCGTTGACGATATGAAGAATGCTCTATAATTAATTATTAATTAAAGTTTAAAAATCATAGGGAATTTTCCTATGATTTTTATTTTTTGTTGTGACTAAAATCAAATTTTATTTATTTATGATTTAATTTACTTGAATAATATTGCTTAATATGTTAATCTACATATGGAACAAATTTCCCTAATTTTGTTTCCGAAATATTTAACCTTAGCAAAGAGAGAGATTAGTCTCTCTTTTTGCTTTTTATATACACAATAGCATATATATTCTTTAGATAGATTTAACGATAGTTGTATTTGTGCTGTAATATCTGTATCGTTGGTTATGGATATAATATTAATTAACATTATGTCATAATAAAAAATATATATAATAAAATATAAATTAGGTATTTATTTTTTTGAATTCTTATGTTATACTAGTCTTGTAATATATGGGGTGAGCCCCGATAGATAGGAGATCGTTATGTGGAATGATTTTATAGCCTTATTCTCAGGTTATGGTGCAATACCTATGATAATTATGTTAGCAGGTGTTATACTTTGTATCGTTGAAGTATTTGTACCGGGATTTGGTATCTTTGGCATACTTGGTGGTATCTTTTCTGTTGGTGGTATAGTTGCTAGGTCTATTATGGGTGCGACATTTGCACAGATACTATATATGATATTAGTAGATGTAAGTTTAATCTGTTTATCTATTATACTTATGATTGTATCTACAAGATGCGGATTTATTAGACATAGTTCACTCGTAGAATCTAAAACAAGTATTTCTGTTAATTACGGTAAGGACAATAAGCAGTTGTTAAAAATGTTGGGCAAAACCACTTTCGCAACTACCGAATTTAGACCTACAGGTAAATTTAACTATAATGGCGAAACTTATGAAGCCACCACTTATGGTGAATTTATTCAAAAGGGTGAGAAAATTCAGATTGTAGAAGTAAAAGCCGATAAAATATTTGTTAGAACTGCAGATGGAATTACTAATCTAGAGAAATAATGATATTGATATGATTTATAAGGAGAAATAATATGTTAAGTTTATTAAATAGTGCGAATACTGCATTGTATGTATGGATAGCCATTTTGGGTGTAGTTATTATACTTATGTCCATATTTGTAGGTATTGTACCAGTAGGTGTATGGGTTAGAGCAATGTTCTCTGGTGCTCATATTTCAGCATTAAGACTTGTTGGTATGAAATTAAGACACGTAGAAGTAGGTATGGTAGTTGACTGTTATATTAATGCTAAAAAAGCAGGTGTAGATTTAACTATAGATGACCTAGAAACACATTATATGGCTGGTGGTAATGTTGAAAAAGTAGTTGATGCGTTAATTACTGCACATGGTGCAAAGATTGATTTGACAGTAGAAACTGCAAAGGCTATTGACCTTGCTAACCGTGATATTTTGGCAGCAGTAAAACAAAGTGTTAACCCAGTAGTTATTACTACTCCAGAAATTTCAGCAGTTGCTAAAGATGGTATTGAATTAAGAGTAAAAGTTAGAGTTACTGTTCAAAGTAACATTAATAAGTTAATTGGTGGTGCGGGAGAAGATACTATTATTGCCCGTGTCGGTGAAGGTATAGTTACTACAATTGGTAGTGCCAACACTCATGAAGAAGTGCTAGAAAACCCAGACCTTATTAGTAAGACAGTGCTTAATAAAGGTCTAGATAGTGGTACAGCATTTACTATTTTAAGTATTGATATTGCTGATATTGACGTTGGACGTAACATCGGTGCTAAATTACAAGCAGAAAGAGCAGAAGCAGATATGCAGATTGCACAAGCAAAAGCCGAAGAACGTAGAGCCATGGCTATAGCAGCCGAACAAGAAATGAGAGCAAAAACACAAGAAATGAGAGCAAATCTATTGCATGCAGAAAGTGAAGTTCCAAAGGCAATAAGCACAGCATTCGCTAATGGCCAGATTGGAGTTATGGATTATTACAGAATGCAAAATGTATTAGCCGATACCAATATGCGCAATGCACTTGGTGGTGGCGATAAAATGCCTAAAAAACCTAAACAAGATAAGGAATAATTATGAGTACACTAGAAATTATAATTCTAGTAGCGGTTGTTTTGACAGTAGTAACATTTGTTATTATCTATATTGAAAATTCTAAAAAGATAAAAGCAGAATCTAGTAAGACCGAACAACCAAAAGCAGAAACTCCAAAGCCAGAAGAAATTGTTACTCCTGTAGTCAAGAACGATGTAAAAAGTGTTAGTAAAGACATTAATGACCAATCAGAAAACTATATTAAATCCATTATGACTCAAGGTGATGCTCCTAAAAAGATCGCTCCAGAAGTTCAGTTTGAAGAAGTTAGTAAGGAAGAATTGCTTGCTGATGATGACGAAGATAGAAAAGATGGTGCTATAGTTTTAGGTGTGAAAAAGCAAAATGTTCACATTATTGATGATGATGAAGAAGATGAGCATGAAAATAGTACATCAATTCTTAATGATTTGGATACCAATGAAGAATATGTTATTACTAAAAAGATACGTGATTCTTTGTCAGTAGAAGATTTAGATGACCAAGACAACGAAACTAAAGAAGAATTTAACAAATTAAGTAAACGTATGAAAATTCTTATGGTTTCTAATGTGTTTGGAAGAAAAAAACAATAATAAGTATTTTTACCAAGGGATAAACCCTTGGTTTTTTTATCGTAAATTGTAATATACACTAGCAAAATTTTTAATAACATATAATATTTGAAAAGTTTAATTAATATAATAGTTAAAAAGTATATCGGTGATTTTTATGGTTTTTAAGGAATTATTACAACATATTAATATAAATAATAATGTTATTAATGAATTTAAGGCTACAATGGTTGGTTTTAAAGCAATAATGTTGCAAAACTACATTAAGGTGTTGTCATATAGTAAGGAGAAAATAGTTATTAAGTGTAAGACCGATTTTGTTACTATTGAAGGCGAAAATTTTTCAATAAAAGAAATGGGCAAGACTGATATTATTATTACTGGAATAATTAAAAGCATAGTAAAAGATAGGTAATTTATGAAAAAATACGATTATTATTTAAACCTTGAAGGACTTAATTTTAATAGACTATTTGATAACCTTAATGCTCATAATATTACTATTTTTGATTACGTTAGACCTAATTATAAACAATGTATGTTTGGTGTTAAAGCCTATGATTATTATTTGATAAAAAAATTAAAATTACTTAATGAATATAAGTACAATATTGTATCTAGGAAAAACCTTGGATTATGTTTGTATTCGATTTTTCATAATTTTGGTATAGTAATAGGATTAATAATTTCATGTGTTTTTTGTTTTGTTATAAGTAGAACGACATTGAAAATCAATGTTATCGGTGTAGAAAATATTAAAACATCAGAAATTATTGATATGCTAAAAAGCATTAATGTCACTACTGGTAAAATCAATACAGTAAGCAATCAATATATCGAACAATATTTGATTAAAAATAATGATAAGATAAGCCTTGCGTCAGTGATTAAAAAAGGAACTAATCTAATTGTTAATATTAAAGAAAAAATAGTGCAGGCAGAAGTTGTTGATTCTATATGTGCTACTAGCAATATGATAGTTGATGATATTAAAGTTGTTCAAGGCGAAGCAAAAGTAAAAGTAGGAGATATAGTAAAGAAGGGCGATGTGCTTGTTGTACCTAGAAAAATCAAACAAAATGATGAAGAAATTTTACTACAGCCTATAGCCGAAATAAGTGGAACAACATGGGCTGTTGGACAAGTTGAATTTGACACTGAAAAAATAGAATATGTCCGTACAGGTAAAAAGATTGTTAATAGTGAGTATATAATCAATAAGTGGAAAATATTTTCACATACACCACGTGTAAAGTTTGAAACATATGAAAAAAAAGTGTATAATGAATATGTATTTAAAAATATGTTTATTCCGTTAAAATTAAGCAGGGTAATATATTACGAAACTAAAGAGAATGTAGTTCAACAGAATTTTGAAGAACATAAAAATTCGTTAGTAGATAATAGTAAAAAAATTGCATATGCCAATTTACCCAACTGGGCAAAAGTTAATAACGAAACCCTTGCAATAAATAATAATAATGGGCATTATTATATAACAACATATCTAGAATATAACATTACTATAAAAGGATAAAATATGTTAATTAATTATAAAAACCCTAATAAAGCAAAGAAATATATAGTTAATATTACTAATGCTTTAGAATCTGCAGAAAAGGTGCTTAAACTATCTTCCAGTGAAGTAGAAATTAATGTCACTTTTGTATCTAGATTAGCAATTAAAAAACTTAATAAAACTACTAGAAATGTTAATAAAGTTACTGATGTTTTATCTTATCCCAATTTGTTACAAGACGATGGAGAAATAATAGATAAAAAGTTGTCTAAAAAGAATTTCCCATACGATATTAACCCAGAGACTGGCAACATAGTAATAGGAGATATAGTTATTTGCGTACCTAGATGCATAGCACAATCTAAAAAATATGGTACAACAAAAACAAGAGAAATCTGCTATTTAAGTGTGCATGGATTATTACACTTATTAGGGTATGATCATATGACAGATGAAGATAAAAAAATAATGCGTGAAAAAGAAGAATTGGTTATGAATGAAATTGGTTTAACTTATTAATCAAGTGTAAATCACTATATAACCAACTAATAAATATTAATTATTATGTATAAATATACATAATTACAAATGGAGAAAATATGAGTTTTAAAAGCGGATTCGTTGCCATAATGGGCAGACCTAATGCAGGTAAAAGTACATTGCTTAATGCGATACTAGGTACTAAAGTATCTATTGTTTCGCCTAAACCACAGACAACACGTAATAATATTATAGGTATATACAATGATGAAGAAAGCCAGATAGTATTTACTGATACACCGGGGATTAATACCGCTAATACCAAACTTGATGAGTATATGCAAAAGAGTGTTAAATCTGCCAAGGCTGGTGTAGATGTTGTATTACTTTGTGTTGATGGCAGTAAAGGTATAAAGCAAAAAGATATTGATTTTATTAATGACTTTAAAACTACCAATAATCTTATGTTAATTGTTACCAAAACGGACTTAACAAATTATGAAAAATTATATCCACAATTAGCACAACTTAATGGATTGGATTATGTAAAAAGTATAATCCCAGTTTCTTCCTTTAAAGGTAGGAATATTGATGTTGTTGTTAACGAAATAAAAAAATATTTGCATGATGATATTAAATATTTTGATGATGACCAATATACCGATAAATCAGTTAGATTTATGATTAGTGAATTAATCAGAGAAAAAACATTGTGGTTACTTCAAGATGAAATTCCACATGGTATTGCCGTTGAAGTGACACTTTTTGACGAAAAACCTAATCGTATTGACATAGATGCTGATATTATATGTGAAAAAGAGTCACATAAACAGATTATAATCGGTAAAAACGGTAGTATGATAAAAGAAATAGGTACCAAAGCACGTATAGAGATTGAAAAACTTGTAGATAAAAAAGTATTTTTAAATTTATTTGTAAAAGTAAAGAATGGTTGGCGTAATAAACAATCAATAATTAATGATTTAGGGTATGACATCAAGGAGTTAGATAAATAATTTTAACATAATCAAACATACTAATTGTAAGGAGATTGTGTATGGATAATGCGATGGAAACATGTTGGAAATTATTTAACGAAACAGGAGAGATTAATTACTATTTATTATATAAAGCACTAAAGGAAAAAGTTGAATAGTTGGAACAGATTAAATTTACAGGTATAGTATTAAAAAGTGTAGATTATAAAGAAAAAGATAAGTTAATTACTATCTTTAGTCTTGAACTTGGTTTAATAACTGCTACACTAAAAAGTGTAAGGCAAGAGAAAGCAAAATTAAAGTTTGCTTCTATGCCTTTTTGTTTTGGCGAATTTGTAGCCACAAAGAAAAATGATTATTTGTTAATTACCGAGTGTTATCAAATTGAAAGTTTTTATAACATCATATCCAATTATCAAAAATCAGTAATAGGGTTTTTAATGTTGGAACTTACAAGTATAATTATGCGTAAAGAACCTGACGACCAATGGTTTTTAACTTTAATTAATTATTTAAAAATTCTTGAATATTCTGATATTAATCCCAATATTATTGCGATTAAATTTATGCTTAATACACTTAATAAAATAGGTTATGGTTTAAGTTTTGATTGCTGTAGTGAATGTGGATTAAAATTTAACGGAGATGTTTATATCAATCTAGAAATGGGTGAATTAGAATGTTCTTCTTGTAAGAGTGTTAATTCGGTTAAACTTTCTAGACAACAGTTTGGAATATTAAAAAATATTGATGCAGTATCACTTAATAATGTTAATACAATTAAACAAAAAGATGATGTATTAGTTGCTATTAGGAATGTACTTAAACATAACTTATCTTTGCGTACTGGCTGTAATATCAAATCTATCTAAAATTTATTTACATATAAATAACACACTACTTTAAGTAATGTGTTATTTTTATTCTGTTTAATTGATAATTAATATTGACAAACATTAATCTTAATAATAAAATTATTAAAAATAATTAACTAGGTGTTTTTTATATTTTTATTTATGATTGAAAGGGATAATGTTTATGAGAAAAATAAAATCTAAAGTTTTGTTACTTATGGCGACAATATTACTATCGTCAATATTTATTTTTTCAGGCTGTGGCGGTAATTTTGGTGGTTCTACTGGTGGTGGAAATTATAATGGCGGTTATACTCCATCGCATACACATTCTTATGATAAGGAAGTAGTTGCTGATCAATATCTTTGTGTGCCAGTAAGTTGTACTACTCCTGCTTATTATTATAAGTCTTGCTCATGTGGTAAGAAAGGGGAATATACATTTTCTTATGGAGAACCGCTTGGGCATAATTATGTTGATAAACCAGGACTTGAACCTACTTGTATTGATTCTGGTTATACAGAATATAAAGAATGTTCAAGATGTGAACATATTATAGATCAAATATACATTGCTCCACTTTGGCATGAATATGTTGATGGAGTATGTACTCGTTGTGATCATGTTAAGACTACATCAACAACAGATTTAAAATATTTTAATTTTACATTAATTGATAATAAAGGTACACCATTAGAACATGATGATGAATATGAAATTTCTTTAAAAAATGAATACATTAATGAGTTGTATAACGAAGTTCCAGAAGAAATTGTAATACCTAGTAGAATTAATTATGAATATAACATGGGTACTGTAACATCTATTGCTGATAATGGATTTGCTTCTTATCGTATTAAAGATATTACTATACCAGATTCTGTTAAATCAATTGGTATGAATGCTTTTATTCATGCAGGCTTGAATGCAACTATAACTGTACCGAGTGGTGTAAATTTATGTTATAGGTCATTTTATGGATCTCAATTTAAATCAGTTATTTTAAATGATGGTATTGAAGAAATACCTAATGAATGTTTTTATAATTGTACCAATCTGTCTAATGTTACCATGCCGGATTCAGTAAAATATATAGGAGATAAAGCATTTGCAGGTTGCAAGAACCTTAAAAATATTACCAATCCTTCACGTGCGGATAAAATAATTACTTTATCTAATAATCTTTCACGTGTGGCTAAAAATGCATTTAGTGACAGTAACCCAGAATTATATGATGAAAAAGATGGAGTGCTATATGTTGATACATGGGCTGTTGGTGTTAAAGATAAAACTACTTTAGAAAAAGTAGAAATAAAAGATGGCACAGTTGGATTATCTGATGAGTTGTTTTACATTAATAATAATGATTATTTACAAGAAACAAATTTAAAATGTAGTATAAAATCAGTTTATTTACCAAGTAGTGTTAAATACATAGGGTATAGTGCTTTTGCTGATTGTGAAAGATTAATTAGAGTTGATGGCGGTATTGGCTTATTATATTTTAGTGATTATGCGTTTGAAAATTGTACTTCATTAACATCAATAGTGCTATATGAAAAAGTTAAAAGTTTAGGCAGTTATACATTCTATGGGTGTAAACAATTGACTAGTTTATCAATTATGGGTGATGAATTAATGTTTGGTGGTGAATCTTTTGCATATTGCCCAATATCTAGTATAAGTGTTAATCCCAACCATGTTCAGTTTTGTGTTGAAAATAATTGTTTGATTGATTATGGTAATGGTACTATAGTTATAGGTAATAGGACTGGTATTATTCCTGATGCATGTGAGCATGTATTAACATGTGAAAATGGAATGCGTAGTATTGCAAAAATTGGAGAATACGCTTTTTCTGGAAGAGTAACATTTAGTAGTATAAATATACCAGAGTCTATATTTATAATAGATGAATACGCTTTTGCTGATTGTAAAAATTTAGAAACAGTAGTATTACCAACATCTACTGGTGATAATAAATATAGAATTAATGAAGGTGCATTTTATAAGTGTAGTAAACTTAAAAATATTAATTTCCCAGACAATTTGTATGAGATTGGCTATCAAGCATTTGCATATTCTGGTTTTACTAGTATCGACTTAACCAATATTTGTCATCAAAAAAATATGTATATGGCTGGTCAAGTTTTTGCATATTGTGAAAATCTAGAAGAAGTAACTATTACATTAGAACAAAGGTATCTACCGGCATTAACATTTAATGAGTGTAGTAAATTAACAAAAATTAATTATTTAGGCACTATCGAACAATGGAATAAAATAACAAAATATAATCAGTGGGATTATAGAACTGCGGATTATATAGTATATTGTAGCGATGGTAATCTTACAAAAGAAGAAGTTAATGCATAATTGATAGTTTTCTAATGTGTGCTTTTTAATAAACAAAAGATGATTGTATCTAATGTGATTAATCATCTTTTTTTGTGTTAAAAATATGTAAAAATAAGGGAAAAGTAATTAATTTAGTTGGCAAAAATTACTGCATGTTTTATAATATCCATGATGTCAAAAATTTTTAATAACAAATAGGAGAAAATATGGCAAAAAAATACGTTTATCTATTTAAAGAAGGTAACGCAAAAATGCGTAACCTACTTGGTGGTAAAGGCGCTAACTTGGCAGAAATGACCAATTTAGGATTACCTGTACCACAAGGATTTACTGTTACTACAGAAGCATGTAACAAGTATTATAAAGACAACGAGACTATTTCTGACGACATCGTTAAACAAATAGAAGTTGCTCTTGTTAAGACAGAAAAAGTTACAGGCAAAACTTTTGGTAGTAAAGAGAATCCACTATTAGTATCAGTACGTTCAGGTGCTAGAGCAAGTATGCCTGGTATGATGGACACTATACTTAATTTAGGTCTTAATGATGAAGTTGTTGAAGGACTTGCTAATTTGACCAATAACACTCGTTTTGCTTATGATAGTTATCGTAGATTCATTACTATGTTTGCTGACGTAGTTATGGGTGTTGATAGACTTAAATTTGAAGCAGCGATGGATAAGATTAAAGAAGCAAAAGGTTATGAAAAAGATACTGACCTTACTGCTGATGACTTAAAGAAATTGGTTAAAGACTTTAAGGCTATCTATAAGAAAGAATTAAAACATGATTTCCCACAAGACCCAAGAACTCAATTATTTGAAGCCGTTAAAGCAGTTTTCCGTTCTTGGAACAATCCACGTGCAGAAGTTTATCGTCGTATGAATGATATACCACGTGAATGGGGTACTGCCGTTAACGTTCAAAGCATGGTATTCGGTAACATGGGCGAAACCAGTGGTACTGGTGTTGCATTTACTCGTAACCCAGCAACTGGTGAAAAGGCTCTTTATGGTGAATATTTGATGAATGCACAAGGTGAAGACGTTGTTGCAGGTATTCGTACACCAAGCCCAATAAGCCATTTAAAAGAACAAAATGTTGATTTATACAATCAATTTGTTTCTATTTGTAACAAACTAGAAAAACATTACAAAGATATGCAAGATATGGAATTTACTATTGAAAATGGTAAACTTTATATGTTACAAACTCGTAATGGTAAACGTACTGCTGCTGCTGCATTACAAATCGCTATCGACCTTGTTAATGAAGGTATGATTACAAAGAAGGAAGCACTTCTTAAGATCGAACCAAAGAGTCTAGATGCTCTATTACACCCAACATTTGATGCGGATGCATTAAAGAAAGCAAAGGCTATTGCTACTGGTTTGGCTGCTAGCCCAGGTGCTGCTTGTGGTGTTATTGCATTAACTCCAGATAAAGCAAAAGAATTTAAGAAAGCAGGCAAGAAAGTTGTATTAGTTAGAAGCGAAACCAGCCCAGAAGATATCGAAGGTATGGCTGCCGCTCTAGGTGTACTTACTGCTACTGGTGGTATGACATCACATGCTGCCGTTGTTGCACGTGGTATGGGTACAGCCTGTGTTGCTGGTTGTAAACAATTAAGCGTTAGAGAAGACAAGAACGAGATTTCAGTTGCAGGTCAAATTCTAAAAGAAGGAGACTATATTGCTATTGATGGTTCTACTGGTAAGATTTATGCACAAGAGATTAAGACTTGTGAAGCAGAAATTACTGGTAACTTCGCTACAATTATGTCTTGGGCAGATGAAGTTGCAAAAGTTCAAGTTAGAGCCAATGCAGATAATGAAAGAGATGCAAAACGTGCATTATCTTTAGGTGCTACTGGTATCGGTCTATGCCGTACAGAGCATATGTTCTTTGAAGCATCAAGAATTAAAGCAGTTAGAGAAATGATTATTGCTCAAGATGCTCAAGCAAGAGAAAAAGCACTTAATAAGATTCTACCAATGCAAAAGGGTGACTTCGTATCTATGTTTAAGGTTATGAATGGTCTACCTGTAACAATTAGATTCTTGGATCCACCTCTACATGAATTCTTACCACACGAAGCCGCTGAACAAAAAGAATTGGCTAAAGAATTGGGTAAGACATATCAAGAAATTAAAGATATTGTTGATGGATTAAGTGAATTTAACCCAATGATGGGATTCCGTGGTTGTCGTCTATCTATCGTTATGCCAGAAATTGCAAAGATGCAAACAACAGCAGTTATTGAAGCCGCTATTGAATGTATTAAGAAAGATAAGATTGATGTTCATCCAGAGATTATGGTTCCACTTGTAGGCGATGTTAAAGAATTCTTATATGTTAAAAATATAATTAAGACTACAGCAGATGAATTAATCGCTAAAGCAAAAATTGATTTAACATACAAAATTGGTACTATGATTGAAATTCCAAGAGCCGCTATTACTTCAGCAGAAATTGCTAAAGAAGCACAATTCTTCTCATTCGGTACTAATGACTTAACACAAATGACATTTGGATTTAGCCGTGATGACGCTGGTAAGTTTATTGGCGAATATTATGACAAACGTGTTCTTGAATATGACCCATTCGTTAGAATTGATGAAAAGGGCGTAGGACACTTGATGCAATATACTGTTAAGAATGCTAGAGCAGTTGATAAGAACTTTAAGATTGGTATTTGTGGCGAACAAGGTGCTGATCCATTAAGTGTTGAATTTGCTCATAGATCTGGTATTACTTATGTATCATGCTCTCCATTCAGAGTTCCAATTGCTAGATTGGCAGCAGCCCAAGCAGCAATTAAATGTGGAAAGTAATTTATGATACGCAAAATCTACGATTTTGCAAAAACTATAAATAGTTTTTTAAAAAGCAGGGTATTAAGCCCTGCTTTTTGTATCATAAATTTGGACTGCGTCAGCCTATATCAAATGC
>ERZ808245.575-NODE-575-length-17766-cov-3.553328_pt1 | contig 17766 bp, 15 predicted proteins | sample MGYA00521243_ERZ808245 | MGnify/ENA primary metagenome ERZ808245 (study PRJEB31516, sample SAMN03275576) | gut metagenome | biome: mammalia-associated habitat; material: feces | host: Papio cynocephalus | place: Kenya | collected 2012-07-07 ... | reverse complement strand
TTTTAATTTGAAGTGGTTTTTATTTTTGCGGTGCAAAAATGGGGTTCACTTCAATTGCTATGGTGATTTTTATTATTCGGCTTTAGTAGTTTTCTTTGTAGCCTTTTTAGCAGGTTTTTCTGCTTTATCTGCTTTTTCTTCTTTCTTTGCAGTAACTTTAGTTGCTTTTTTAGCAGGCTTTTCTTCTTTAACTTCTGCAGTTTTTGCAGCAGTCTTTCTAGTAGTCTTTTTAGCAACTGGAGTTTCTTCAACTTTAGTTTCTTTAACTTCGGCTTTAACTTCTGGTTTAACTTCTACTTCTTCTACAGGTTTTGCTTCAAATCTTGCTTTTGCTAAAGCATAAGACAATCTGCCAACTTTTCTAGAAGCATTGTTTTTATGTAGAATACCTTTAGATTCAGCACTGTCAATCAAACTAATAGTTTCTTTAAGTTTAACCTCGGCTTCATCAAACTTGCGTTCTTCAACTAATGCTCTAAATTTCTTTGTATAAGTAGCGATAGTTGCTTTTACAAATTTGTTTTCTGCTCTTTGGCGATCAATAACTTTAATACGCTTCTTTGCTGATTTAATGTTTGCCACTTGTTTTCTCCTTGAATATATTTGATATTTTTGAAATCTGCAATATTTTAGCACATTAATATAATTATTGCAAGTAAAAAAATTGTAAATATTGCTTTATTTTTTCATTTATTACTATCTTTAATAGTTAAGTATTTTTAGCACCAAGTAATCTATAGCCAAATCATTGGATATAGCACTAGTTTTTAGTTCATAATCCAATTGTTCCATATCGTTAAGAATATTCTTTAATTGGACTTTAGTAAACATTTTACTTTGTTTATATGCTACAGTAATAGCATAGTCTTTTACACCTAGCATTATGCCTAGTTCACTCTTTGCTTCTTTAGATGTTGCCACATAAAACAAACGTCTAAAATGGTTGTAAATTAATGGCATAATAGTACGATAAACATCTTTTTTAGATTTAAGAATATCTAGAATTTCAAATACCCTATTTTTATTCTTTTTTGCAAGGTTTTCGGTAAGTTCGTATATCTGGAACTCTAAAGTCTTATTAACCAACAATTTAACATCTTGTTCTTCAATAAGTTTTTTATCGCTAACATAACTTATAAGTTTGGACAATTCGTTAACTATCTTTGTTAAATCATACACACAATACTCATTAAGTGTCTTTAGTGCTGATACTGTAATATTGGTATTGGCTTTTTTAAGTTCGTTAAGTACAAACTTATTAACTACATCTTCACTTAATCTATTACAGTCTACTTTTTCAAAACGTGATTCAATAGACTTTACATCGTTAATGTTATCGCCTACTACTAACACTAATACACTTTGTGGATTGGGTGATTTTAAATAATTGTTAAGTTTATTAAGATTGGTTACACTGGTTTTTACATTAAGATATACTACTACCAATTTTCTTTCATCAAAAACTGGCATAGTATCAAGTGCTTTAATGACATCATCAAAATCAATGCTTTCACCTAAAAACTTTTGATAGTTCATATCCACGACATTGATATTAAGTGCTTTAAAGATAAGTTCTACACTTTTGTTAAGCAAAAATTCATCTGCCCCAAATAACAGATAATTATTACAAATATTGTTTTTTAATGAACTTTTTAACTCTACATATTTCATATTTATAGTATACCTATTTTTTCATATTTAGTCTAGTTAAGCCTTAACATTGTCCAGTAAATTTTTAAATTCAAACTCGCTAATATTATTACGATTAATTATTGTTTTTGCTTGTAAATCTTTAAAGTCTGTACCTTTAGTAGTAATCACATAATCATATATATTATCGTCTAAATACAATTTTAATTTAGAATTGTTGGCATTGTTATTAAGGATTAATATTGAAGTGTCATTATAATTGGCTATTACACCCAAATTTTCATCTAAACCACCCACGATTTTAAAATTAATATCATTAATTGTAAATGTATTGTTATCGTCACTTATTACTCTAACAAAGATATTACGACTAAACGAATTATATATAATATTTTCCATTCTAGAATCTACATACATAACTTTTATTTTGTATTTAGAGATTAACTCATTAATCATATCTTTTTGCTTAACGCTATATTTATTAACCACTATATAATCAATATGGTTAACCTTAATTTCGTTAAGGTCTTCTATAATATCAGCCGAATTATACATATCATTAACTATTAAGACACGAGTATCTTTGTTGGTTATGAATGCATAATCTCCGGTACTATCAACATTAACCATAACATAATTATAATTAAATTTTTGTGGAATATTAATTAAAAATCCTGATGCTATAATTACTATAGCAGTTACTACACATATCCATCTTCTTATACTTATTTTTACAAGTGCAAAATGATAAATATATGATGCTATTATACCTAAAGCCACTAATACATAACTAAAATGCATTACTTCAAAATTAACTATATTGATATTACAGAAAAAGTTGGCAAGTAATTTAATAAAATGCAATAACACATTAGGAATTATTAATACATAATTAACAAATGGGAATATTAATCCCAAGAATAATACCAAAAACATAGTACAAAAGCATACAGAGAAGATAGGCAGAATTACCATATTAGACAATACAGAAATTAAACTTACTTGCTTAAAGTTTTGAAGCATTACACAAGCAACACCAATATTGACTGATAATGACACTGCCATAGAATTGGCCAATTTATAAGGACATTTAATACTAGTTAATAATTTTGTGATTGGAGAAGCAAATACCATGATACTAAATACACATAAGAAACTTAATTGAAAACCAACTAAATATATGCTTAATGGATTAACCAAAAGTATAATTAATCCTGCCATTGATATAGAATTAAGTCCGTCATACTGACGATTAAATGTTTTTGCTAGTATTAAGATTATAGACATTATAACTGCCCTAGTTACACTCGGAGTATAATTACACAAACTTGCATAGAAAATTAAAATTGATATTATAATACCATTAGATAGATGGCGGTTAAGCCTAAATACTTTAAATAACAACAATAACATTGTTACTAAAAATCCTATATGTAAACCTGATACGGCTAATATATGTGCAATACCTGAATAACTAAATACTTTGTACGTGTCATTATTCATATTCTCTTTTTCGCCAAATATAATTGAATATGAAATATCTGCGTTACCCGAATTCATATGCTTATTCATATTATCTTTAATTTTGTTTTTAATCCAGTACTTAAAGTTCATCGAATTATCATAAGTTAAGTTACTTATTTGAGTAGTTGCTTTATATACCACATTATTGGCAAGAAAATATAAATTTTTATTACTTTTATCAATAGTTGATATATCTGCTACACTTTTAACTTTATTACCAACTTTTATATCTATATCTTTACCTTTATTAAATACAATTAATTCTAATTCACCACTAGATGAATTACCATTAATCTTAACCTTTTCTAGATAATATATTTTTGCGTTGCTATACTCCTTAATTGTACTAACTGTACCACTAACAGACACTTCGCCAGAATATTCTTTGATAGGTTGAGTAATAACAATTGTACCAATAACACTCCCAATTATTAAGGCTACGAAAGAAAAAGCAATCACTAGTAATCTTAATCTAGACAATGACTGCTTAAACATATTAAATACAAGTATTACACCCAAGCCTATTAATATTATACAAGCAAAAACAAGCACTATAATATTGATTATAGAGCGACTTAAAATAATATTGGTAGTAGCAACAATCCCTAAAATTAAGCATACAAATGCCGCAAAGATAGGTCTCGGATTAAATATTTGTTTCATACAATCAAAGTATATAAAAATATTGTAATAAAAACAATATAAAAAGTATATTTTTACAAAATTTGCAGATTCTACTAAAAAAATATAAAGGAGAAATTATTATGGCTTGTAATTGCGTATGTCATTGTAACACAAAACAATCCAAAGGAGAATATATATGTTGCAATTGCGGTACTCATGTTGAACTAGATTGCACATGTATGCTACCAGCCTGCCCTAATTGTGGTAACGATACTTTTGTGGCTAACAATTCTGACAATTATGTAGAAAAAGAATAAAACAAAAAAACTATGCTATTGTAAAAGAATTATCAAAATTCAATTACATAGCATAGTTGTTTTTTTATTAATAGCAAGCATCATAGACATCGTTAAGAATATCACTATACACTCTACGATTGATACTACCTACATCTTCAGGTTTAACATCTTTAAAATTATATTTTAAATTAGTGGTTTGAACCAGATTAAGATTATAGAATTTAATATTACCTACTATACTTGAACTACGTATACTAGATTTAATTAATTCTACTTTTATAAATAAGTTATCATGCTTAAGTGTTTTGTAATAATACGAGCCATCAGTGGCGCTTAATTTATATCCTAAAGCACGCATATGTGTACTAAAAGAAATATCATTAACCAGAACACCATTAAATTCGTTAGAGTACGAATTAGAGTAATTAGCATTGTTAGCAACAAAAACTTGTTTATTAATCTGTTTAAATGGTTCGAACTCTTTATGCATTTTATTATTCATTTCTACTGGATGCACAAGTCCTATCCTTACTTCTTGATTGGGTTCTTGCATAACATCTTCCGATGTTTCGTAAACTTTAACTAATGTATCTTTTATATATGCTCCCCAAGTTAAAGTTGAACTAATCTTTTTCAAAATTGGATTAGACAATATATTGGCTATAAATGTTGCAATTGTCCATGTTCTTCTATTAACATATGCATTATAGAATTTATCTATCTGTGTTCTGACTTCATGTGTTAACTGATTAAAGTATTCTATAGCATCAGCAGTATCAACAAACTGCGGGTTGTTAAGATTGATATATTGTCCACGAGTTAAATTGTAAACTTTTATAGATAAATTATCAGAAATTTTAAATTCCAACGTATCTCCGTTGCAAACAATTTTTCTTTCACAATCATCATTAAGTCCATAATTACTTACCATTTCGTCTAGATAGTCTAATGCTGTTATGCCATTATTCTTTGCTAGAATCTCTAGATAGTTATAGTACACTTGCTTATTGTTGCTTTCCATATACAATTGTTTTATAAGTCCTATAACATTAGAATTATTGGTTTCTACCAAGCACCCTAAAACAAAGTTACTTAATTCTACATTGCCTAGACAAGTAGGAACAATATCTACAAGTTTAGATACAATATCTTGCGAACATAAAGTACATATAAGTGTAACAACCCATTTATCATCATTATCGATTCTATTATTCATGGAAAATAAAAGTCTATTGCCTAAATTATCTAATTCGGCTTCAGTGAAGAATTCTTTTAAATATTTATATTTTGATATTACTATTGGAGAAGATATGTTTTTAAAAATATTAAAAATATATGATAAAATTTTGTCATCAGCCTTTTGATTATTTTTTAAGTAAACTAAATATTTAGTACTTATACCTTCTTCTACATTAGTATTATCATCAAGTTGAACATAATCAACAAAATCTTTTACAGTATTAAACTTGGCATTCTTGCTTAATTCGATTTCGTCTTTAAGTAAAGATTTAACATCTTCTTCTTTTATCTTTTCATACAACTCTGGCAAAGTAGGTTTAACGTCTTGTGCAAAAGTTAAATAGAACTTAAGTGCATCAATTTGTTTTTCCCCTGTCTGACAAATAATGAATTGTTTAAGTTGATTTAAACATACATCTTTTTTGTATAAGAATAATTCGATTAATAAATCAAGTGATGGATAATTATGATTAATTAAGTTATCAATCAATCTATCTGCACCTTTTTTATCAAAAATATCAAGATAAATCTTATAACCAGTTAAATAATTATCTGGATTATTAATATAGTTAAGATAACTTGCTTCATTATTAGCAATAATACCTTTTAAAAATTCAAGACTAGGACGATAGAATTTATGACATTCTTCATTAATATCACTGTTATATACATAAAATAAAAATGGTATTATTCTAAAATTGTCGATGCCACAATATTTAACCGATTCAATAAATCTATCAAAATATCTTTCATTGTATTCATAGTTAAAGTCTTTACTTACATAATTGACATCGCCAATATGATTAACAAACATATGTGAAAAAAATCTTACCAAATCATTATAGTGACAACTTTCAATCAATATATTAACTACATATCCTAAATAAAACTTAAAATCTTTCAATTGAAATAGCATATCGGATACATTAAATAAACTTGCATTGTCTAAATTTGCCTTCTTAATTATCTCGCAATATTGATTGCTATTAGGCACATTTAATTCGAGATTTTCAAGGTCATTACTTATCAATTCTCTAGTTTGATTGTCAATTTTTGAATCACTAAAAATATTAATGATTGACTTATTAATAATATCTTTTGTAATGTAGTATGGCATATAACCCACCTTTTATAGTTAAAAATAATTATTATATAATTATTCTACTTAATTTTAGAAATTTTGTCATTTGATTATAAACAAAATATATATAAGTACCAATTATAAGCAATAAATTATTAGTACAATGAAAGACATAGAACTAAAATATCTATGTCTTATTTTTTTTCTAAAATCTTGATTAATTCTTGTTCGGTAATTACCTTAACAATTTTGTTATTATCCATTAAATAAAAGATAGTATAATCACCCGATTTTATATATTTAACCAATTTATATAGTGGTGTGTTTTTATTAATTATGTAATGTTTAACTGGCACAGGATTAGATACATTTTTGCTTAAATTAACAACATGGGTGCGTTCAAAATACACATTAGCATCATTACCAAAACAAGATGAAAATAAAAATAAAGAGATAAAAAAGAATGTTAAATTAACTTTTGAAAATACTGATAAAATAAATAGTAAGGCAAAAATAGCACTACCTATAATACCCATAATTTTCATAATTAAATACACTTTATTAATGTTAATTTTTTTGTTAAGCAGACATACCAATACTCTACCACCATCTAGCGGAAACAATGGTAAAAGATTAAAAATACCTAAAGTTAAATTAGCAAAAACAAAAATATCTGTATATACGTAACTGACTGGAAAAAGCCACCAAATCACTATTGTTAATAATACCAAAATAATATTAAACACAGGTCCAGCCATAGCAATCATAATTTCGTGATGAGAATTTATAATTTGATTTTTACCACCTAAACCTACACCATATGGCATAAACACCATTTTATTTAGCACATAACCCAGTCTTTTTGCCACAAAATAATGTGCAAACTCATGCAAACATAAAACAATAAAATATATTAAAAATTGATAAGCCCAACCAAAATAAACAATAAAAAATGCAATGATTATAAATAACGGGTGAAATTCAAACTTTATTTTTCCCATGAAATCACATTTTTATTTAGTCTTAAATTAGTGATTTTTGCCCCGTCTTCATACACAGAAAACTTAACAACACTACCAATACTAGCAGTAGCAATGTCTTTTCCTTTAGCCACAACTTGCCCTGCAACAACACCAGTAATATATATGTTTTCTATACGAGAAACTATATTTTTAGAATGAGCAATTTCTATATATTTTTCGCCATTGGGCAAATATCCTATACTATTAATAATTCCATCTTCTGGAGAGATAATCATAATACTTGCATCTATCGTATAATTAATATCTCCATCACTAAATTCAATATTACTACATTTAATAGGAGTTATAAATTTTAATGTCTTTTTACTTAATTTATCAAGCACTTTACTAGTAAACATTATACCCGCATTATCATTAAAAAGTGGATTGATAGGATTATAAACTTTAGTACATAATTGGTCATAACCCGAAAAATTATTACTAAATTTTAATCCTAAAACCAACATAACAACTAGCAAAATTGTTACTGAAAAAGTCATAAAATTATTTTTAGTTATCTTTTTAACATACAGGTGTTTTATTTCTTTTTTAGTTAGTGAATTTAGTTTAATTTTCATAATACTACACTCCCTATTTACTAAAAATAATATGACTATAAAACTATTATTATTACAATTTAGTTAAGTATTGCGCTTAAATTTTTCAATCTTCTTACTTTAGAATACGCATTAAAAATAAAGTTACCATATTCATCTACAGTTATTGTTAGATCTAGATCATCATTGGTTATGTCCATATAATTACTTAATACATTGAGTATATCAGACTTAAGTACTTTCACTATTTTTAATGGATTGTCTTGTTTATCTATAACCAATATATTCTTCAATCTATTCTCATATTCTAATTCTTTCATTATACGTACTTCCTTATTTTCTTTCTAATATTCCCTATAATTCCCCTATACTTTTTTGTATAATCGAATATATTTCTTTCGCCTAAATGTATATTGCGTGCCACCATCATAAATGATTGATATGCCATACTTGATTTATTAATTTGAGTACCTGTATTTAATGATAAATTAACTCCGTCATCATCAGGTATAACTCCTAGTAAGTCTATATTTAAAAAATCTTTTATTGTATCTGCACTGTACATTTCTTTACTTGCCACCAAGTCCCCACGCACCCTATTAACCACTAATTTAGTATCAGTTAATTGGTAACTATGTAATAGTGATATTACTTTATCAGCATCACGTATAGCAGATATATGTGGTGTTGTAACCACTATGGCTTCGTCCGAACATTTTACTGCTCGATGAAAACCTATTTCTATCCCTGCTGGGCAATCAATCAATATATAATCAAACATACTTTCCACTTGAGAAATAATAAATTTAATCTGTTCGCTAGTTATATTAATATTATTAAGTGAATGCACGCTAGGTAAAATATATAAATTAGGATTAAAAAAATCTTGTATTAATGCTTGTTTTGTACGACATTTTCCGTTAAGAACATCTATTATATCATAAACAACTCTATTCTCTACGCCCATCACAACATCAAGATTATTAAGTCCAAAATCTACGTCCATAATAAGTACTTTTAAATCCAAATTACTGAGTGCAATACCTATATTGGTAGTGATTGTAGTTTTGCCTACCCCACCTTTACCAGAAGTAATTACAATTTTTCTAGCCATATCATACCTACTTAAATTAAACTTTAGTTTAAGTTTAATAACATTAAAAATATAAGTAAATACAAAAGGCTTTTAGAAAAGAAAAAAAATAATTTGGTTTACATAAAACCAAATTATTCTACATTTTAATTATATTTCGACTTTATCTATATGTCTTGCATAGTTCCATCAATAAATTCTGGTTATTTAATAAATTACCCATACCCATTATTACCGAACTATCAGGATCAGTATCTACATAAACAGGAAGATTAAGCATTTTTGACATATATTTGTCCACTCCTGTTATATTACTTACACCACCGCAAACATATATACCATATTGATTAATATCTTTTAGCACTTCACTACTACACATACTAATAATAGATTCACATGCTTCGCCGATTTTACCAAATGCACCTTCTAATATAGGTAAAATATCTTGTGAGAATAGTTGAATTTCTCTACGTCTTTTTGTATCTATTTCCATACCAACTACATTAATCGAACTAATATCATTGATTAGTAAAGAGCCTATACTATTTTTGATAGTTTCTATTGTATTTTGCCCCAATTCTAATTGATATTGGGATTTAACATAATCGTATATATGTGCATCAATCTGGTTGCCGCCCACATTAATCGTAGCACCCCTAATAATATGATTATTATTAATGATACATATATCAGTTACACCACCGCCTATATTAACTATCATATGCGAATTAGGGTCATTTTCTTCGACTTCCATACCTATTAATGCACATACCCCTGCAGGTATAAATGCTATAGTCACTATATTAAGTGAATATGCCAAGTCTCTTAATAATGACTTTTCTTCATATGTTAAACCACAAGAATGTATAAATACAATTTTATTTTTGCGTCTAAATAATCCAGTAGGTGCTACTTTCTTTAAAAATTCCTTTAACATAAGTCTTGCAAGTTGAAAATTGTGTACAACGCCTTCACTTATAGGGAAAATAACTTCGACACTATTGTTAGTCTTCCCTATTAATTTCTTCGCTTCATTGCCTACACATTTAACAACACGTTTGTTGTTAACAGTTTCTACAGCAATACAAGAAGGCTCTTTTAAAACTACTCCCAAGCCTGCCATATAAATAACTGTGTTAGATGTACCTAATTCAATACCTAAATTAAATAAAGCCATATATTATCTCCTGACTATATTGTAGCAAAATATATTAATTTTAAAAAGAAAAAACCATATAATTTTGAACCAAAGTCAAATTTATATGGTTTTGTTAATTAACTATGTAATTATAAAATTTCTAAATTCTTATTATATGCACGTTTAAAATCAACACTAGCCAACTTGGCTTGACGAATTTCTAGTGGAACTTCGCCTTTTGTAATAGTTTTCATAATAACACTATCGCCTAGTATATCACAACTTACATCTATCACATTGCCAAACTTTGTACAATCAAGACTAGAAGCAATCTGTAATATAACTGCCAATTTCTTAACAGCATCAAGGTCTTCTTCATTAACCAAATCTTTATATTTAACCCAATCAGATAGATTAAAGTTATCTATGTCTCTTAAAATTGATGTAAATGCAGCAAGAACCAACTCTTTATGAGATACACCATATATTTGAGAATTAAGAATAATATTAAAACTTATCTTTTCAGGGCTATCATTGGTAACTCTTAATCCACAAGCATACATATAACTTGCCACTCTTAATACTCTAACATAACTACGATTAAGTTTATGCAATACTTTAAGTTGCTTAAATAATATCATACTTAAATCATAAACATGCTCGGCATTGTTAGGTTTCTTATCATAGAATTCATTAAGTACTTGTAGGCTATATCCTAGATTATCACTAATAGGTTTTTCCAAAGTTAGTGGTATAACTGTGTTAAGTAAAATGCCGTTAATTAAGCCATTTTTGCTAATTGTAAGTTCGGTCTTATTACCGTTATTAACAATAGCAGAAATTATAGCAAGTCCAGTAGGCATAGATCTTGTATTATCTACCGAAACACCTTTAATTTTTGAATTTTTGGTAATCTCCATATTAGAAACAACATCATACACTTTATTAAGGTCTTGACTAGATAAAGTATAATTATGTTCTAATTGTAATGGATATTTTCTTGCTCTACGACTTATCTCGCCTAAACTTAAGAACACATCACCTACACCGATAATTTCATATTCTTCTTCTAGGTTAAATATCCAATCATATTGTTTTAATTGTTCATAAACAAATTCTTTAGATTTATCCATCATCTCTTTAGTAGATAAACCTTCAAATTTTTCAGCCAAATTAATAGAACCATAAGGTATAACACAAGTGTTAAGCACATTTCTTCTATTATAAAGCAAAAATTCTGTCTGATAATTAGATACACTAACAATTAATGCTTTTGGCTTATTGAACGAATTAATAACAGCAGTATATATGTAATTAATCTCTTGTTCTGGTGTTAAAATGTTAAATTTAAGATTAGTGATACTAAATATTTCGTTTAAGAAACCATTTTGGTTTTTGGCTTCACTGATTTTGCTAGTAGTTACGCAAATAACATCAGTAATACCTTCACTATCTATCATCTTTTTAAATACAGATAAGATACATACTACATCTTTAATGATAGTAGATTTAATAATATTTTCGTTATTAAATTCTTTCATAAGATTAATAGGTACGTCTACATGGTCATACACCAAAAACGACTTATTACTAATAACGTCAGCGAATACTAATTTAATTTTTGTTGTGTCTAGTTCAATAATTGCTATCTTTTCCAATCTGAACACTCCTTAAAATATGTCTTAATTTCAATTAATTTAGCCCATCAAAAAGCCAAAATTATCTCGTCACATAATCTAAAAATGCAAAATGTACACATTTTTCACACTATGCAATAATAATATACCATAAATAAAAAAATTTGTATAGGTACTAAAGCAAATTTAGAAAAAAATTAACAAAAAAAATTAACTTGTAACCATAATTACAAATTAATCTTTACAAAATATACTATTGTAATTTAATTGCACTTACTGGACAAGTAGCCGCACAAGCACCACAAGAAATACATTTTACTGGGTCAATCTGTGCAACACCATCTAGAAGTTTGATGGCTTCTACTGGACAAGTTACTGTACAAGCACCACAACCAACGCATACTTTTTTATCTACTACTGCTGCCATAATTATCTCCTTACTTTTGATATTAAATTGTATCATATCATCAATCAATAAGCAAATAATTTACAATTAATTATCGTTATCATATTAAAAGTTAGCGATATTGTGACATAACTTTTGCATTTTTACTTTGATTAAATCTATATATCTTTTTACATGTAATTTTTTTGAATTGATTTTTCTTATTTTTGATAATCCCACATATAGCCACTGTCCCTTGATAAACACCTATTAGTAATAAAAATATACCAAACAATATTTTTAAAGTTTTATTTGTAGTATTAACTGCCAGAATACTACCCAGTATACTACTTATCAAGCCACTTGCAATTATAAGCAAACCCACTTTAAAATCTACAAGTTTATTTTTAATATGAATTATTAGACTTACAACAGCACATGGCAAAAACGCAAATAAATTAATTCCTTGTGCTGTCGCTTGTGCCACACTAAAAAATATAGTAAGAATAGGTATAAGCAATGTGCCACCGCCCATACCCATACCTGCTACAACTCCACTAACTATACCTGCTACAACATACCATATCATAATTATTCACCTGAAATTTAATTATTTGTCCTATATAAAGCCATTTTTACATAATACATACTAAAGTCTAAAGTAATATTTACACCAACTGTTACTAAATTCAAAATTTTTGATTTTATAAGCAGAATTGAATCCTGCTATTTTAAATGTGAGTTAATTAACTTTTAACTTCTAGTTTATAACAACATTTTAATTCCGCCTGCAATAATAACTATAGCAAACAATATTTGAAGCACAATATTATTAATCTTTTTTAACAATAATGCTCCAAGTACTCCACCTACAACAAATCCACCAGATACCACCCCAGCAATATTCCATTTTAGTGAGCCTTTGATTAAATAAACCACAAAACTAGCAATACTTAATGGCAACATTATAAGTATGGCAGTAGCATGTGCTTTTTTATCTTTAAGTTTAATAATACCTGTAAGTGTGGGTACACAAACCATACCACCACCACCGCCCCAAAATCCGTTAATAAAGCCAATTACTAGTCCTAAAGCAAGAACTGATAGAGTACTTAAAAAACTCTTTTTATGTTTGGTAAAATAAAAAACATTTTTAGTTTTTGGCTTATAATCATCACACAACCTTTGTTTGTAGATGTATACACAATTAAACTGGTTAAGTCTAGTCTTATATGCCACTTTCCATTTATTATTTTTCTTTACCATAAGAACTGGTCTTAACATAGTGCCTTTAGTTAATATGTGAGTATAATGATATTTGTTTTTAGGCATATGTCTAGGCATAGTAAATTTATATATCTGTGCGGGTAGTTGTTTATTAAGATGTAAATTAAGAGTTTTATATGCAATTTTTTTCATATCAATATTTTGTGTAAAATATAAAAATGTTATGAGTAAAAAATTTAAAAAAGAATATACTATCAGTGTTACCAAAATTTACCAATTATTTTTTATTGTAGTTATCATAGTAAATTTTAACTTCACTTTGTTATAGCCAAAATCATTTATAAATTCATTAAAAATATTTGATTATTTTTGGTAAAAAATTGCTTTATTAAGTAGTCACGTACAATATTTTTATAGTATAATTAATTTAGTTGCTTATAAACCCAATATTATATATAATATTAATTGTTTATAAGTATATAAAGCAAAAATATAAAAGCATGGTGTATTATGAAATTTAAAAACAAAAAATATGGATTTAAAAAATTCCTAGTAGGTGGTATGTTAGCATTAAGTGTGTTTAGCACTTCTTTTTTAGTAAGCAATTACCAAAGAAATATAGACAACCCAGTTTTGGCTAACTTTACCGAAGTACAAAGTTCAATATCTAACAATGACTTTACATCTTATAGTACTTCCACTACTCCATATAATCCAAATAGTTGGACTTTTAACAACCCACTTAATAATGAAAATATTAAAAAAGGTGTAGTTAATGTTTCGGATTCTTCATTCTCAAAATATAAAGATGATTATGAATTAAAGGAATCTGTAACTCCTGCTCCTGGCAACATTTCTGCTGGTAGTGATGACACTTTATACAAACACCTTATGATTAATAGTTATGCCGGTTTTGGACGTGCTGGATACACAAGTAGTAGTTTTACTCTTAATGCCAATAGTTACTACTCTATCGCAGTTACTGTAAGAACTAATGATAAGGCTAAAGCAAGCATTTATTTAAGTGGTTTAAGCGACAGCAAAATTGACGCAAGCATAAGAAGTATTACTACCAACGAATCTTGGGAAACTTATGAATTATTTATAGAAACCAACGCATTTACATCAGAAACTGCTACCCTAGAATTATGGCTAGGTAGTAAAGAAGAAAATGATGTTTGCCAAGGTGCAGTATTCTTTAACAAAGTTAGCCTAACAAGATATAGTGAAACATCATATCGTACAAAGGTTAACAATTCAGATACTACCCGTTCTAAAAATATATGTTTGTTTAACCCAATTTACGAAAATGTTGTTAACAACCCTTCATTCAATGCAGATTCAGTAGCAAGTGATCCAAATGCTATTAATGGTTGGACAACAATAGAAAATAGTTATACTAGTGATCAAAAATGTAAAGTTATTACTACAGGAAACTATGATGCTAATTATGATACAGAAAAAGGTATAGTTAACCCAGGTACTAACTATAAAGCAAGTGATGATAGCATATTATTTATGTACAACAAGACTAGTGGCGCACAGGGTATCAAATCCAATGAGTTTACATTAAAACAAAATGAATTATATTTAATATCTGTATGGGCAAAATCTGATTGTGCTACTGGTAATGGTGCTACCGTTAAATTAGAAGAAGTTAACGAAAATGAAGAAGACGATGATGAAGAATTTACTGCTACTACCGCTACCCTAACCACATCTACATCATTATCATCAAATTCCACCACAAACAATTGGACAGAATACAAGATATTTGCTGAAGGTCACCCACTAAAAGATACTAAAGTTACATTACAACTATGGTTGGGTACAGAAGAATCTAAAACTACTGGATATGTATTCTTCGACAACATTACTGTTCAAAGAATAAGTTATACTGATTTCTCTGATGCTAACTCTAGTGGCACAAATGCAACATATTCATACAACAAAGATAATACACAATTTACAATAGTTAATGGTAATTTCAATATTACTCAAAAAACTGAAAAAGAGTTAACCTACCCACTTACCGCAAGTAACTGGACATTAACTACAGACGAAAATTATAATGAAGAATACAATCTTACTGGTATAATCAATACTAAAGCAGACCAGTTTAAGATGTTAACAGATTTTATTACTGAAAAGAATATACACACAACAATATCAAATCCAGGATTAACACCAGCACAAAATGTAGCAGGTGCCACCCTAGAAAATTCAAGTAATAATGTATTAATGTTGGGCAACATTTCTACTACTTCTCAAAGTTATAAATCAGAATCTATATCTATGACTGCTGGAAGTTATTATAAATTAAGTATGTTGGTTAACACACAATATGAAGGCAATAGCCTTACAAAAGGTGCAAAGATTACACTTGCAAATTCCGACTTCACTGTTAAAGAAATATCTAACATTAACACTAATGGTCAATGGCAACAGATAGATATGTTTATACACGTAGGAGATATGTATACTTCATTCGACTTAACTCTTGCTCTTAACGATATAAGCGGATATGTATTCTTTGATGATGTTACTTTAAATACATCTACTGAAGATGAATTTAAAGCAACAATGTCAGACAACCAATATAAATTGGAACTTAACTTACAAGATAGTGACACATTCGACTTACGTTCACAAAGTGACACACCACTTGCTACCCTATACAATTGGACTGCTAACAACAATAGCGAAACCGATGGCGTAGTATATGGTTCATTAGATACTAGTAAAAATATTAACGAAGTTTTTGCAAAAATCAACAATCCTGGCTCGGTTAATGGTAACAATGTATTAGCATTACATTCAATCAATGATGCATACTTTACCCTATCAAGTGCACAAAAAATTGATTTAAGCCTAGACAAATATTATAAAATTGCTATAAAAATTAAAACAGTTAACATTACTAAAGAAACCAAGAATTATACTGATTCTGGCGAATTAGTTAAATATGGTGCATTTATCGGATTAGACGGTTATGACGATATGTTTACCGCAATTGATACAGAAAGAGACTTGGAAGATGGTTATGTAACCTACCAATTCTTAATCAAACCAGATGCAGACGCACAAACCTTTGTTAAATTGGGTATTGGTGGCGAAAATAATACTGCTAGTGGCTATGTATTCGTAGATGATATTGTAGTAAGTGAACTTACTGAAGCAACCTACAACGAAGCAACAGAAAATATTAACAACCACACTATCCTTCTTTCAAAACAAACAGATAATACACCATCTGAAGATAATGGTGATGAATTTACTGGTAGTAAGTTTGACTGGGTATTAGTACCTTCTATATTAACAAGTCTTGCTATTATTATTGCAATTGTTGGTACTACTATTAGAAGATTCAAATTTACAAAAACTCCAAAAATCAAAACCAAATATGATAGAAGAAAAACTGTAGAAGTTGATTTAGATAAACGTGAACGTATCGAATTACGTAACGAAATTATTAAAGAACTTAATGCAGAATATAGCGATATTGACAATGAAATTAAATCATTAGTTAATCAGTTTGAACAAGATAAAGCAAATGCTTTGAAATTACAAGAAGAAAGATTAAAAGCATATGAAGAAATCAAACAAGCAATTATTGTAGAACGTGAAAAAGTTACCCGTGAATATAACGATAAACTTAATGCTACAGAAAACTTAACTGAAAGCGATAAGTCAAAATACGAAAAAGAATTCAAGAGTTATATTAAAAAACTTGATAAACGTGCTGCTGATGAAGCAAAGAAATACAATAAGAAAGATAATACTCTTCAAGTTATTGAATTTAAGCATAATCAGAAAGTTAAAGAACTTACTGAAAGACAAAAATATATTCAAGAAGAAATTGCTAGAATTGAACGTGAAATAGAAGAAATTGCTAAACAAGAAGAAATTATGTGGAACGAATACCGCAAAGCAAAAGAAGAAGCAAAGAAACAAAAACTTGAGTATCTTGCTGAAAAACGTAAAGCAAAAGAAGAAGCAAAAGCGGCTAAACATAAACATAATATTGAAAAAACTAGCGATGAAGAAAATCCAGTAGAAGAAAATAAAGAAGTTGTTAACACCGAAACAAGTGAAGTAGAAAATACACAAAATACTACAGAAACAAATGAAGAATCTAACAGCACTACAGAAACTACTACTGAAGTAAGTGAAGAAAAAACTGAAGATAGTGATAATACAACTAAAGAGTAATTAATAAAAAAAACTGTAAGCACATTGAAGTGAACCCCGTAGGGGTCACTGAAAATAAAAAACCACTAGGAAGAGATT
>ERZ808245.573-NODE-573-length-17797-cov-2.995547_pt1 | contig 17797 bp, 16 predicted proteins | sample MGYA00521243_ERZ808245 | MGnify/ENA primary metagenome ERZ808245 (study PRJEB31516, sample SAMN03275576) | gut metagenome | biome: mammalia-associated habitat; material: feces | host: Papio cynocephalus | place: Kenya | collected 2012-07-07 ... | reverse complement strand
AATAGTTTATTCTCATAAATAAAAAGGACAGAGCCGCAAGGCTCTGCCTTAATCAGTTGCATTTAGCTCTCATTTAAAGATTCTTTTCAAAGAAAGTTTCAATCTTATCAAAAGGGATTACATCCATCTTGTAGTAAAGATCTGTGTGATTAGCATTAGGTATGATGTAAAGTTCCTTATTATCACCTTTTAATTTTTTGAAAGCACCTTCAGAAAAATATCTTGAGTGGGCTTTTTCGCCGTGGATCATCAGAACTGGAGTTTCAATTTCATCTGCATATGACAGAATTGGCATATTCATGAAGGTAGCAGATGAGGTTACCGTTGCACCAGATGTAGAGCCATATGATCTTTCATGATAGCCTAGTTTGGTTTCGTAGAAATTGATATAGTCTTTTAAAAACTGAGGCATATTATCTTTGATCTTCTTTGGATTGCCACCGGTGGTTGCGTAGTATCCATTTTTATAATCAACTGTACGCTGTGCTGCAATTTGAGCTCTAGCTTTCTGTCTATTTGCCTTTAACTCTTCAGCTGTCTTACCTTCATCAAAATATCCATTAGCCATGACTCTAGTCATGTCGTACATAGTTGAGGTTACAGTAGCTTTGATTCTAGGATCTTGAGCTGCAGCGTTTAACGCAAAACCACCAAAACCACAGATGCCAATGATACCGACTTTGCCATCAGCTACGTTTTCATTATTCAGTAGGTAATCAACAGCAGCTAAAAAATCTTCTGTATTAAGTTCAGGTGAGGAGATGTTTCTAGGTTCTCCGCCACTTTCTCCAGTAAATGCAGGATCAATAGCTAAAGCAATAAATCCTCGAGCTGCCATCTCCTGAGCATAGCGACCTGATACCTGCTCTTTTACGGCACCATATGGACCAGCAACAGCTAATGCTCTTAGCTTATCTCCTTTTTTTATATTAGCAGGAGTATAAAGATCACCTACCATGGTGATGCCAAAGCGATTGTGAAAAACAACTTTGTGGTGATGAGCTCTTTTATCCTCAGGAAAAACTTTATCCCATTTTTCAGATAGAGAAGATGCGTCTATGGTTAAAGCTGGAGCTTGTGAATCTTTAGCATAAGATGAATTGACAGCTAGTGTAAGTAGCATAGTTGCTACAAGAGGTGCTAATGTTTTTGCTTTCATAAAATGTTCCTTTATGTAATTTGTATACATCTACTTTAGAACAGTAAAAAGCAAAAAATAGGCACAATTTTTTCAAAATATTGTCAAATTATGCAAGAAATTGAGATTTTTTTAAGAAACGAGTATGTTTTTAGAAATTTTAGATGACAACAAATTTAGAAAACAATCTAAACAGAGGGAGACTGCTCAATAGGGTAGAAGCTTAGTTAGACACATTAGAGCCTGATTTTGAAATTTCGTCGATTAGATCTTCTACAAGATATTCATCACTCATGCAGTGCATATCAGACACGCCTTCACTTACAAGAGGGTAGAGTTTTGACTTATAGAAAATATCTAAGTCTTTGCGCATGGAGATATGTTCTTTTTTAGCCAACAGAGCAACTTCTCTTGGGTACTTCATTTTTTGAGTATTTTATTTGCAGTAAGATTGGATTTGCGTTCATATATGTAACCCTATAATCTTGTGACCTTTATATATGTAAGACAACTCAAGGCAAGTGGAGTACGAAAACAGAATTGCAAATTTGGTTTCTCAAAACGAAGTCTTTTTATGGCTTCATCTTTACCTATAAGACCATCAAAAAACAGTTCTATGGTGTTAAAAACTCTGTCATTTGCAACTCCACCGATAACAAGATCATAGTTACTTGTGTCCTGTCCGCTTCTGCAACTTAAGATAAAATCGAGCCAACTTTCAGAGTAATCATCAAATTTAATTACATTAAGTGTATTGAGCTTGTCTTCAGCGAACTCAAAACTTGAGATAAAGCTGTCTTTGCCTTGTTTTTTAAATTTTTCACAAAACTTTAGAGCATCTTTGTATGCAGATGCTAAATAAAAGCCTTTATCTAAATCTGTATAAGAGCGATAGAATTTTATTTTTGGCTTTTCAATGACAGTATCTGAAACAAGATAGAGGATCATTAAAAATCACCTATTTGGTTTAACAAACCTCTTTCTTTCATTAAAGAAATGATGTCATCTACGATGTAATCTTTGCTTTGAGTATGGAGAACTTCATATTCAGGAATGATGTACCTATCTAAGATGTCGCTCTTATCTGAAAGCTATATATAGAGGTCTTGTGGCTTGATACCAAGTTTTAAGGCAACATTTTCAATGCAGAAAATTGCAAATTCAAGTGTGTTTTGATTGGTTATATCACTCTTTTCTATCATGTTATCTCCATAGGTGCAAGACTACTTTTAGAGTATATTTTTCTCCGTTAACTAAAACAAGATGCCATATCCGCCAACCATAGTTTCTTAATGTCTTAACTGTTTAAACTAAATCTTTATGAAAAGTTGATTTTCGGTTGAGAAATAAGGGCAAATAAGCGAAAATACACGCAGTTTTATTTTTGAAAAATCAGTGAAAATGGCAGATAAAAATCTCTTAAATGAAATAAACAAGCGTAGAACGTTTGCTATTATTTCCCACCCTGATGCTGGTAAAACCACCATCACAGAAAAAGTTTTATTATTCGGTTCAGTAATTCAAAGAGCAGGTGAAGTTAAAGCTCGTGGTTCAACTGGAACCTTTGCCCGTTCAGATTGGATGGATATGGAAAAAGAGCGTGGTATTTCTGTTTCCACCTCTGTAATGCAGTTCCCTTACAATAACTGTACTGTAAATCTTCTGGATACCCCAGGTCACGAGGACTTCTCTGAAGATACCTACCGTGTGCTTACAGCTGTAGACTCATGCTTAATGGTAATTGATGCCGCTAAAGGTGTTGAGGAAAGAACCCGTAAGTTAATGGAAGTTACACGATTACGTACCACACCAATTCTAACTTTCATGAACAAGTTAGACCGTGAAACACGTGATCCTCTCGATCTTTTAGATGAAGTTGAAAAAGAGCTAAACATTCTGTGTGCTCCTATTACCTGGCCTATTGGTTCAGGTAAGTCTTTTAAGGGTATATACCATTTATTAAAAGATGAGGTAATGCTCTATCACTCAGGTGAAGGTTATCATATTCAGAAAGCTCAGACTATTAAAGGTCTTGATAATCCTGAACTAGATAAAGTTTTAGGCGAGGATGAAGCATCTCAATTACGTGATGATATTGAACTTGTAAAAGGTGCTTCAAACGAGTTTGATTTAGAGCTTTTCCGTGAAGGTAAATTAACCCCAGTATTCTTCGGTACCGCTTTAGGTAACTTCGGTGTTGACTGCATGCTAGACGGTCTTACCGAATGGGCTCCAACTCCTCTTTCAAGAGTTGCTGATGAGCGCGAGGTAGTAGCATCTGAGGGTAAACTTACAGGCTTTATCTTTAAGATTCAGGCTAATATGGATCCTAAGCACCATGATAGAATTGCGTTCATGCGTATTGTTTCAGGCTCATACCACAAGGGTATGAAACTGTATAACGTACGTTTAGGTAAGGAAGTAATTGTATCTGATGCTGTAACCTTTATGGCAGGTGAGCGCGAACAGGCTCAATTAGCTGTAGCAGGCGATATCATAGGTTTACATAATCACGGTACCATGCGTATTGGTGATACCTTTACAGAAGGCGAAAAACTTCACTTTAATGGTATTCCTAATTTCGCACCAGAACTATTCAGGCGCATTCACTTAAATGATCCTCTAAAGCAGAAACAGCTACAAAAGGGTCTGATGCAGTTGTCTGAAGAAGGTGCTGTGCAGGTCTTCAGACCTATCATCAACAACGATCTGATTGTAGGTGCTGTAGGTGTGCTGCAGTTTGATGTGGTGGTATCCCGTCTAAAGCATGAATATAACGTTGATGCAAAATATGAGAATATCTCTGTAACCACTGCTCGCTGGTTAACCTCTGATGATCCTAAGGCTTTAAAGGAAATCCAGGATAAGGTTCCTCAGTCAATTGCCTTAGATGGTGGTGATAACCTAACCTTCCTAGCAACCTCAGGTGTTAACTTAAACCTTAACATGGAGCGTTATCCAAAGGTTAAGTTCTCTGCTACAAGAGAACACTAATGAAGTCCTGCCAAAATGAGCTTTTGGCAGGTACATAAAAGAGCACACAAAGAGGCAACATGTTGTACGATGCCCATGTACATGTAGGAATGTTCGATGACATTAAGTCAATGCTAAAGTGTGCTCTTTTGTCACAGATAACACCTGTCTGTGTCGGTATTACTCTTTCTGAGAGCTTGCATACCCTAAATCTATTAAAAGAGAATTCTCTGTCCTTACCTGTATTTGTCGGTATTCATCCCTGGTATCTAAAAGATAATCTTTTTGATGAAAACCAAATTGAAACTCTGCTTGCTTTTGACAATGTCGTAGGCATTGGTGAGTGTGGCTTAGATAATAAGATTGAAACACCATTAAATTATCAAATCGAAGTTTTAGAGCAGCATCTAGAAATAGCAAAAAAATACTCTCTTCCTGTTAACCTGCATATTCGAGGGTGTCATGGAGAGCTCATTAGAGTTTTAAAAAAGTATCAAGGTTGGGTAAACGGTTTTATTCACAATTTTACTTTCTCATATGATTTAGCTAAACAGTATCTTGATTTAGGCATGATGCTGTCTGTAGGTCATCACATTACCTTCAATCAGGCAAAATTAAACTCTGTTTTACAAAAAATCGGCATGGCGCACTTTGTCTTAGAAACTGATGCTGATTTTTTACATACAGGACCATATGATCCAAACTTAATCAAAAGAGAGTATGAGTGTATTTGTACTCTGTTTAACCGTAAAATGGACGAAACAGAGAGTATTTTAGAGAGCAATATCAAAAGGGTAATCCAAAGATTGCAGTCTCTATAAAATCATCACGAAAAGTTACAACTTAAAATAAATAGGAAAATAGCATGAGCTTTGTTTATATTGTCAAAAAAGATCTCGCATTTGATACTAAAAAGGCAGCCAAAATAGTCGAAGATACCACAGGTATTAGCTTAAAAGCTCTTGCTTCAAAAGAATTACATGGTCATGTTGGCGCTTTATTTTCAACTGACAATGACAATGCTCATGAATTATGTAAAAAGGCTGTAACTGAAGGTAAGTTTGACTTTGATGTTTTTGCTGCTACATCATTTCCTACCTTAAAAGAAAAAGGCGAGATTTGCCTTGATATGGATATGACCTCAGTGCAGATTGAGGGCATTGATGAGATTGCAAGACGTTTGGGCGTATATGACAAGGTTTCTGAGATCACTTCAAAGGCAATGCACGGTGGTCTTGATTTTGCGCAGTCTCTAACTTTACGTGTTTCCATGCTAAAAGATGGTGATGCTTCTGTAATCGAAGATGTTAAAAGCATTATGAAAGAGACCGATGGCCTTGATTTGTTAATGCAGACTGTAAGCTCTCATAACTGGGTAAAAGGTATCTGCTCTGGAGGCTTTGAACAGTTAATCTGTGTTTTAGACAAGAAGTACTCTTTAGATATGGTTTGTGCTAACTCTTTAGAGATTAAAGATGGCAAGTTAACCGGTAAAGTTGATAAGAGAATTGTAGATGCCACAGTAAAACGTGAAGGAGTTTTAGAGTTACAGCAAAAGGCTGAAGTAAAACCATCACAAATCATTGTCTTAGGTGATGGCGCTAACGACTTAAAGATGATTGATGTAGCTGCCCTTGGTATTGCCTATCATGCAAAGCCATTAGTTCAGAAAACAGCTCCTTTCTGTATCAATCATTCTGATCTTAGTGCAGTGGCACTGCTTTTAGAGTTAAATTCATAGTATGGCTAAAACTAAAAGCGTTTTTGTTTGTTCTAGCTGTGGTGCTAAGTATTACCGCTGGCAGGGCATTTGCTCTGAATGCGGTGAAGCAGGTACCATCAGTGAAACTATTGTCGATACAGCTCCTAATGCTGGTGCTAAGGTAGCAGCAAGAGCCCTATCAGGATTTGCAGGTACCACTGGTAGTGGTATTTGCTCACTTGCAACTGTTGATCTTACCAAGCGCCCAAGAATATCCTCAGGTTTTACCGAGTTTGATCGAGTTTTAGGTGGTGGTATTGTATCAGGCTCTGTGGTCTTAATCGGCGGTAACCCAGGTGCCGGTAAATCAACCTTACTGTTACAGACAGTAGGCAGATTATGTCAGAACCATAAAGTTCTGTATGTAACCGGTGAGGAGTCACTACAGCAGGTAGCACTGCGAGCCAATCGCTTAAAGATACAAGCAAATAACATCAGAATAGCAGCTGAAACTTCTATTGATACTATCTGTGAAATGGCTTCAAAAGAAAGTCCTGAGGTTTTAATTGTAGATTCTATTCAGGTTATGCATGTAACTGGAATTGAGTCAGCTCCTGGCTCTGTAAGTCAAGTTCGAGAAGGTGCTGCAGCTTTAACTCAATTTGCTAAAAGAACCGGTATTGCTGTCTTCATGGTAGGACATGTAACTAAAGACGGTACTTTAGCAGGTCCTAAGATTCTTGAGCACTGTGTAGACTGCTCAGTAATTTTAGAAGCAGGAACTGACATGCGCTATAGAACTCTACGCTGTCAGAAGAACCGTTTTGGTGCTGTAAATGAGATTGGCGTTTTTGCCATGACGGACACTGGTTTAAAAGAAGTTAAAAACCCATCAGCTATCTTTTTAAACCGTCAGGACACAGTAGCTCCAGGCTCTCTGGCTATGGTAACTTGGGAAGGCACCAGACCTCTGTTAGTAGAGCTCCAGGCTCTGGTTGATTTATCTTTATACTCAAATCCAAGACGCCTGTCTTTAGGTACTGATCAGAATCGTCTGTCCATGTTGCTCTCAGTTTTACATCGCCATGCCGAATTTGCTTTAGCTGATCAGGATGTCTTTGTAAACGTCGTAGGTGGTGTAAAAGTTGAGGATACCTCATCAGATGTACCATTAGCTTTAGCTCTAATTTCATCCTACAGAGATAAGCCTATAGATAAAGGTACGATAGCCTTTGGTGAGATCGGCCTTACAGGTGAGATAAGACCAGTGCCATATGGACAGGAGAGAATATCAGAAGCTGTAAAGCAGGGCTTTGTCAGAATTATCGTGCCTTTTGATAATGCTCCGCGTACACGCAATCCTAATGTAGAGGTAATTCCGGTAAAGAGAGTTACCGATCTCTTTAATCTTATTTGATGAGTTTAATCGAAAATGGTCTTATGTAACTAGACTAATTGCTTAGTCTAGTTACATACAAATTAAAACTAACCTTCAGATACTAGGGAGTGAACTAATCTTAGAGCGATGATTAAACGATCCTCGTTTCTGAATCTTTGCTCTAGGCACTTACCTGCATTAGCTAAATCATGCTGTAAAGAAGCCATTTTTTTCTCATTAAGATCTTCGGCATACTTATCAGTAAATCTCATTAAGTACTCAGTAGTAGCTTCAATCTTTGGCATGGTTCTATTTGCAATAGATAATGATCTGCCAGATGCATTTTCAATCAGTTCGATGATCTTAGGGTAAAGATCAAAGTGACCATGTGAAATGTAGTCAATCAGATGATTACAGAATGAGGTTACGTCCTCATAAGAAGGGTAGCAAACATCATTCTGATTTGAACTGCGTGATAAAGATACATTCAGGATCTTCATATACATGAGAACAAGCTCCTGACGAGCTTTAATCATGTCATTAACCCATTTATATTTTTCATCAACATTCTGTAAAGTGGTGTTGAAAGTCTTTCCAAACTCTGTAGCTTTCATACGCACCTCCTCGTTTTGTTCTATTTAATCTAAAAGTAAAATATCATAAAAATCAGTTAGTAAACTGTTACTTAAATCAAATTAATAGATAGAGACGAGAGGGTAAATACAGATAATGCCACGTGTGTGGCATTATCTGAAGGAATAATTTGAATTTAGTCAGACAGAAGTTTAACGCTTGGCCATTAGTGACTTCTGGTAAAGCTCGCGCTTGTATTTCTGAATTGAAGCTGCGAAGGCTTTACGAGATTTTGAGTTTAACTCAACTCTCTGATTATCAAGCTTTACTCTTAATGGGTTTACAGCTCTACCACCGATACGAACCTCATAGTGTAAATGAGGACCAGTTGAAATACCGGTATTACCAGAACGGGCAATTACAGCTCCTTGTTTTACTCTCTGACCTGGGCGTACTGATAACTTAGACAAGTGCATATAAACAGTAGATACTGTTGAAGAGTGTCTTAGCACGATAAAGTAACCTGCTGATCTTGAGAAACCTGCCTTATCTACAACACCATCTGATGGAGCTGAAACTAAAGAGCCTACAGGCATACCAAAGTCAACACCGTTATGTGGTCGTACTCGACCGGTCACAGGGTGTAATCTGCTTGGATTAAATGGAGAGGTTACTCGTACTCTTGAATGGAATGGGAAACGAGCAAAGCCAGCTGAGCGAGCAGGTTTTAGACCTCTTTCATCGTAGTACTTGCCATCAGCTGTATTTAAATAGCTTGCAACCTTTCCACCACGAGACAGGGTAAACTCAACCGCGCAGATCTTGCCCTTACCCTTTGAATCGGTAAAGAGTACTCTCATGCTGTCGCCAGCACGAATGTTACGTGAGAACTGAATCTTACCTTTGAACATCTGTAAGATCTTGTTGATCTCAGCATAAGTAATACCAGCACGGTTTGCAGCAGTAGAGAAGCTCTCACCTTTGCCAATATTAACTAAAACTAAACGACCACGCTTAGCAGCACTCATCTCCTGAACAGGTTCGTCCTTTACAGCAGCAACCTTGTTATCCTGAGCTTTGTCAGACTTAGATGCAGATGCTGTTACAGTGCTGTTAGCATTAGGTGCATCTTTTGATGCCATAAGTTTTGCCTGTGAGGTGGCATCATCATCCATCTCATAAGAACCTAACTTCTCTTTAACTACAGTGTAGTTGCCTGATTTGTCAGTCTTATAGAAACGTAACTGCTCTTTATCAGAAATTGGTTTAATGAAGACTAGAAGCTCACCTTTACCATCAACTAAGAAAGAGAGGTTCTCACCAATCTTAAGAGAGTTAATTCTTTTAGCTAGAGCTTTATCGGTATCTAAGATTGCCATTAAAGTAGATGCAGGAATATTCAAATCCTCAAAGAGTGAGGAGATGTTATCACCACGCTGAACACTTTCGGTTACCCACTTAGTTTCAATATCAGAGCTCTGATCTTTATCGATCTTTTTAGCTAAAGCGGATACTTCACTGTCTAGCTGAGCATCAGAGTCAGCTAAATCAGCATCAGGTAAAGAGTCATCATAGTTTTCCATCTGATGATTCTTATCTTTACTTGCAGTAATACCGTAAGCTTGAGTTAATGGTACAGAATCGTCGATTTGAGCTACGCTCTCATCGTTATAGGCAAACATATTTGAGTTTGAGCCTGTATCTGTATCATCACTAGTTGAATAGAAATTCTTATTAGTAGCGATAGATAGGGTAAGCGCCAGCACAAAGGTAGCTAAGATAGCCTTGTTATGTTTTTTAGAAAGAGGTCCCTTCCAAGCTGAAGAACCAATGGCCTCTTTTGAAATGTAGTCTTCTGATATCATTTTTGTATCTTGTAAAAAGTCTTCATTAACATCGTATTTTTCAGACATAGATCTCTTCTTAAAGGCATAGGCCCCAAGATCTGCCTTTTGTAATTTTTGCGTAGTTAAGACTTTGTTTATATTCTTTTTAATAAGCGTTTATTACTAGTTGTAACAACATTTACTAATAAACGCTTATTAACAAGGTTATTATTCACATTAAAATGTGAATTTAAAAATTGTAAAGTTTATGTAGTTATTATGTACAGTTAGCCTTAGTATACTATATTAATGTGCCAACAGCTGATATTATTAGGTGTAATTAATTCACATATTTGAAACAATTTGAGGTAGAGCATGATTTTTGGTGAAAAGTATTACGGAATGTTAAAAAAACTCTCTCCATGGAGACAGAGTTTGTTTTCATTAGTCTTAGCTCAAAGACAATATCCTAATTATGCTCTCTGGTGTGAAGTAAATGAGGTCAAAGGTGGAGCTAAAGCTTATCAGAAGACCTTAAACACCTTATGGGAGTTCCATAAAGATAAGTTCAACACTATCGATCTTGAAAAGGTTTTAGATGAGTTTGAACCTTATCTTTTAGATGATGAAAAGAACGACTTATCTGTAGGTGATTTATTCTCATTAGATGCAACCTTATCTTTATCATCTTCAATCTTAGCTATCATTATGCATGAAGGTGAGGAAGCTGAAATGGCATCTCGTGCCTCATTAAGCGGTGTGATTCGTCAGATTGAGCAGTCATCAGAGCGCGAATACACCGATGAAGAGCTAAGAGAAATGGAAAGCGTTGATAATGAGGTTAACTTCCAGGTAGAGCTTTATGAGCTTTTAGAAAAGTCTAAAAGAGAACCTGAACTTGTCGACAAACTCTACAAGTTAAGTCTAAACGGTGGTGTAAGTAATATCGGTTTGAGCCTTGAGTAAGTTTTCTTTAAACGAGAACTCTACTTGTAAAAAGCTTCTAAGATTAAGATCACGCCACTTAGAATAGATACTGAAGAGAACACTAACTTTACCTTGGCAACAGGCATCTTGATTAAAAGTGTGGTTCCAAGGTAAGCTCCAGTAAAAGCAGCAATAATCATCACAGGTATCCACTGCCAGTGAATTGAAGTTAGAGCTCCTACTGTAATTGCACCTACAGCATTCCAGATTGTAGCAACAAAGATCATGGTATGCATGATGGCACGTTTAAGCTCCAGACCGAATACACCAACTAAAGATAAAGTAGCGAAGAGTCCCGCACCTGATGAGAGTGATCCTGAAAACATACCAATTATCAGAATACACAGAGTGCCTAAAATTGTTCTTATATAAGAGCGGTTTTCAATTCCTGTTGAACCAAATCCCTTTTTGAACATGGTATAGATGCCAGAGCCAATGGTAATAAACCCCAAAACAATCTGTGCAATATGAGATGGAACTGAAATAATGATAATTGAGCCTGCGACCACGGCAGGGCAACCTACAAAGAGCATGATAAGACTTACTGTCTTATCAAAGGCAAAGGATCGGTTAAATCCTTTTTTGGACATGGCTCCAATTCCCAAGAATACTACTGCAACTTTATGAGTGCCTAAAGCTGTTGCAAAAGGAAGCCCCAAAAGGATCAGCATTGGAAACTGGATGAAGCCAGCGCCTCCACCGGAGACACTGGCAAAGAGATTGGCAACAAAGGTAACTAAAAACAGAATAGACTGATTTACAATTTCCTCAATCACCTTAATCTCCTTTTTTGATTACTTGCGGTTTAGAGCTCGCCATGCAATATCGTTTCTGTAGAACATACCATCAAAGTGGATGTTCTTGATGTGAGCGTATGCCTTTTCACGAGCTTTAGCTACATCATCACCTAGAGCGGTTACGCATAAGACACGACCACCTGAGGTTACGATATCATCACCAACTTGCTTGGTTCCAGCTTCAAAGACCTTAAGATCATCACCAGTCTTAATCTCAAGACCTGTGATCTTGTCACCCTTACGAGGTGATGCTGGATAACCGTGTGCTGCAAGCACAATACCGATAGCAGGACGAGGATCGTACTTGATATCAACGCCTTTTAAGCCACCGTCTTTGCATGCTTTTAAGCATAAGTCCACAAGATCAGACTGCATACGCAACATGATTGGCTGAGTCTCTGGATCACCAAAACGGCAGTTGAACTCAACTACTCTTGGAGCACCGTTCTTATCAATCATTAAACCGGCGTATAAGAAGCCACGGTATGGAATACCATCTTCTTTCATACCCTTCAGGGTAGGATTGATGATTTCATCCATAACTCTCTTGTAAACAGCATCAGTTACAACAGGAGCTGGTGAGTAAGCACCCATGCCACCGGTGTTAGGACCGGTATCACCGTCGCCTACACGCTTGTGATCCTGTGATGTTGCCATTGGAAGAGCATTTTCAGTATCAGACATTACAATGAATGATGCCTCTTCACCTTCCATGAACTCTTCGATTACAACAGAAGCAGAAGCATCACCAAACTGATGCTCATCTAGCATATTGTGCACAGCATCAATAGCTTCCTGTTCAGTCATAGCAACCACAACGCCTTTAGGAGCTCCCATCTTTTTAATTTAAGCTACAGCGTCATCAGTCTTAGTGAATACTTCGTAAGCTGCGGTTGGAATGTTGTGGCGCTTTAAGAAGTCTTTAGTAAATGACTTTGAACCTTCTAGCTGAGCGCCGGCCTTGCTAGGTCCAAAAATAGTCAAACCTTCTTTTTCAAAAGCATCTACAACACCAGCTACCAGTGGAGCCTCAGGTCCTACGATAGTAAGACCGATGCCTTCTTTTTTAGCAAAAGCTACAAGACCCTGAATGTCATCAACGCCAATTGCAACATTCTCCATCTTGTCTTCATGAGCAGTACCAGGGTTACCTGGTGCTACAAATACTTTGTCAGCTAAAGGTGATTTGGCAGCACGCCATGCAAGAGCGTGCTCACGACCACCGTTACCGATAATTAAAACTTTCATTTAGAACCTCACCTGTTGGGGATTAAAAGTAGGTAGTAAAAGTAGTTTGCAATCTGTAATTAAAGTTACGTGCAACAGATCTTGTCTTGTTAGATTCATATGCACGTAACTACTTACAAATTAGTGACGGAAATGACGCATTCCGGTAAATACCATGGCGATACCGTGCTCGTTAGCAGCATCGATAACTTCCTGATCACGGATTGAGCCACCTGGCTGAATAATGCACTTGATGCCAGAAGCAGCTGCTGCATCAACACCATCACGGAATGGGAAGAATGCATCAGATGCAAGTGCTGCACCTTCTAATGATAACTTAGCGTCTTCAGCTCTTAGACAAGCAATACGTGCTGAGAATACACGGCTGGTCTGACCACAACCAATACCTAAGGTCTTCTTGTGGTTGGTGTAAACAATGGCATTTGACTTGGTGAACTTACATACCTTCCAAGCAAACAGAAGTTCGTCCATCTCGTCTGCGGTAGGAGCTCTCTTAGTTACAACCTTAAGATCTTCTTTCTTAACAGTTTCTAAATCAGCTTCCTGAACTAACAGACCACCGTTTACTCTCTTGAAGTCTAATCTTGGTTTAGCCTGACCTAAAGGACCGGTCTCTAACAATCTTACGTTCTTCTTACGAGCAACTTCAGCTTTTGCTTCTTCTGATACAGCAGGAGCTACGATAACCTCGCAGAACTGTCTGTCAACGATTGCCTTAGCTGTTGCGCCATCTAACTCACGGTTGAAAGCGATGATACCGCCGAATGCTGACTCACTGTCACAGTTGAAAGCATCTTCGTAAGCCTGAGTTAAGTTCTCACCTAAAGCTACACCACATGGGTTTGCGTGTTTTACGATTACGCAGCAAGGCTCTTCGAACTGACGAACACACTCAATAGCAGCATCGGTATCAGCGATGTTGTTGTATGAAAGCTCTTTACCCTGTAACTGTTTAGCAGTTGAGATACCTGCATCGTGTGCATAGATATCTGAGTAGAAGGCAGCTTTCTGATGAGGATTCTCACCATAACGCATGCTCTGTAATTTCTTGAAGTTTAAGTTTAGAGTACGAGGTAGAGTTGAAACGGTACCATCTGAAATACCGTAATCAGGTACCTTAGTACCAAAGTAGTTAGCAATAGCGCTGTCATAAGCTGCTGTGTGCTCAAAAGCTGCAATAGCTAAATCAAAACGGGTGTTCCAGGTTAATGAACCATCGTTAGCATCCATTTCTCTGATTACTCGGTCGTAATCAGATGCTCTTACAACGATAGCAACATCACGGTTGTTCTTAGCTGCTGCTCTTACCATGGTAGGACCACCGATATCGATGTTCTCAATAGCTTTCTCAAGAGGGCAGTTTGGATCTGAAACAGTCTTAACAAATGGATAGAGGTTTACAACTACAAGATCGATAGGCTTGATGTTGTGCTCTGCCATTACTTTTTCGTCAATGCCACGACGACCTAAGATACCACCGTGGATCATTGGGTGAAGAGTCTTGACTCTACCATCCATCATCTCAGGGAATTTGGTGTAATCAGATACCTCAATAACCTTAACACCATTCTGATCTAGTAATTTAGCAGTACCGCCTGTTGATAAAATCTCAACACCGCGTTTTTCTAATTCTTTAGCAAATTCAACTACACCAGATTTATCAGAAACGCTGATTAGAGCGCGTTTGATTGGACGTAAGAGGGCTTCCATTTAAAGACTATGCTCCTAAAAAAATATATGCGACTTTAAGGACAGGTAGTGTCCCTTTTAAAGTGCCCACATTGTACCAATTTGTTTGAACAAAATCGCAATTTTTAAGAACTTACAACAATGGTGCAAAAAGTAAATCATATGTAACAAAATTATAAGAGCTAGCCCCTGAAATAAAAGCGTATGCAACCTAAAAGGCAAAGCTTAAAAATCATGGTTCAGCAGATCTTTCAGATCAGTTTTGTAAAGTTAAAGGACTGTTCTTATGAAGATAGCTATAAATGAAAAGTGAGATTTTGAAAATGACAGTTTTTGCAAGATGTTAGAAGATAGTCTGTATAGTTAACTTTACGCATTGGATATAGCATTAGACATAAGCGCGACAGTAAGTCAAGAGCTGATATATAAGCCAAATTAAAAAAAATCTTAAAAAAAACTTAAAAATAAAAATGTTATAAAAATCAATAAATTAGATAATATGCAAATGATAAAAACGGCTCAAACTAGGCTTGTATCAGTGTTTTGACAAAAAGATCTATCTTTTTTTTTCTTAAAATAGCGTATACTAAGCGCGTTTTAGGTGAGATATGCCACGAGATGTGGTCTCATCACAATAGAATTTTTTGATTGAGTATATCAATCGACACATAGTATTTATCGTTATAATCGCTCACGAAAAGAGCATATTTCAAAGGAAATTGTGAATTATGAATAAGTCTGAACTTATCGAGCAAATCGCTAAGCGTTCTGGTTTACCTTTAGCAGGTTCACGCAAGGCTTTAGACGCATTATTAGAGACCGTTGGTGAAGCATTAGCTTCAGGCGATCGCGTTCAGTTAGTAGGCTTTGGTACTTTCAAGGTTACTGAGCGTTCAGCTCGTGAAGGTCGTAACCCACAGACTGGTGCTGTAATCAACATTCCAGCAACCAAGACTCCTTCATTCAGCGCTGGTGCTGAGTTAAAGAAGACTGTAAACAAATAATTACAGTTTCATAGAATGAATATGAAGAAACCAGATCTTAAAGGTCTGGTTTTTTTATATGCAAATTACGTTTTTAAATGGGATGTACGACGTAATTTTACAACTGAACCTATGGCTTTAAATTTGATGTGTAAAAGCCACAAATTTAAGCTAAAGTTAGCATGATATAACTCACACAATCTGCGTTTTATAAGCGTGTTTTCAGTGCAGAATACTGATCATGTTCAATAAAACATACATATTCGTGAAGATTTTTGCAATTTTAGATATTGATACTAGATATTGCACTATTGCTAACTAATAATAGGTGTATCGAGATAGTTGTATCAAGAAATTATGGTTAGTTAAATTTTATTAAGGGAAAAAATTATGGCACTGAATCAAAAAGCAGGTCAGAAGGCAGGTCTTGAGGATTTAGATAACATTCCTCGTTTAATGGCAGCATATTATCTGAACACTCCTGATATGGATGATCCTGAGCAGAGAGTAAGTTTCGGTACCTCAGGTCACAGAGGCACTTCATTAAACGGTTCATTTACTGAGTCTCACATCATTGCAATTTCTCAGGCAATCGCTGAATACCGTCAGAAGCAGGGTATTACAGGTCCTCTATTTATCGGTATGGATACACATGCTTTATCAGAAGCTGCTCTTGCAACTGCTGTTGAGGTTTTAGGTGCTAACGGTGTAGAAGTTAGAGTTGAAAAAGATCATGGCTATACACCAACTCCATCAGTTTCATTTGCAATTTTAAATTACAACAAGGGCAGAACCTCAGGTTTGGCTGATGGTATTGTAATTACCCCTTCTCACAATCCTCCATCAAATGGTGGTTTTAAATACAATCCAACCGATGGTGGTCCTGCTGGTACTGAAATTACCTCAGTAATTCAGGACAGAGCTAACGAGATTTTAAGAAACAACCTACAGGGTGTAAAACGTGTTCCTTATACAAAGGCTATTAAGCTGTCAAATGTAAAAGAGCATGATATGTTAACTCAGTACGTTGATGCTTTAGGCGATATCATCGACATGGAAGCAATTTCAAAGTCAGGTATCCATATGGGCGTTGATCCATTAGGTGGTTCTGGTCTTTATTACTGGGACAGAATTGCTGACAAGTACAAGTTAAACCTAAAGGTTGTAAATTACGCTGTAGATCCTACCTTCTCATTCATGTGCATTGATCGTGACGGTAAGATCCGTATGGACTGTTCAAGCCCATATGCAATGGCAGGTTTAATTAAGTTAAAGAACGATTTTGATATTGCATGGGGTAATGATCCTGACTATGACAGACACGGTATCGTATGTCATTCAGGTTTAATGAACCCAAATCATTATCTGTCAGCTGCTATTAACTACATCTATACTCACCGTCCACAATGGCCAAAGGAGGCTATGGTAGGTAAGACTGTAGTATCTTCAAATCTGATGAACCGTGTAGCTACAGGCTTAGGTCGTAAGGCTTACGAAGTTCCTGTAGGCTTCAAGTGGTTCGTACCAGGCTTATTTGATAAGTCATTAGCCTTTGGCTGTGAGGAATCAGCTGGCGCTTCATTCTTACGTAAAGATGGAAGTGTATGGACTACAGATAAAGACGGTATCATTGCATCATTACTGAGTGCAGAGATGTTAGCTGTAACCGGTAAAGATCCTTCAGAGCACTACAACGAGTTAATTGAGAAGTATGGTCGCCCTTACTATAACCGTGTTGATGCCCCTGCAACTCCAGCTCAGAAGGCTGCTTTAAAGAAACTTGATCCATCAGCTGTCGAGGCAAGCGTATTAGCAGGCGAGAAGATTGTTGATAAGTTAACTAATGCTCCTGGCAACGGTGCTGCTATCGGCGGTCTTAAGGTTGTAACTGAGAATGGCTGGTTTGCTGCTCGTCCATCAGGTACTGAGAACGTTTATAAGATCTACATGGAAAGCTTCAAGGGTGAAGATCATCTAAAGAAGATCGAAACTGAAGCTCAGGAAATTGTAAACGCAGCTTTAAAGAAAGCTGGTGTTTAACAGTCTGGATTTAAGTACAGACAACAGCAAAGCAATTCATCTTTAAAAGGTGAATGTCTTTGACTCTAAATGGACCATTAAGTTCAATCTTATTGGTCCATTTTGCTTTTAATGTGATAATTATCAAAACTGACTCTGTAATGATGTACACTTTTTGTCGCTAATGGGCTACAATCGGAACATTCAAAATACTTACAGGATAAATAAATCAAATGAACAAAAAACTGTTATTGTCTTTAGGCATTGCCAGTGCGGTTAGCTTATCTGGCTGTTCAATTCTTTCATCAATGTTAACTACCGAAGATGAATATTTGGACAAAGCATCAGCTGCTATGGATATCGATTCAAAAGATCTTACAGTATTAAAAGAAACCATTCGTCCTGGTTTGAATGGATTAACTTACGATCTAAAAGGTAAAGACGGTACTCTTTACAGATGTAGCTTAAAGTCTGGTATGACTGG
>ERZ808245.571-NODE-571-length-17830-cov-3.398987_pt1 | contig 17830 bp, 33 predicted proteins | sample MGYA00521243_ERZ808245 | MGnify/ENA primary metagenome ERZ808245 (study PRJEB31516, sample SAMN03275576) | gut metagenome | biome: mammalia-associated habitat; material: feces | host: Papio cynocephalus | place: Kenya | collected 2012-07-07 ... | reverse complement strand
GGTCTGCTGGAAGTGCTATGTGCCGACCGTAAGCATGGCCGCCTTGACCGTGGCCTGTGCGATTGGAGCCAACAAGATCAATCTTCAGCGTAATGCGGCGCTGTCCTCTTTATATTCTGTAAGTTCTACGGCCCTTAAGGAATATGAGCAGAAGGTCATCGAGGAAGTTGGTCCTGAGAAAAACGAGGAAATCAAGAATGCTGTTGCCAAGGATCGAATCCACTCAATGACACAGGAAGAGATGGCAGCGCTAGGAAATGGCAATGTTTGGATCTACGATTCGTTCAGTGATCGAAAATTTCCATCTACCATTGGTAAAATTAAGGCTTCTGCTGGGGATTTCAACTGTTATATGGCAAATTCTGGTGATTGGGTGAGCCTGAATGAGTTCTACAATGATATTGGCCTGCGCAGTTTCGGACCTGGCGATGCTATGGGCTTTAACATTGCTAACCCAATAGAGCTGTGGTTCTCCGGCCAGATTGAAGAGAACGGGGAACCGATTATCTCTATGGAATTTAAATCAATGCCAAAATTGAAGGAGATGTTGTAAATGTGTCCATGCGCAATGCCGGTCACCTATGCCTGGATGTTCGAGGGCAAAACCATGTATCGCGAAGGTTATGAGTGTGTGAAGTATCGAAAAGAATGCAAAGATACGAGAGTATGCAAATACAACTTCGCAGAAATTTCACCTGCTAATATGGAAAGGAGGGAAGACAAATGATGCCTAAAATTACTATGACTAAAGTCGTTAGCCTTGTTTCTATTATCGTAGTTGGCGTTGGCTCTGCAATTGGCCAATGGGCAACTATGAAAGAATGGAAAGAAGAGACTGACGAAAAGTCTAAGAAAGAGGACTGAAGTCTTCATCTGATCGAGAAACGGCTCCGTGGAAACACGGGGTCTTTTCTTTTATACGCTAAAATTACACATCCTTATATGGAGGTGTATAAAAATGTTTGCTTTATTAGACAGATTCGACGAATACATTAGATCGAAAGGCAAAGTTGCCCAATGGATTTGGGACATTACTTTGGCCACGATATTCTGGATCGTTATGGATTACTTTGTATTTAGCGCATTTTACGGAATCTTAACCAGAGGGGTGTAAAAGCCCCTTTTGGTTTTGTTTTTTTGTGTGAAAGGAGAAGTAAGATGCCGAGAACTCAGGATTTCGAGGTCTTGGACAAATTTGAAAATGAGCATTACTTCCCGCCAGACAAGACATGGCCGGAATATGAATTTCAGTATCAGAGCACATGCCGATGGGCACTCAATCAGATTCGTGAGTATATGGCCCAGAAAGCAAACGAACACAAATCTATGACTGATATTTTGGAGGAACTGTATTGGCTCTTCGATACCGGCATAGCAGAGTGCTGTGAGATGTACGATAAGAAAAACGAAATCAAAGCATGGCAATACCCACCTCCGGACCTTGTATTCAGTGTAGGTAGAGCTGTGGTTGAGGAAGTTGCAGGCTTATATTTATGAAAGGGGATTTCTTATGAAAATCAAGTATCCGCGAATCAACGTAAAACCGCTTGTTCATGCCTGTAAAGTGGGTCTTACTAAGAATGCACCTACAATTTTGACTGTTACCGGAATTACAGCGATGGCGAGCTCGACTTATTGGGCTGTCAAGGCTACCCCGAAAGCACTGGTTTTGAAAGAGAAGGCCGAAGTCGATAAAAACAAGAAGGCCGGGACGTTTAAAGGAGATAGAGTCAATGATTGGGTTCCATTGACTAAGGTGGAAATCTTGCAGACCTGCTGGCGATGCTATGCTCCGGCGTTTATTACGGGGGTATTGGGTGCTGCATGTCTCATTGGTGCTAACTCAATGAATTTGCGGAAAAATGCGGCACTGGCGGCAGCTTATGCTCTTTCTGAGACTAATTTCAAGGAGTATCGGGAGAAGACGCTCGAGGAAGTTGGCGAGAAGAAGGAAGAAAAGATCCGCAATGCTGTGGCCGAGGAGAAGATTACCAAGAATCCTGTAGATGTTTCCAAGGTTCTGGAGACCGGAAATGGCGACACCCTTTGCTATGATGCAATCTGCGGCAGATATTTTAAGTCGAGCATCGAAAAGCTCAAGAGCGCACTGAATGAGCTTAATCTGGAACTCGTGCAGGATGGGTATGTGTCACTCAATCAGTATTATGATTTGATTGGTCTTCCTGATGGGATGCTTGGTGATGACCTTGGTTGGAGCCTGAACGAACGGCATTCCACCGTGCAGCTTGATTTGAGCGCTCAGCTTACAAAAGATGAGAAGCAGACCCCCTGCATGGTGGTTAGTTTTAAGTATGGCCCCATCTACAATTACGATGCGTTTTAATCCCACGCGAAATTTGCAAGCCCTTATATGGAACAAGATTCCAAAAATTATATTTTACTAAAGGAGACTTTATCATGGAAAACGAGGAAATTATGATGAACGAGACTACTGAGGCTATGACCGATGTGGAGGAACCCATCACTGAAACCGAAACCAATGAGGAAGAGTCGAGCAGCTTTATGCCTGCGGCGTTGTTGATCGCTGGTGGCGTGGCAGCTATTTACGGAGGTGTTACCTTCGCGAAGAAGCATGTCATTCCGCACGTGAGCAACGGCATTGCAAGTCTTAAGGCTAAGTTCGGCCATTCCAAGGACGAGGCAGTGGAGGCCGAAGCAGAGGAAGTTGAGGAGGACGCATCTGAAGAGTAATCTGTGAAAAACCTTAAGAAATTTAAGGAATTGTTCGAGCTAAGGCTCTGTGGAAACACAGGGTCTTAGCTTTTTTGTTTTGCTTTGAAAGGAGAAAAAGCAATGAGTTTCGGTAAGAATTTGTTTGTGTTTGTGTCCGGTGCAGTTGTTGGTGCGGGTGCTTTAGCGGGATTCGTTGGCTGGCAGGCGTACAAGGCACTCAAGAAGAACGATATTTTGTACACAGCTGTTCGTAGTTCCGTGGATGCCGGAGTAAAGGCAGCCTCGAGTGAATTCAGTGAGCACGGGGCCAAGGCAATAGTTAATATGGTGTTCGGGAAACGCGAAGGGCATAAAATCACCTATGATGATTATTATTATGCCAAGAATCGCAGATCACATGGCTGCAACATCGGTCAGGTATACTTCGACAATCGAAAAGATGCGGAAAATGTTCTTAGTTGCCTTGCAGATATTATTGAACGCCATGGTAAAGCTACAGTGTCGGATTTCTTTGATGCAGCAGGGGCTAATGAAATTAGTTATTCATCGAGCCTATATGGATGGACAGATCTCAGTGACGCCTGTGTTGTCAAAGTGCGCAGGGGCTGGATTGTTTCTTTCCCTGACCCAATTAAACTGGAGTGATTTATGTGATGCGTTATATTTTCAAAGGTCATGTTGTGGACCAGTTTGGAACCATGCTTGACCGGAACTGGAAAGGGGAGACCTTTGCACCGAGTATGGCGAAAGCAAAGTCGAACCTGAATTACCAGTGGAAGAAACAGAACAACTACCCTCGGGAAACGAAAGTGATTCTCGAGGGTCATTTTATGTCTGAAATGGATTTCTTGAAAGGAGTAAGCTGATGACAGAATTTGATATGCCCAATAACAGCCATGCATTTAAAAATGGCCAGGTGAAGGAAAAGCCCAAAACCCAGAAGGTGATCGAGGGTACGGCCAAGACCAAAAAGAAGACGGGGGCTAGGAAGCTGGCTGATATTTTCCTGCCCGAAGATGTTACCAGTGTTAAGGAATATATCTTCTGGGAGCGCATCGTGCCAGCCATCAAAGACATTATTCATGATACGGTGGATACGTTCCTCTATGGCGAATCTCGTAGGCCTAACTATTCGAGTGGTTCTCGGATCTCGTATTCTGGATATTGCTCGGGCAGCAGCCGTCCGGAGCCTCGAAAAGATGCAAACCGTCCTCGAAATGCTTTTGATTATGATGACATTATCTTTGACAGTCGTATCCAGGGCGAGCAGGTGCTGGATAATCTGATTGATATTTTAGACCAGTACAATATTGTTACGGTTGGTGATCTTTACGATTCCGCCGGCATCACTACCACAAACTACATGGTCAACCGTTATGGATGGGATAATCTGGCAGATTCGAGTGTTGTCCGAGTACGAGAGGGGTACACTTTGAAACTGCCTAAGGCTAAACCTATTTGAAAGGAATGATATTTTTGGAAACTGACGAAAAAGTCAACCATCCTTCACATTACATGGCACCTGGTGGGATGGAAACAATTGATGTAATTTCTGCCTTTACTGCCGATCTGCAAGGGCTTATTGCTTTTGACATTGGCAATGCAATCAAGTACATTTGCCGATTCAACAAGAAAAACGGTACCGAAGACCTGAGGAAAGCAATTTGGTACCTGAATGATGCTATTAACAACTATGTCGATAAGGAGAACTAATTATGAAACTTTCTAACATTATGTCTGCTGCTGGCCGCAATATCTCTATTGCCAAGCTGAAAATCTCTAAGCACAGCCCGGAACTGCTGCTGATTGCCGGTATTGCTGGCGGTATCACGAGTGCTGTGATGGCTTGCAAGGCAACTACGAAAGTGTCTGAAATTCTGGATAAGACTTCTGAGGATGTCGCCAGCATCCATCAGGTCGAGGAAAATCCGCCGATGGGCTCCGATTATTCTCACGAAGATGCACAGAAAGACCTCTTCATCACTTACGTACAGACCGGCGCAAAGCTTGTAAAGCTATATGGTCCGAGCCTTGTCGTAGGTGGTCTGTCCGTTGCTGCAATCCTGGCAAGCAATAACATCCTGCGTAAGCGCAATGTGGCTCTGGCTGCAGCATTCAGCACTGTCTCGAAGAGCTTTGAAGAGTATCGCGGCCGTGTTATCGAAAAATATGGCAAGGAAGCCGACAATCAGCTGCGTATGGGCACTCATGAGGAAGTTATCCAGGAAACTGTGACTGATGACATGGGCAATGAGAAGCAGGTTTCTAAGACCGTCAAGGTCGCAAATCCTCTTGGCAGCCCGTATGCTAAACTGTTTGACGAATGCAATCCTAACTGGGAGCGCAACCCCGATTACGGCATGATGTTCTTGAAGTCCCGTCAGCAGTTCGCCAACGACAAGCTGCGCAGCCAGGGGTATCTGTTCCTGAATGATGTTCTAGATTCTCTGGGTATCCCTCGCTGCAAGGAAGGTCAGATCGTTGGCTGGGTTTCTAAGGGCGACGATGGTGACAACTACGTTGACTTTGGTCTGAATGAAGAAAACGAGTGGGTCCATGACTTCATGAACGGTGACGAACCCAGTGTTTGGCTGGATTTCAACGTGCAGGGTAATATTCTGGACCTGATCTAAAATGATATTTTAAAGGAGGAATCAGTATGCGGGACATTCTGGGCTACACATTCGCTACGATCGCCGGTGTTTGTTTTGCCGGAGGTATTGCGGTCCTTTCCGGCGGAAAGGGGAAGTAAATGGATTATCTCGACAATTTGCTGACTACCCTCGATTATATTCTCAACTCAAAACGTAAGCGCCATATTGTTGGTGGAATTCTCATTAGTATGTCAACTCTGTTTGCAGGGCTGGCTGTTACTGTAATGAGCATCAAGGAGGACGATGATGAATAAAGTTTTATATTTTGGTATTATGGCCGGTGCTGCCGCTATTGCTGCTGTGGCTACCTGGATGTATGCCAAGGACAAGTTTGCTAAGCAGGCCTCGGATGATATTTCCGAGATGAAGGCTTATTACAAGGAAAAGTATGAGTCTCAACCGAAGGTAGAACCTGCTGAACCGAAAAAGAAAGAGCAGCCTAAGACTGAGGCCCAGAAGAAAGCAGCTGATCTCAAGACCTATCGTCAGATGGCTCGAGACAAGTACAAAGCCAATCACGAAGAGGAAGAGGGTAACCCCCATGTGATCACGCCGGAAGAGTTTGGCGAGAATACACATTACGACCGAATCAGCCTGACTTATTATGCAGATCATGTGCTGGCGGACGAGAATGACGAGATTATCCGAGATGTCGAGGAGACGATCGGCTTTGGGAGTCTCAATCATTTTGGCGAGTATGAGGCTGATGTTGTGTATGTGCAGAATGATATTCTCAAGTGTTACTACGAGATTACTCGCGATCTGCGCAAATACGAAGACGTTGCCGGAGAACTGCCTTACCGGCCGGAGGTAAACTAATTTATGACGAAAAACGAGACTGACGCCGCCTATTTCGACTGGATGTGTAGTCTTGTAGCAAAAGATTTCAAAGACGGCAGGCGTCGGTATCGTAATTTGTTGCAGACGCTGAACCGTATTGATTTTCGCTACTCGATCGACATGGACTCCAACCGAGAAGCCGACGGCATTGACCTGCGATACCGTTTTGGATACGAAAAGCATATCCGAGATTACGTTATCGAAAGATATTTGGACGATCATCCGTGCAGTGTGCTTGAAATGATGATTGCTTTGGCCCAGCGATGCGAAGAAAGCATCATGGACGACCCGGAGGCGGGGAACCGTACCGGTGTTTGGTTCTGGGCCATGATCAATAATCTCGGCCTTGAGTGCATGAGTGATGATGATTTTGATGAGCTCTATGTTGAGGAGCGCATTCAGCATTTTTTGGACCGCCAGTATTCCTATCAAGGAGATGGCGGTCTTTTCTTTGTCCGGCATCCGCCTATGGACATGCGCCGGGTGGAGATCTGGACGCAGCTGAATTGGTATCTCAATGAGAACGATTGATATTTGAAAGGAGAAACCTGAAATGTTTAGAGTTAAAGGCTATGTAGTTAATACGGTTGAAGATCTTTTGCCTATCTTCAACGAAAATGCCGAAGTGACGGCAACTGCATTGAACATTCTTGGAAAGAGATTTAATAAAATCCATCGTCAAATGAAAATGAACAACCTCATGGATCTTGCCCTTTGGATTAGTCTTTTAGGGACGGTTTCGGTAGTCGGCAGTATGCTCAAGCAGATGGACATTCAGCGCCAGCGGATTGATATTCTTGAGGGACTTGTCAAAGATACCCAGAATACGGTCTACAACACTGTAATCAATACTGAGGATAAGGACGAAGAAATGTAATGGTTGACTTTCTCGAAATCGGCCGAGTGAATAAAAAGGGGTATACCGAAATATATCCCAAGTTTGTTCTCAAGCGCCGTTCTGAAGATTTGATGATTCGGGGCGGAGACTTTTACGCAATTTGGCTCGAAGATCGAGGGCTGTGGAGTACGGATGAGATGGATCTGACGTACCTTGTGGATCAGGAACTAAGCAGGGTGAGCCAGGAAATTCGGGATAAAGGAAATGTCGTAAAAACGCTGTACATGTGGGATGCAGAATCCGGCATGATTGACCAATGGCATAAGTTCTGCCAGAGGCAATGCCGGGACAATTTCCATATGCTGGATGAGAAATTGATATTTTCAAACCAGGAGCTCAAAAAGACGGATTATGCCTCGAAGCGCCTGAACTATCCTCTGGAAGAAGGTAATACTCCTGGGTGGGATAAGCTCATGAGCGTATTATATTCTCCGGATGAGCGGCATAAGATTGAATGGGCGATTGGGTCAATTATTACCGGCGACTCGAAGGATTTGCAGAAGTTTATGGTTCTGTATGGTCCACCGGGAAGCGGTAAATCGACAGTGCTTAATATTATCCAGCAGCTTTTTGATGGATATTATTCGGTCTTTGACGCTAAGGCGCTGGGCAATCCGTCTAACTCGTTCGCACTTGAGTCCTTTAAAACAAATCCGCTTGTGGCCATTCAGCATGACGGTGATTTGTCTCGCATTGAGGATAACACGAGACTCAACAGCCTTGTCTCTCATGAGCTGATGACCGTTAATGAAAAATTCCGCTCTGCCTATGCCAATCGATTCAAGGCTTTTCTCTTTATGGGCACGAATAAGCCGGTAAAGATTTCGGATGCACGATCCGGTATCCTACGCCGACTGATCGATGTTGAGCCGACGGGGGATAAACTCTCCGGAAAAGAATACCGCCATGCCATGAAACAGATCCCGTTTGAGCTTGGTGGGATTGCCTGGCATTGCAAGGAAGTTTATGAGGAAGACCCGGATTATTACGATGATTATGTTCCGACGAATATGATGGGCGCTTCCAACGACTTCTATAACTTCGTGTCGGATTCGTACTTGATATTCTCGAAGGAGAACTCTACGACGCTCAAAATTGCCTATGAGATGTACAAAAATTACTGTGATGATGCCAAAGTGACCTACCCCTACAACAAGCGCCTCTTTAAAGAGGAACTGAAGGCCTACTTTGATATTTTCGAGGAAAAGCATGTAGACTCGGAGGGCAGTACGATTCGTGGCTGGTATGAAGGATTCAATCTCAATAAATTTGATGGCAGTGGTGAGAAAAAGCAGGTTGAAGAAACCAAAGAAGAACCGGCTCCTGCCATTGAATTTAAAGAACAGCACTCGATCTTTGATGAACTTTGTGCAGATTGTCCTGCCCAGTATGCCAAAGAGGATGAGACCCCGAAGTGGAAGTGGGAAGGGGTCAAAACAAAGCTCAAGGACCTTGATACCCACAAAGTTCATTATGTCAAGGTGCCGGAGAACCATATCGTAATTGATTTTGATTTGAAAGGAGGAGACGGATTTAAGTCGTTTGAGCGCAATCTGGAGGCTGCTGCAAAGTGGCCTAAGACTTACGCAGAACTTTCCAAGTCCGGGAAAGGCATTCACCTACACTATTTATATTCTGGCGATGTTACAAAGCTCATGAGAATTTATGAGGAAGACATCGAAGTGAAAGTCTTTACCGGCAAAAGCAGCCTGAGAAGAAAATTAACCCTTTGTAATGACCTCCCGATTGCGACGATTAGCTCGGGACTGCCTTTGAAAGGAGAAACAAAAGTGGTTAATTTCGAAGCTGTAAAAAATGAGAAAGCAATTCGAACGATCATTCGAAGAAATTTAAACAAAGAGTACCACGACAACACACGCTGCTCGATGGACTTCATCAAGAAAACGCTGGATGATGCCTACGAAGCCGGGGTCAAGTACGATGTACGTGACATGTATAATGACGTGTTGGTGTTTGCCATGAACTCGACACATCAATCGGAATATTGCATGAACCTGGTGACAAAACTGCACTTCTGTAGTGATGAGGCTTCTGCTCCGGTTGTCAACGATGAGGTGCCTATCGCATTTTATGACTGCGAAGTGTTCCCGAACCTGTTCCTTGTCAACTGGAAGGTTGCAGGCGAGGGGAAAACTGTGGGCCGCATGGTGAATCCTACCGCACAGGACATGGAAAATTTGATGAAGTATCGTCTGATTGGCTTTAACTGCCGAAAGTACGACAATCATATGATCTATGCCAGGATGCTTGGATATTCTAACGAGCAGCTGTATGACCTTTCCCAGCGTATCATTGCCGGTGATAAGAATGCCTTCTTTGGGGAAGCGTATAATATCTCCTACACTGATATTTACGACTTCTCGAATAAAAAGCAGAGTCTGAAGAAATTCGAGATCGAGCTGGGCATTCATCACCAAGAATTAGGTTTGCCATGGGATAAGCCGGTTCCCGAGAATCTTTGGGGCAAGGTAGCTGAATACTGTGATAACGATGTTATTGCAACGGAGGCTGTCTTTAATGCTCGTAAGGCTGACTGGGTGGCACGGCAGATCCTGGCGAGTTTGTCGGGCCTTACGGTCAATGACACGACCAACCAGCACACTACCAGAATTATATTTGGTGGGGAAAAGAATCCGCAGTGGCAGTTTAATTACCGCGAACTATGGAAGCCTGTGCCTTACACCAAATACGAAGAGCTGCGTGAGAAACTGGGTGCTGATTATGATTTCCGTGTATGGAATGAAAAGGGCGAACCACAGTATCGCAGCTACGTGCCTGGCGAGGAATTGCCTATTGGTTGGAGTATTTTGCCGTTCTTCCCGAATTATGTATGGACAGGGGCAAAATCGTACTGGTGCACTGATATTTTGGATGCAGACAAGTGTCGAGCACATCCTGAGTATCTGTATGAGCTTTTGGACCGACAGAAGGCAGAGGATGAGCGAGCCAAGAAAGCAAATGAAGCTCCGGTTGTCTTTATCGAGGAAGTCGGCGAGGGTGGTTATGTTTACGCGGAACCCGGAATGTACGGAAAAGTGGGACTGGATGATATTGCTTCTATGCACCCATCCAGCCTCATTGCAGAGCGGCATTTCGGGCCTTATACGAAGAATTTCGCTGACCTGAAGACTGCTCGTGTGGACATCAAACATCACGATGTAGAGGCTCTGAGGGGCATTCTGGACGGTAAGCTGGTGCCTTTTGCTGAAGCGATTGCTGCTGGCAAGGCTGAGTACGATTGGGATGATCTGGCGTTTGCGCTGAAAATTGCAATCAACTCAGTGTATGGGCTGACCTCGGCTAAGTTCAGTAATGCCTTCAGAGATCCACGCAATAACGATAATATTGTTGCCAAGCGTGGAGCTCTCTTTATGGAAACACTTAAACGCGAAGTGCAGAAGAAAGGTTTTATTGTGGCTCACATCAAGACCGATTCCATCAAAGTGCCCGATGTCACGGATGATATTCTTGACTTCATCGATAAGTATGGCCGGGAATATGGGTATGTCTTTGAGCATGAGGCCACTTACGACCGCATTTGCCTTGTGAATGATGCTGTGTACATTGCCAAATACAATGAACAGGGTATCATCAACAAGGGTGGCAAGCATGCAAGTGAGTGGACAGCTACAGGCACCCAGTTCCAGATTCCGTATGTGTTCAAATCGCTCTTCAGCAAGGAGCCCATTGAATTTGGCGACATGTGTGAGACAAAGCAGGTGACATCGGCTTTATATTTGGATATGAACGAGGGCCTGGCTGAAGATCAGCATGACTACAAGTTCGTTGGTAAGGTTGGTTTGTTCTGTCCCGTCAAGCCTGGCTGTGGCGGCGGTATTCTGGTCCGCGAGTCCGATGATAAGAAGACCGGAGGCAAGAAATACTCGGCTGCTACTGGTTCTAAGGGATACCGTTGGATGGAAGCGGAGATGGTCAAGGCTCTTCACAAAGAGGACTGCATTGACAAATCGTACTACGAGAAGATGTGCGATGAGGCCCGGACTGATATTTCCAAGTTTGGTGATTTCGAGTGGTTTGTCTCGGATGATCCGTATGTTGGATGCTGCTACGACGAAAACGGGGCACCGATTTATGATGATGTGCCGTTCTGACGCGAATTTTACAGCCTCTTATATGGAGAAAATCCAATAATTTAACTGGAGGTTTGTAAAATGAATAAACTTTTGAAGGTTGCTTTGATTGGTGAAGGAGCGGTGGTGCTCTCGCAAGTCTGTTTTGATCTCGGGAAATCTTCTATGATTCATGGCTTAAAAGATGATTTGCCTGAAGCATATGAAGAGGTAATGGAGATCATTTCCGACTCGTTGAAGTATCACAAGTTCAATCCGATTGATAAAGCACGAGCCAAGTTCGTTTTTAATCACGCAATCTGACAAAAAATAACGGATTAACTCAAAGGCTACGGCCCTGTGGAAACATGGGGTCTTAGCCTTTTACTTTTGAATGGAGTGATATTTTCTGAAAGCAAAAGACTATTTTAAGAAGTACCTCGACACCTACAAACATCGTGAGTATTACGGCTTTACGGACAGGGAAGTTGGGGCATTGATTCGTAAGGAGTTTGTCAAGGAGACGAACGAGCTGATCGACCTGAGAAAAATCAAGTCTAACTGGCAGCTGGTGACGATCCTTGGCGAACAGAATGACAAATGGAATGCCCTGGCGAAGATCTTTAAAAACAACCTGGGCTCAAGCCCTATCAACAAAAACGAGTTTCGCCGCAGAATCGTGCCGGAGGAATGGCCCTCGGTAAAAGAGCCTGCCGGTGACTGCGACAATGATATTTGAAAAGGAGAAAACTGTAATGGCTGAATGTATGAATAAACTGGTGATCGACAATGCACGTCTGATCTTCAAGAATTTCTCTGGCAAGGGTGACAACTACAATCGTGAGGGCGACCGCAACTTTGCAGTCATCATTGATGACCCCAAGGCTGCAGAGGACCTGGCTGATGCTGGCTGGAATGTGCGTCCGCTGGTATCTAAGGACCCGGATGAGGAGCCTACACATTATATTAAGGTGAAGGTCAGCTTCAAGGTTCGTGCTCCGAAGGTTCGTCTGCTTTCGAATCACAAGCAGGTATTCCTCAATGAGAACACGATTTCGAGTCTCGACTTTGCCAAAATTGAGGAATGCGGAGTTGTCATCAGCCCTTATCTGTGGGAGGTCAACGGCAAGCGAGGCATCTCGGCATACCTCGACTCGATGTATGCAAAGATTGAGGATGATCCGTTTGCCGACAAATATGCGGATTATGTGGATAGCCCGGATGATGGCTCCAATGACTGCCCGTTCTGATTGATATTTTGGGGTGCCTGATTTTAGAGGGTTAAACGGCGTATTACGGTACGGCCCCGATGAAAGGAGAAAATGATGGCTGAATTTATGAAAGGCGACCGGGTTGCTATTACTGATCCGATATCCCCGTTTCGTATGAGAAGCGGACGAATCTCGGATATTCAGTTTACCAGTAATAACGACCTATTCTATAAAGTTGACATTGACCATACGGAAGATTCGGTTTGGGTTGATTCTGACAACATTATTCGGCTGATGGAACCAGAACAGGAACTTTGGAAATTCTTTATTTACCAGGATCGACCAATTATGGCTTATACAGTGGCCGAAGAGTTCTCTGGCGAGGAATGGAACACCGTGCTGAGCATCGCTAATGATAAAGGTATTCCTATTACTGATATTTCGATTCGTCTCGGAACGATGAACCGAATTACTTGGGAGAAAGGAGACTCCGATGAAGAAGTTTGAAACTGGAGGCATTTATTCTACGGTTGGTGTGAACGCAAAGCTTGAAGATTCCGGTTTTGCACAGTTTGTGATCGTCTCTTTGAATCGTCATGTCAATGGCGATTGGGGCAATATGTGCGATGAGGATAAGGCGGCGAATGAAGAAGCGCTAGTGGAAGGTCTACGTTTGATGAGCGTTTATAAGCGTAAAGATCACCCTGACGACACAATTTGGATTATTACTGAAGCAGATCGAAGCGCTACTACGATTTTGCTTCCCAGTGAGTATTGATATTTTGGAGGAACTGAGTATGGTTTTACTTTTAATCGGACTGATGGCATTGATTGGGGCGGGGCTTATGATTGTATCCAGTATTGCCACAATTATTAGTCTTGGAATTGGGATCATCATTAAGATGGTTTTGGGGCTTGCTGGAATTGTTGGCGGGGTTTTACTGCTGATGTTTGTAGTGGCTATCGTGGAGGATTTGATGAGCAAATGACTTGGTTACAGATTTGCCCTGGCTATATTGGGGATGATATTTCTCGGCGGGTCTTGTTAGGAGGTGGATTGTGAGTTTACGAGATTATCTATACATTCTTGGTGTTGTTCTGCTTGTGTTTGTGGCTGGCATCACAGGGCATTGGGATTACCTCGGCTACATGCTCGATTGGGCGGTTCTGATGCTTTTATATTTAAAAGGTAAAGAAAAATGATGAAACTCTATGACTTCCAGCTCGAAGCGATTAAGAAGATGAAGCGAGGCTGCATTCTTTGCGGAGATGTTGGAAGTGGGAAATCGATTACTTCTCTTGGATATTACTATTTACGAAACGGAGGTGAAATTGAAAGTTTAAAAGGCAGGGATTATGTGCCTATGGATGACCCGCCGAAAGATCTTTATATTATCACAACGGCCCGTAAGCGCGATACTCTCGAATGGGAGAAAGAGCTCGGGCCGTTTTTGATGTCTACTCATAAGGATTGTGATATTTACAGACACAATGTTGTGGTGGACTCATGGAACAACATCAAAAAGTACGCGGGAGTCTATGATGCGTTCTTTATATTCGATGAGCAGCGAGTTGTTGGGTCCGGGACTTGGGTAAAGGCGTTTCTAAAAATCACTCGTAAGAACGATTGGATTTTACTATCGGCTACACCTGGAGATACATGGGCAGATTATATTCCTGTCTTTGTTGCGAATGGGTTCTATAAAAACAAGACAGAATTTTTACGTAGGCACGCTGTTTATTCAAGATATACGAAGTACCCGAAGATTGAGCGATTTGTCGATACGGGGCATTTGTGCCGGCTGCGCAATGATATTTTGGTGCCGATGGACTTTAAGCGGGATACTGTGCAGCACCATGAGTATTTAATGGCGGAGTTTGACAGAGATGCAACTAAACAGCTTTTTAGAACCCGATGGAACCCTTGGAAGAATGAACCGATTGAGAACGCTTCGGAGCTTTACTACTGTGCCAGGAAAATTGCGAACTCTGATATTTCTAGGCAAGCACTGGTTTTAGAAGTGTTTGAGGACCATCCGAGGCTCATTATCTTCTATAACTTCGACTATGAGCTTGATATTTTGAAGGGGATGAACTTTGGTGAAGACGTTTCCGTTGCAGAGTGGAATGGCCATACCCACGAATCCGTTCCGACTGCAGAGCGATGGGTCTACTTCGTGCAGTACACTGCAGGCGCTGAAGGCTGGAACTGCATTACTACTGACACAATCCTATTTTACTCCCGAAACTACTCATACAAAATCTCAAAGCAATCAGAAGGGAGAATTGACCGACTGAACACACCTTATAAAGACCTTTACTACTATCATCTCACTTCTAAATCGTTCATTGATCTGCGGATTGCCAAGGCCTATGAAGAGAAGAGAGATTTTAATGCAAACCGAGATTTCAAACGTCACTATGGCGATTTCTGAAAGGAGAAAATCAGATGAAATTTCTAATTGACCAGGCTTCGTTTGGGCCCGAAGACAAAAAGCCATGCGAAGGAGCCATTAAACTTAAAGGTGGCGGGTACGGCATCAAGATTGAGAAAATTGAAGACTTAATGAAAATTATAGATGAGACTGGATTTCCCATAGTTGTGTACGGTCAGAGCCACAACTATAAAGGGTCTCTCCCAGTTCTTAGCATTTACGATGACTATATCGAGTGAGGCGCGAGGATGGGATACAAGGCTCACGATCATCAGGAAAGACGGTGCATGAATTGCCTGTTTCTGAAAAGACGCAAGACCTGGAATAATTCTAAACGATACTACGAATATGGATGGTTTTGCACTTGCACAAATCAGGAGATCCACAAAATTGAAAATGAAGATTGCTGGGTGCTTAGTGATGAGTACCCATATGGAAAAATGGAGGTTAAGTAAAATGAGCGTTTTTGCTTTTGTTGGCGGTATTATTCTTGGCACTGTTTTTGGCGTAACTACGTTATATTTTACATCAATGAAAGAGGACGAGAAGGAAATTGAGGCTGCTCGCAGGGATGCTGTTACCTGGGAAGGCCAGGCGCGGCACTGGGAGGCCGAGGCAATTCGAGCAAAGGACAATGAGCGAATTGCCCGAAAGATGCAGCAGTATTGGCGGGCACGGTGCATGAATGAGCATTTCGGCTTTAATGCTGCCTGTGATGGTGACGGGGTGCGGCCGGTAGTTATTTACAGAGACGAAAACAATGATATTTGTGATGGGCTTCTTTTGGCTGCAGTAAAGGAGGAAAGCGTAGGATGAGCGAGAAAAATTTGCTGATTTTGCAGAGCAATGTGGTGCTCAAGAACTATGAAATGAATGAACTCTACGATACACTCCTCGAGCAAAAGGAGCGTGGATTGATTTTGCTTCCGTCTTATGTGAAAGTTGTGAATGTTCCAGAGGAAGCGATCAATGGAGAACTCATTGTGATGAACTCTGGAGCGCCTGAGCCAGAGAAAAAGCCAAAGTGGTATCTGATTAAAGATCCTAGGGGAAAGTATTTAAAAAATGTGAACCGAAATTTGAACATTCTTGAGTTTACCGATTGTAGATATTATGCTCAACCATTTGATAAGGAATCCGCTGATAAAATTATTAAAAATCATTTGGATTCCGGATACACATTGGAGGAACTTTAAATGGAAACTCGTACTAAGGAAGTCTTTTATGATATTTACTGCAAGCAGTGCAAGTATTACGAACTGGAGCCGTACAAAAACCCGTGCAATGAGTGCCTGGCGGAACCGTATAACATGGACAGCCATAAACCTGTGAACTTTAAGGAGAAGAAATGATGGAATTTGGTAATGTGTATGAAGTGTTTCACATTGGAGACATTGTAAAGGTTAAGGATATTGCGTCAATTTATTGTGGAGAGATTGGAGTAATCGTCGGTATTAAAGAAACTGGATATTATACTGAGCCCATTTACATAATCAGAATGGATGAACCCAGCTTGTATGCTTGTGACAGTTATGGCGGACCTACGGAGATTCAAGTCATTGCAAAGCACCTTGCAAAAGCTGGACATATTGACAACCAGAAAGAAATTACAATGGGCGTGCGTAGTTGTAAGACCGCGTACAGTGCTATTGAGAAAATTCAAGACGAATGGGCAGATAGCCAAATAGAAGATATGAAAGAAATGCTCAACAAACTTTTTGGAGGTAATGACTCGATGAAAAATGTTGATGTTAAGAAGATTATCTTTAGCGGTCTGAAGACTATCGTGCTGTGGACTGATGGGACAAAGACCATTGTATCTATTAGTAAAGACGAAGCAAAATTTGACCCGGAGGCTGCTTTCTGTGCTGCATATACGAAGAAAATGTTTGGCACTAATAGCAAAATTAAACGTATTATCAAGGAAAAATCGAACTATGAAGACTTTCTAAAAGATAAGGACGAGAGAATCAAGAAGATTTGTGCTATGTTTGATGAAGCGATTCGGCGAACCATGATGGGTGACGATAAGGAGAAGAAAGATGATGAAAACTGATTTCACAATCAAACCTGAGAGACGACTTTGTAAAGTGAACGGCGAATATGGATATTTCCATTGCTGGGAACATTATATGCGGCCTGTAGAGGCATCGCTGATAAGGGGCGGTCATGGTGGTGGACAAATTTCTTATGTTTTAGGAATTGTAGAGCTTGAACACTCTATCCAAGAAATTGTTCCATCGTCAATTCAGTTTGTTGATGAAAAACACCAGGAGCTTCACTGGATGAATGAGCATGAGAAAAAGAGAAAGGAGAAAACTGATGAATCTTCACTGGATCGATGATGCCGACCATTGGGAATGTCCTATCTGTGGTGCATATGTGACTTGCCCATCAATTTATACTGGTTGCAAGTGCTCGGTTTGCGGATTTCAGGACCAAAAGGATAAGTTCCTCGAAGAAATACTTTTGGAGCCTCCGAAAAATGAATGGTTCAATAAATGTCCCATTTGCGGATACAAACTCAGTGACTGTCAATGTTTGGTTGGAGGAAATGCCCATCCGGACAGGTGGAAGAAAATCAAGGTCATAAAGGATCATCTCTATTTGCTTAATTCAGTTGAGCTTGAGCATGTTATTTGGCTTGAGTCCAAATGGGAAACCTCTTATGATGATCCAGAAATGAACAATATTCTCAAAGAATTGAAAGGAGAACAATCATGCTGAAGATCGAAAAGACTGATATTCATGGCTGGGAGGCGGCCATTCGTGGGGCTCGGAACTCGTTTAACAGCTGGGATAAGAGTGATAGCGGACACGATTCCGATGGATGGCATAACCCTGATACAGTCGTTGTAGATGAGGATTCTGAAGGATATATAGCTCTTTATATTGGTCCCAACGATGCAAACCTTATGAAGAAACTCGCTAAGGCGGGGCCGAGTCACGCGAAGTATCGGCGGTTTATTACGGTGACAATGGATGTTACGGGTCCGCTGTACTGGTG
>ERZ808245.570-NODE-570-length-17836-cov-3.057477_pt1 | contig 17836 bp, 14 predicted proteins | sample MGYA00521243_ERZ808245 | MGnify/ENA primary metagenome ERZ808245 (study PRJEB31516, sample SAMN03275576) | gut metagenome | biome: mammalia-associated habitat; material: feces | host: Papio cynocephalus | place: Kenya | collected 2012-07-07 ... | reverse complement strand
TGAAAGACAGCGAAGTGCTGAAACTTCGCCGTCCTCCACCGTTCTATCCGCAGCTTGCGTCAAGGTCGCTCCTCAGCGTTGCCTTATTTTGCTGCTTACTAAGTCTTGACGCTGCTGTATGAGTTATGCATTTACACGGTTTATTTTTCGGAACCCGCCGCACATGTTATCGCCATGTCCGTGCTCGTGCTGAATCTGTGTAAGATTCACCGCGCCTTTTGGCAGCTCTTGGATTTCCTACTGGAGCTTTTGGGGCTCGGGGGTGAATTGGGAGTTGTTCAGTAGACATTATTTTAACAGAGACTTTTTTGCGAAAAACTATTGACAGGACCCGGCGACGCGCTCGTTCTCGATGGAAACACTGACTGCGTTATTGACGGAAATATCGGATAAAATGACAGAGACTGCCGGGGAAACCTGACAGTCTACTTTCTGATCATTTTGTTGCGGAAACGATCGTGTCATTCATTATTTTTATGGGCTGCTTTTATTCGTTTTAGTATAATATATAGTCCATTATTGTGTTGAAATTTTAGGTTTTCGACCATTTGCTTTTTTTGTGTTGACATTATATGGTGAATATGCCATACTTAATATGCAATACCAATTTAACAAAATATGAGGTGAATGATATGAAAAAGGTTTTCGCTCTTTTTATCTTCTCAGCACTCGTGATGAACTCCCTTGCCGCGTGCGGTGACACCGGCAAGCAAACAGCCGATGAATCGACCGAATCGCTCGTCGAAAATGTTTCTGAATCCACCGAAAAGTTGAAATCGAACCGCCGGGAAGCCGATTTTGATAACTACGTTTTCAGAATCATTACGCGCGACGATACAAATACGACTTGGCGCGTGATCGACGTCGTTGACAGCGAGGAAAATATCGGTGACTCGATAAACGACGCCGTATACAAACGTAATATGGCTGTCAGCGAGGAGTACAACATCACGTTCGAGCGCATCGTGACCATCCACGAGCAGATAGTCGCGACCGTCAGCAAGTTGGTTCTCGCGGGAGATGACACTTTTGACGCGCTCCAGACTATCCTGACACATCAGTCTCAGCTCTCTTCAGAAGGATATTTGCACAATTTGGATAAATTCGACGACCTGAAGCTCGCGGAACCTTGGTGGGATTCGATAGGAAATGACTTCCTGCGAATTGGCGGCGCTCTCTACTCCGCGATGGGCGATATCAACATAATTGACAACGATGCGACGTATGCGGTTCTTTTCAACAAGCATCTGATAGCAAACTACCCGGTGATTCCAGATATTTACCAGCTTGTCCGCGACGGAAAGTGGACTTTGGATAAATTGCACGAATACGCGCAGCTCGTTTCAAAGGACCTCGACGGAAACAGCGTCATGGAGTGGGACAAGGATCAGTTCGGAGTCATCGATCAGTATGAGGTTTCGGAGGCTCTGCTGCTTGGATCGGGTATGCGTGCCGTCGAATTCGACAAAGATGGCTACCTCGAGTACAACCTCAATAATGAAAAGATATCAGATACTTTCGAAAAGGTTTATGAGCTGTTCTCCGACGATACCTGCCAGATCACGACCGACGCTGCGAAATACTCGTCCGTCGCTGACAAGTGGAACGTCATCTCGCGCGGCACGTTCAAGTCTGACCGTGGTCTCTTCTACATAGGTCCGACTGTCAATGTCCGGTTGATGCGCGATATGACGAGTGATTTCGGCATCATACCCATACCGAAGATCGAAGAATCACAGGAAACCTATCATAGTATGCTTCAGTCGAACAACGCGACTTCGTACTCTATTCCCATATCAGTTTCCGATCCTGATCGCTCGGCGCTGATACTTGAGGCGCTCGCCGAGGAGTCGGTCGACACGCTCACGCCCGCGTATTATGAAAACACGCTGAAAAGAAAGGCGAGCCGCGACTCGGAATCGGCGGATATGCTGGATCTCATCTTTGCGAACCGCATAATCGACCAGGCGGACACCTATGCGACGATCGGAATCAAGTCGTTTATCGAAGGTCAGGCCGCGGCAAAATCGAATACATTCGCATCGTCCGAAGCCTCGAAACGAGCTTCGTTCATCGAAAAAATCGACAAAGTAAACGAAGCCTTCAGAAAGCTTAAGGATAACTGAGTTTATAAAAATGACAGAGACTGCCGGGAAAACCTGACAGTCTCTGTTTTTTTACTTTGTTACCGAGTTGATAGAGCCCTTCATCCGCTTTACAGCCTCGCGAACAACGTCATGCTGTGTGCCGAGATTCATACGGACGAAGCCGTCGCCGCCCTCGCCGAACATTTTTCCGTCGTTCATGCGGATACCCGCCTCTTCAAGGAAGAATTTCCACGGATCGGACACGCCGTATTCCGCGAGCCCGCGGCAGTCGAGCCACGCGAGATATGTGCCCTCCGGATGTGTCAGGGTCACCGGCGCGTCGGTTCCGGCTTCCGGGAACGCCTCTTTCAGAATGTCATAATTTCCCCGGATATAACCGATAAGCGCGTCGACCCAGCCGTCGCCGTCGCGGTAAACCGCTTTTGTCGCCGTAATCGAGAATATGTTGAGATCGGCGTTGCCGGTCATTTCCTTTTCCGCCTCGAATTTATCGCGCAAATCGTCATTTTCGATTATGATATTCGCGCCTTTGATTCCCGCCATATTGAATGTTTTTGTCGGCGCCGTGCAGGTGATTGTGCGCTCCGCCATGCCGTCGAGCGACGCGAGAGGGATATGATGCCCCTCAAAGACGAAATCCGAATGAATCTCGTCGCAGATCACACCGACATCATGCTTCTTCGCGAGCCTCGCGACACGTTCGAGTTCTTCCTTGTTCCAAACTCTTCCGACCGGGTTGTGCGGGGAGCAGAACAGTATCGCTTTCGCGTCTCCGAGCTTACGGTCAAGGTCGTCGAAATCAATCTCCCAATGTCCATTGTTGTTTCTCAGCGGAGATATGACCGGTACGCGCTTGTTCGCGAGTATGGTCGACCTGAACGGGAAATAGACCGGCTCAAATATCAGAACGCCGTCGCCCGGCGCGGTGAACAGACGTATCCCGGCGGATACGCCGTAGATTACTCCCGGCGTGTTCACAATAGCTTTTTCAGGGAAATCCCAGCCGAAGCGGCGGGAATACCATCCCGCGACGGTGCTTTTATAGTCCGCTCCGTCAAGTGTGTATCCGAAGATGCCGTGTCTCAGTACATCCTCCATAGCCGCCCGCGCTGACGGGAGCATTCTGAAATCCATATCGGCGACCCACATCGGGATGACCTCGCGCCCATGCCTGTCCGGCGGGAGCGGTTCGTATTTTTCCGAGCCGGACGAGCGGCGGTCGGTCCTCTCGTCGAAGTAAGCGGCGGTGAATTCCGCCATGGTGTTACCTTTCTCTTCCAAGTGCTTTTTCTCCTTGCGCTTTGATTTATTCGGCAGGCGTTCCGCGGGTCTGACCGAGCTCCGGCGAGTACATCTCACCGTTGTCGCCCTGATAGAGTCTCATGTAATCGATTGTGTAAGTCACCGGATACTCCATGTTGTCGTCGACCATCGCGCCGTCTGGTATCCAGGAAGCCTCGGGCGTGAAGAGAAAGTTGTTGAGGATTATATATCCGGGTGTATGGAACCCGTCCATTCCCTTGTATTTGCCGAAATCTCCGGTCTTTTCCGTTATATCCATCGTGCAGTAGTCCTCGCCGTCGACCGAGAACACCATCTTTTCCTCGTCCCAGTAGAAGCCGTAGGTGTGGTATTCATCCGAGAGGTTCGAGGTATCCTTGAAGACATACGGCGTCTTGCGGTCGTCGCCGAGCTGGACATGATAGTTGTCGGCGGTCGAGTTGTACCACTTGTGGATGTTCGGAACGACCTTGTCCTTTGAGCCGAAGACCTCGAAGATGTCGATCTCCGCCATCCAGTTTACGCCCTCGTTGCGCATATCCTCGCGCTGGACCATCCAGAACGACGGCCAGCAGCCCTTTCCGAACGGAACCTTCGCGCGCATCTCGAGATAACCATAGCAGAAGTTGCAGGAATCGCGCGTTGTCATTGACTTGTTCGTCGAATAGGGCTTGCCCTCGGAGATTGAGGTGTCGTCCTCCTTCCATGAGCGGAGGACGAGATTCCCATCCTCGGTCCTGACGTTGCGCTCGGTTTCGGAGTTGTACATATCCGACGCGCTCATCTGCGCGCGCTGGAGCCACTTGTCGCGGTCGTAAAGATCGCCGTCGTAGTTGAACTCATCGTTCCAGACGAGCGTCATCTCGGGGTAGCGCTCCGAGACGAGCGGGACTTTGTCGAAGGTCTTTGAAATCGTGTAATCGCTCTTGTACTCCGCGTTTGCCGAGAGCGAGGAGATGAACTCATCCGCCGCTCCGGCGGCCGCGACGTAATGTCCTCCGGAGATGACGAGATCACTGCCGTCAAACCTGACGCTTCCGGTGGTCTTGTCGCCGGAGAGTCCGAGACGGATATTGTATTCGCCCGGCTCTGTGACGATCGGGAGGTCGAAGCCGGTCAGCTCATAAACCGCCGCTTTTAAGCGCTTTGCCGCGGAGTTTATGTCGACACAGTTGTGTTCGGGGAGAAGTATTGAGTATTCGCCTATGTTCCTGCCAGCCAGTTCTATCATTTTGTATTCCTTTCTGTAGATGAATTCGCTGTTATCCGAAGCGCCGAAGATCGACGCCATGTTTTCTCTGAGTTTTTCCAGCGCGAGTTTCGTGCCGTTCTCGCTGACCCCGACCGCGGTGATATTGCCGTCCTTTACGCTGTAAAGCCAGTCGTTGCCGCAGTTTTTGCGGTAGGAGGTCAGACTTTCGAGCGCTTTTCCGCCCTCGCCGTAATCGACGCCGAGCCAGATACCAGCCGCCAGGTCGGTGTCTCTGTCGCTTATCGGCACGACAAATCCGGTCTTTTCGAGTATAAGCGCTTTCAGCTCTTCGGCGAGCGCCTTCGTTTCGTCCGAAGCCTCCTTCGGAATGTAGATCGTGTAATCACCGGCGCTGACGCCGTTTATCGTCTCGACCTCATACTCGCGCCGCGAGATGAACTCGAAATCCGACAGAGTCGCGGCGTCGACCGCCGGGAGAACGTTTTTCAGAAAATAGTCGGCGCCAGAAGCGACCGCGGATGGCGAGCCGCCGGTTATCACGATTTTGTTGTCCTTCATGCGGATTATGAAGTCGTTCGTGCAGTTTCCGCGGTAGCCGGTGAGCTCCGCGAGGGCGTCGGCGGACGCCTTGCGGTTGGTTTCTCCGATCAGTAACTCGACGTTGTCTTCGGGAATGGTCTCATCGCGTTTTACCCAGTCTGTTGAGATTGTCTCAAGCCCGAGCTTGTTTCGTATTTCAATCGTGGCGTCGACGACCGCTTTGTCGCAGACGTCGGGACGGACGAGCGAGTATCCGGAGAATAGCGCGAGCTGTTCGGCGGATGGTTCAACAGATTCTGCCTTTGTGTCGTCCGGAGCCTTTGTCCCGGAGCAGGAAACGAGCATCAGCGCCGCGAGGAGCAGTGTTATCGCAGATTTCTTCATTGGAATCTCCTTATTTGATGAACGTGTGTGAATCATGTCGCATGGGACGAGCGTTTTATATTGATAGTATAACATATTTGCGCACATCTGTCAAGAGATAACGCTTTTTCGGAGAGAAAAAATTCACATCCGGGACCCTTTACAAAACCGGATCGTTGTGATATAATATATATGAGCGCGTTGTGCGGAACGCGCCCGGTCAAATAAAAGTGAGTTCGTAACCATCCTCACTAAGGAAACACCTGAGCCAGGCGTTTCCTTGAAACAAAACTACGGATAGGTCGCGTCAGCCTGCTTTGCTGGAGTGCGGCTTTTTTGTCCGTCTATGTCCCGCGGCTGCTTTCCGCGGGGGCAGAAAGGAATATTACAGTGAAAAAACAGAATATCAGATTTATCGCCACGGCGGGAATGATCGGCGCGCTTTACGTCGTTCTGACGCTGATTTCGGCTATGTTCGGGCTTTCGAGCGGGGTGATACAGGTGCGCATTTCCGAGATGCTGTGCGTCCTGCCGGCATACACCGCGGCGGCTGTCCCGGGCGTTACGGTCGGGTGTCTGCTCGCGAACCTCATCGTCGGCGGGACCGTGTGGGACATCGTTTTCGGCACGCTCGCGACGCTTATCGGCGCCGTTGCCGCGTATTTCATGCGGCATATGAAGTACCTCGCGTTCATCCCGACGGTCGTCAGCAATATGATCATCATACCGACCGTGCTGATACTGTCCGGTCTCGGCGGGTGGAATATGTTCCCGTATTTCGCGCTGACGGTCGGGCTCGGCGAGATCATCTCCTGCGGCGTCTTCGGCGATCTCATGGTGCTGTACTTTGAACGCCACCCGTCGGTCGTGAAGACACTTTTCGACAGCAGTCCGGTCAGAGCGGCTGAAAAAGCCTGAAAAAATGATCACTCCGCACATAAATCAATAATAACGCGCCCCGGTCTGATGGTTGACCGGGGCGCGTGTTTTTTTCGTTTAATCATTCATGGTGATCGGATTCCGGTGTGATCATTTCCCGGCGTTTCCCGAGGCTTTTTCATAGAGCTCCTTTGTGCGCGCCTCGAAGACTTCCGCCTTGACGAGGGCGAGCCCCTCGTTTATGTCTCCGAGGAGTATCAGCCGGTCTCCCGGAGATATCCCGAAGATATCGCGCGCCGCGCGCGGTATCAGCACCTGTCCGCGCTCGTTCACGGTGACAGAGCCGAAGAGGTGCTTCCCTTGCGGCGGAGGGGGAATGGCTATTCCGTTTTCCCTTGAGTCGAAGTTGACGAGGTCGTCTATCGTTATACCATAGACCTTCGCGAGGGCGGCGCATTTTTCTATGTCCGGGACAGTCTCGCCCTTTTCCCATTTCGCGTATGCCTGTCTTGAGACTCCGGCCTTTTCGGCGGTTTCTTCCTGTGACCAGCCGTTCGCGCTTCTGAGTAGCGCGAGATTGTCCTTCAGCATTTTATCCTCACTGTTCCCGACGCGGTTTTACGGCAGGAGGCTGTTCAGCGCGTCGATGTATGTATTCATGTGTGCTTCGTGTATCAGGTGGTCGCTCGTGTCGGTCTCGATAAGGCGGCAGTTCTCACCGATGTATCCGACGGCGCGCTCCGCCTGCTCGCGTGTCGCGGCGCAGAGATATACGCCGGTGGCGGCACGGTTTTCCTTCGCGTGGAGATATACGCAGGGGACGTTTATCCCGCGCAGGATTTCCTCGTGCGTGTGTCCGTTGTTCCACGTCAGGTCGTAGAATCTGTCGCCGTATCTGAAATCGTAATCCACAACCCAGTGGAAAACTTCCGCCGCGGACTTCGGAAGGAAGAATATTTTTACTTCCTCACCGGGGTGTTTTTCACTGTATTTCTGCGCGTAATTCGCGATCCCGGGCATTGAGTCCTTCATGTACAGCTGTCCCCAGTAGCAGCGGCGGAGATAGAACGCGGGCCAGCACTCGCTCATGTCGGAGTTCAGATATTCGTGTACGCTTCTGTAGGTGTCAAGGTATGCGAAGCTGTTCTCCCAGTCCTCGCCCTCGGTCGAGAATACCGGAGGGTCCTCGAGGAGCGCCCCGGCGATGTTGTCTCCGCCGTACGCGGCGATGTAGGCGGCGGTCAGGGCGCCGTTCGAGTGCCCGGCGACGACGGTCTTCTCTCCGACGACCTCGTTTATGAAGCGGATGAGGTCGTCGCCGTTCCGGTCGAGGTAGTAGAGGTCGGGGTTATGGCTCGACTGTCCGTGCCCGTAGACATCGACGGCGTAGATGTGCCATTTCTCCGAGAGGGAAGTGAGCACCGGCGTGTAGCTTTCCCATTCCGCCATCTGCCCGTGGATGAGGAGCAGCGCGGGCTTGTCGTTTCTGATTTCGCCGTAGTTTATGACGCTCCCGTCCGGCAGGGTGAACCGCTTTTCGACGGCTCCGAGCTTTTCGAGCGTTTTGTTGTATTCCTTGTACCAGTTCAGATTCCCGTACGACCAGACGCCGAACGCGCAGGCTCCCGCGGCGATGAGCGCGAGCAGGATGACGAGGATTATGAGTATGATTTTTTTCATGACGATCACTCCTTTGATGCTATGTATATATTATAGCATCAGGGAGCCGCCCGGTCAATCGCCTGCGGTTTACATCATTTGCGGATTTATGTTAAGTATTGTTGCGAAGAGCCATGACTATTATAACTCGTGTACGCGGGTTTGTCAACAGGAAAATGAAAAAAAGTGTGCTGTCACTCTGAAGTGAGGCACACTTTTTGTGTCAGAGCTCGTTCAGCTTTTTGCCGTTCTCGTGCGTGATGCCGAGCGCGGCGAGTCTCGCGAAGAGCTCCGGGTCGTTCTTTATTTTTTCGATATCGTCCGGATGACCCTCACATGGGACGACCCTCAGCATACCGATTTCTTTTATGTGATACCGTTCATCATACGCACGGGTCGGGTATGAGTGATAATACGGTCTCGCGATTCCGGCTCTCATCCGCACGATGAGCTCGTCAAGGTATTTTGTGTATACCTCGCGCGGCGTCGCGTCGTGAGATTTCGCGACTGCCGCCGCCATTCCGACGACCTCACCGAGCTGTCCGAGAGTGCGCATGACGCGTATCGCGGCGAAGGCGACGTGAGACGCCGATATTATCCGCCCGCCGAGGAAAAGGTTGTCGATGTCCCTCGAATACAGGCATCTGTACGGTATCGGGCACGGCGCGTATATACCTCTGTGATACGCGCAGGAGCGGAACGGTTCGGGATAGATATCCCTGTATTTCGGGTCCGGGTAGTGGAGATCGATATCCCAAGTGATCGCCGCGGTCCCGTCGGGATACGGCGTCTTTGAGTCGATGTCGTTCTGCGTCATGACGAGGTCTCCGACGACGCGATAGCTTTCGCGTTTTCCCCCGATCGGCGAGACCCAGTCGAGCTCTGTATTCCTGAACTCTTCTTTCCTCGCGGAACGGTTCTTCAGATATGAGAAGTTCGCGAAGATCGCCATCATGGCGTAGTCGCGTATGTACTCGGCGTCGAGCGCCTGATTCCTGTATTGTCCGCTTTCCCATTCCCAGTCGCCGCCTTTTACGTAAAGGCAGTTGTCCTCGTTGATTTCTATGCCGAAATCCACGTCCGGAAAGCCGCGGGGGTGTCCGGCGTCCTTTGTCAGCCAGAGGACCGACTGTCCCATGACTTCGTTCTTTGACTTATCGGGTGCGAGGGATTCGCCGAATCTTTCGCGCGATTCGGTGCCGTACATGGTCTCCGCTCCCATCATCCGGGCGAGGACTGCGTCTCCCGTGCAGTCGGAGAAGAGCTTCGCGCGGTATCGTGTCTCCTTACCTGTGACGCAGGAGCGGCATATGACCGCTGTTATTCTGTTTTCTTCCCGCTCGGCTCCGACGATAGCTGTGTTCAGCTCGATACGCCACAGATCACGCGGCGAGAGCTCGAACGCCATTTTCTTGCGCGCGTCTTCGTAGTATTCGGCGGGGTATGTCCCGCCGCTTCCCATTATCGGGGCAATTTCATCGACGATGTCGCCGAGACGCGGATAATTCCCGGCGTGAGGCTGCCCGCCGAGCGATACGCGCACCTCTGAGCTGTTGCATCCGCCGAGAATGCCTCTGTCCTGAATCAGCAGGGTCTTCACTCCGCTCCGTATCGCCGAGAGCGCGGTGCAGATGCCGGCGATTCCGCCGCCCGCGACGATGAGGTCGAATTCCTCCGGGAAATCTTCGACAGTGAGCCCGCGGACACGTCTGCGGAATTCTGTCATCTTTTTGTTATCCTGTTCGGGTTCGTCGCCCTCATTCGTTATGTATACGGCGTCGCAGCGACCGTTGAAGCCGGTGAGGTCGTGCAGGGAGATACGGTGCTTTCCGGGCAAAAGTTCAACACTTCCGGCTTTTTGCCATTTCCACTCGCTCCCGTTCGTCCCGAGGATCGTGTCGAGAGGGTTCCCGTCCACGCCCAGCGTGAAGCGCCCCGCCGGTTTTCCGCGTCCCCAGACGGCGGTCCAGTCACGCGTGCGCGCCCAGAAGGCGTATACTCCGGCGTCTGTGATTTCTGTCGTCGTCCAGGCGTCGGCGACCGGAACGCCCATGCCGTGCGCCATTATGTACGCGGAGCCGATATCCTGCATCGACTGCGTTTCTATGACCCATCCGCCGAGGGTATCGAAGGATTCGGCTTCGATCAGCAGTTTCACAGCGGTATCACCACCTGATCTATCCCCCAGACGGTGATCTCCTCAACCCAGACGTTTTCGGGGAGGTTATATACCGCGAAGATGGTGTCCGCGATATTTCCGGCTTTGAGTCCCGGAACACATCCGCGTCCGGTAAAGTCCGCGTTTTTGTCAAACGAGGTGTCACCGGCTCCGGGAATCAGACAGGTCACTCTGACTCCGCCCGGAGCGAGCTCGGTCGCGAGACCCTTCGTGAAGCCGAGAACGCCCCACTTCGCCGCCGCGTAGACGCTCCAGCCCGGCCATGCCTCCTTCGCGCATACCGAGGAGACGTTGATGATGGTTCCGCCTTTCTGCGAGAGGAACATCGGGGCGAACTCCCGACAGCCGTATATCGCGCTGTTCAGGTTCAGCTTTATCGCGCGGTCGATCTCATCGACTGACAGGTCGGCTGTCTCTTTTATTGCGACGCCCCCTCCGGCGTTGTTCATGAGCAGGTCGAGCCTGCCGTATTCCTCACGGATGAATTTTCCGAGTCTTTCCCAGTCCTCCGGCGAGGTCGCGTCGGCGGCGAACGGTATGGCGCCGGTCTCTTCCGCGGCGAGCGCGAGAGCGTCCTTTCTTCTGCCCGTGATGACGACCCGGCAGCCCGCTTCGGCGAAGCGCTTCGCGGCGGCTTTTCCGTAGCCGTCCGAGCCTCCCGTTATCAGTATTACATCGTTCATATCTGCTGTTCCTTTCGTGTATTCGCTGTTATTTTTTCTTCCTGAGAGGGTAATATACGCGCCAGCGCATCGTCTCGCTCTCCTCGCGGTCCTCGACGGGGAAGGACTCGAGATTGCAGATCTCCGGGTCGCGTTCATAGATCGACGCGCCGAGCCACTCCGCGACCGTCTTGTAGTACGCGGTGTTGATCTGCCAGTCCATAGTTCCGACAACGTCGAACACACCCCAGAGGGCGGGCGGGATGACGAGCGCGTCCATACCGTCGGGCGTCGGCGCGTCCGCGGGGAGCAGGGCGCCTATCGTGCAGTTCACGTCGGAATCCCCGCTGTCGGTGTAAGCGGCGAACTCGGCGTTTTCCGCCAGAAAAGCTCCGTTCTCCAAGAGCCGGTCGTGATAACCGCCGTCATAGTAGGCGTTCCAGATCTCCTCGCCGCAGTCGCTCGCGTTTCTGTCCGAAATGCCCGTATGTCCGCAGAGCTTCATCTCGCCGCGCCGCGTAAGGCGGAACTCTATTCCGGACGCGCCGGAGACCGTGACAGAAAGCGACGCCCGCGGAAAGCTCCGCAGCAGCGAGCCGCCCTGTCTCGCCTCGGTCGGGGACATTCCCTGCATATCCCGGAACGCCCTCGAGAAGGACGACGGCGAGTCATAATGGTATTTCACCGCGATATCCGTCACCGACGCGCCCGGGTCCTGAAGGTCGAACACCGCCATAGACAGTCTCCTGAACCTTATGTAATCCGAGAGCGGCGTGCCTATGATAAAGGCGAATATCCGCCTGAACTCATAGACCGACATCGCCATCATACCGGCGAGAGTGCTGTAGGATATCTCGTCGGTGAGGTGCTCCTCGATATAATCGAGTACGCGGTTTATGCTGTCTGTATACATGACTTCGATTCCTTTCATTTTCCATGAACAGATTATATCATAAACGCTCCGGATATGCAATACATTCGGAGCACATTTCTGCAAGATTATAAAAAAACAGCCGCCGGAAACGACGGCTGTCAATTATGATATGATGATCATTTCCCGTATTTCGCGAGTATTTCCGCGAATCTGTCCTGCCCGATTTCCGAGATGGTCAGCGGCGTTCTGTGCGGGTCGTCTGTCAGCGGCTCGTGCGGCGCGATGAGCTTTTCGAACAGCACGACGTCGTGCCACTCGCCGAACTTTACGCCGGACAGGTGCTCGCGCCCCGTCTCCCTGAAGCCGAACTCCGCGTGTAGCGCGAAGCTGCCCGGATTCGGGTCGGTCACGATGCCGTAGAGGTTCGTGTACCGCATATTCTCAAGCAGCTCGATGAGCGCCCCGTAAAGGCGTCTCCCGACCCCCGCGCCGCGGCAGTCCTCCGCGACATAGACCGAGAGCTCGGCGCAGAACCTGTAACCGATCCTCTGCTTGTATTTGTGCGCGTACGCGTAGCCGACGACCTTTCCGTCTTTCTCACAGACGATATATGGGAATTCCGCGAGCGTGCCGCGTATTCTTTCCGCGAATTCCTCGCGCGACGGGACATCGTCCTCAAGAGTGGCTGAGCTGTGTTCCACATACGGACGGTAAATTTCAAGAAGTGTGTCGGTGTCGTCGACCGACGCTGATCTCAGACTGATTTTCATGTGAATCCGACCTTTCATTAAATGAGCGGCGCGCCGATTGACAGCACGCCGCAATTGCCATGCGAGCTTATTTTTCGCAGTACCGCTCGAGGTACGCTTCCATTCTCTCGCGGATTTCCTCGGTGAGCGGCACGGCGCCGTCGATCTCTCTGCCGGTCATGTGGTCGATTATGTCGCGCACGGTGACGATTGGGTGGACCTTGATGCCGAATTCCTCGCCGATCTCGCGGATGGCGGTCTTTCCGGACTGCCCGCGCTCCATGCGGTCAACCGAGATTATCATGTGCTCGACCTTCACGTCCGCCGCCGCCTTCAGCTGCGGGAGGGTTTCGCGGACGGCGGTGCCGGCGGTTATGACGTCCTCGATTATAACTACGCGGTCGCCGTCGGAGAGCTTCGCGCCGACCATGTTTCCGCCCTCGCCGTGATCCTTGGCTTCCTTGCGGTTGAAGCAGTAGGGCTTGTCGACGCCGTACTCGGTGAAGAGGGAGCAGGCGGTCACGGTCGCGAGCGGTATGCCCTTGTACGCAGGTCCGAAGAGAACGTCGAAGTCCTCGCCGACGTTGTTCATCAGGCACTCCGCGTAGTATTTGCCGAGCTTCGACATCTGCGCGCCGGTGCGGTAGTTGCCGGTGTTGACGAAGTACGGGGATTTGCGTCCGCTCTTGGTCGTGAAGTCGCCGAAGCGCAGAACGCCGCTTCTTACCATGAATTCGATGAAATCGGTTTTGTAGCTCATTTTATTTCTCGCTTTCCTTAATTTATCACGATATAGTATAGCACTTTTCCGCGCCGGTGTAAAGTGTCGACTTGTAAATTTATCAGACTTCTATTTTCCCCTCGTCGAGCTCGATTTTGAGCACCATCGTCTCGTCGGCGAACTCGTCCGCCGGCACGTCGAAGATGTGCAGTGTCTGGCGTCTCAGAATGTTGTCGGGCGCGGAGCAGCCCTTGTCCTCCGGTCTCGTTGTTATCGCGTATTTCAGCTTTCTGCCGTCGTTGAGCAGAGTGACCGATTTTGGCAGGACGTCGATCGGCTTCAGGGTCAGTCCGCGGGAGTTCAGACCGTCCGGGATGTGAACATAGAGCGTGCTGCCACACTTCGTGCAGACGAGGCTGCGGTTCTCGAGCAGATAAGGCTCGGCGTCGAACGCTTCCTTTACGCTGTTGTACCATTTTCCGACGCGGCGGACTATCTCCGCGGAGCGCTCCGGAATGCGTCCGTCCGGCATCGGACCGACGTTCAGGAGGTAGCTGCCGTCCATCGCGCGTATCCTGTCGATGCTCGCCGTCAGGTATCTGTTCGTGAAATAGTCCTCGTCCGCGCAGTAGCCCCAGCTCTGCTCGCCGACCGACTGGCACGCCTCGGTGAGCCGCTCGAATTTGTGCCCGTCCGGTACGCAGCGCTCCGGCGTCGAGAAATCGCCTTTGTCCCCCCAGCCGCGGTCGTCTATCAGTATGCCCGGCTGGAGGGAGCGGATGAACTCGTTCATCGACGGGTCGTAGATGTTCATCGGGATATCCCAGAAGAAGGTGTAGATCTTTCCGTAATTTGTCAGGAGCTCGCGTATCTGGTTTTTCTGGAATTCCTTCAGCTTTTCGATATCTTCGACGTCGCCCTTTTCCGGCATCTGGTGCGAGCTGTGCGAGTTGAACCCGTACTTGTAGTCCCAGTCAGGGTTCGAGTAGTAGAGCGAGAGGGCGAGTCCGCCGCGCGCGCACGCCTCAGACAGCTCTTTCAGCACGTCGCGGTGATACGGCGTGTTCATTATGTTGAAGTCGGTGTATTTGGTGTCGAACATACAGAAGCCGTCGTGGTGCTTTGTCGTGAAGCAGATGTATTCCATTCCGGCGTCCTTCGCGAGTCTGACCCATTCGTCCGGGTCGAACTTCACCGGGTTGAACTCGTTCATGAGCTTTCGATATTCGGCGCGGGGCGTGAAGAAGCGCCAGCGCGCCTGTTCATGGTAACCGGTGAGCGAATATATTCCCCAGTGCACGAACATTCCGAATTTGTGCGGCATTCCCATTTTTATTATTACCATACCTTTCGTACAAACTTACAGTTTTGAGGCTTTCACGACCCCATGTCGTGAAAGCCTCAAAACTGTTTGGTCTGAAAATTTATTTTCAGACTTTTTCCTCCGTGGGTAAAAATTGTTCCGCAAAAAGTATACCACAAAATCACCCGCTTGTAAATAGCGAAGAACGAAAAAACCAAAAAAAGCGCGGACGCCGCGCAGAGCACGACGACCGCACCTTTTCCGACCTCCGCTCTCAGCGTGAGGTTTCCGCTTTCTTTTTCCTGATTTCCGGAAGATCGTTTTTAATAAAGGAAGAAACAATCGAGACGAGCGCGACCGACTCGTTTATTATCCCGATCCAGCTGCCGACGAAGATATCATATATAATGAAGCAAACCGAGACCGGCGCGCAGATAGCTCTTGTCACCCGCGGCTTCTTCACGAACAGTGAGATCGTCACGGCGGTCGAAGCGCAGATCGGGAGGAGGTTCAGCGCCGACTTCCACGTTGTTATCGCGAGCGCCCAGTTGATGACGATGAATATCGCCGGGAAGACGGGGGATTTTGACCACTTCTTGTCTTCCTGCATGAAGATTATCTCCCTGAAGATGCCGACGAAATTCGGTATCGCGCCGCCGATCGCTCCGAGGCACAGATAGTGAGCCACCCACGCGACGTCCGCGCAGAGCTTGCAGAACAGAAGCCTTTTCCGCTTCGTCTGCTGATACGAGATGAAGAGCGCCGCCATGCCGAGTCCGCCGATGAGCTGTGCGATTATCTTCAGAGGTGTTATTTCCATTTGTATAAAAGATTCCTTTCAGGTGAGGTTCAGCCGACGTTCTCGCGGTAGGTCTCCATGGCCGTGTCGATGTCGGACGGGATTTTGTCCTTCTTTGACGCGAAATAGGAGGCGAAATCGGTTTTTCCCTTCCAGATGTAGCTTTCCGCGAGAGGGGCATTCAGATAGGAGTTTGCGAGCGGATGGTAGTATTGAAGCGTAGAGAAAATGAGGTCGAGCATATCGGATGATTCCTCATCACGAGAGGATTTTCCCTTCAGTACGATATCATACATTGCTTTGTCGATAAGCCCCATAGAGTCATACGCGAGCGCTTCCATTACCGCGCCGGTGCGGTCGAGGTCTTCGTCGGTTATCGGGACTGTCATGAAGAACGGGCTTCCGCCGAGGTTTATGTACTCTTTCTGCTCTTCGTTCCACTTCGGAGCGGGGATTATGCCGAAATCAGTCTCCGAGTCACGCATCTGCACGGCACCGTAGATAAGCGCGTTACAGAAAAGTATATTTCCGCTCTTGAATATATCGCCGTAATTATCATCACGGCAGACAAAACCGTCGTTCGTACCCATTATCTTCGAAACCGCGGTCAGACGCTCGATAGAGCTCTCTTTGTCGAGATCGAAGAACGGTACGTCATCTTTGTCCTTGCCTATAGAAAGTATCGCGCCGACGCCGCACATCAGTGTGTTTCCTGTTATGTTCGGAGTTCCGCCGAAACCGTAACGGTCGTTTTCATCCCATTCTCCGTCGCCGTTCAGGTCGGACGCGACCGCCATTCCCATCTGGTGGAACTTGTCGAGTGTCCATTTGCCGGACTTCACGAGATCGTATGGTGATTCAAGGCTGAAATCATCGATCATTTGCTTGTTGAAATAGAAGCACCGCACACTGTCGAAATGTGTCGTGTCGAAAAGGCTGACACCGTAGTAGATGTTGTTCATAAGCGACATACTTGTAAGAGAACCCTGAACCCACCATTCGCGGTCGAGCTCGAGATGCGGGATCTTCGACCAGTTCACCGCCGCGTTTTGCAGAACAACCGGGAGCGCCCATTCCATTCTGAGAAGCGCGACATCAAACGAGTTGTCGCCCGCTTGTATTGATTTGAGGTAGTCAGCCTGCGCGGCGCCGGACGGCGTTTCGGTGATGTGGATATTGTATCGATCCTCGACCTTGAGGTTGCGCTTGTAGATCGCGTCGTTCATCGTGTCGCCGTTTTCTTCCTCGGCTGTGACGCTGCTTATCGTGAACCATGAGACAACGTTTCCGTTCAGAAACGTGAACTCGTACCCGCCGAAGTCGCGTTCCGGGAGATCAGGGAGCGCTTCCCCGGTCGTGGTGTCCGGCGCGGTGTTGTTTCCCGCCGTTGTGTTCTCGGTTTCCGAATCCGCCGTGTTTCCGCACGAGGTCAGGAAAAGCAGCGCCGCGAGAGACACGGAGATCATACGCGCTATTTTTTTGCTTGGAAAACTCTGATTTCTTGGAAACTCAGTTTCCTTGATAGGCTTCACTTAGGGTGTCCTCCAGAATTAAATTTTGAAATGGCCGTTTCATATTTTGATTATAGCACATAAAATCCTCCCTGTCAACCCCTCCAGCAAAAATAATTCAAAAATTTCCGGTTGAATTGAAATCCCGCAGGTGTTATAATATATTTTAATAAAGTACTGGGAGAAACGCAAAATGGAAGAGACAGGAAATGTGAAAGCGCTCGAGAAGGCGCTCTGTGTTCTCGACGCGGTCCGCGGCGCGGGGAGTCCGCTCGGCGTGAACGAGATCGCGAAGGACTGCGGCATGAGCGCGGCGACCGTCTACAGGATGCTCCGCACGATGCGCTCGCACGGCTGGGTCTATCAGGACGAGAACGAGAAATATACGGTCGGATACAAGATATCCTTCGCGACCTGCGGGACGAGCTTCCGTCTCGCCATGCGCGAGACGGCGTATCACGTGATGGCGAGGCTCAGCGAGAGCGAGCACGAGGCGATGAACCTCGTCGTGCGCGACCCGGACAAATGCTATATCCTCGGTCAGTCGAGGACGACGAAGATCGTCGACTACGTCCCGCCGGTCGGCACTGTCCTGCCGCTGCACGCGAGCGCCTGCGGAAAGATACTTCTGTCCGAGATAAAGGAGCCGATGCTCGGCGAGATACTTGACTCGATTGATTATAAACGCATGACCGCGTCGACTATATGCTCGAAGGAAGAGTTCATGAAGGAGCTGGCGGCGGTGCGTGAGCGCGGGTTTGCCCTTGACGCGCATGAGTCGCAGGATGATGGCTTCTGCATAGCCGTTCCGGTTCGTGCGGCGAAGGGCGCCGCGAGGGGCGGAGAGACGGGAGCCGCGGAGGGCGAGATCATCGCCGCGCTGTCTTTCTCTGGCTTCATCGGGCAGAAGACGGTCGGTGAGATAGATCATTATGTGAAGCTGCTCCGCGAGGCGTCGGCGGAGATAACCGCGAGACTTTTCGACACCGGAAATG
>ERZ808245.561-NODE-561-length-18003-cov-3.221640_pt1 | contig 18003 bp, 9 predicted proteins | sample MGYA00521243_ERZ808245 | MGnify/ENA primary metagenome ERZ808245 (study PRJEB31516, sample SAMN03275576) | gut metagenome | biome: mammalia-associated habitat; material: feces | host: Papio cynocephalus | place: Kenya | collected 2012-07-07 ... | reverse complement strand
TTCGCTTAAAGAAGAACTTGCGAGAAAGCGGGAAATTGAAAAAATACCAGTTACTTTGCCGAATGGCGTTGAGTTGCACCTTTCGACAGGTGAACATAATGCTTTGCAAAAAGCCATAATCGAAAAATTCCTGCCGTTGTTCGGAATGGGTGCGGAAATTTTGTATGTTGGCGACACAACTGACAAATTTCTATACCTGAACCAGCAAAGGCTCACGGAGCTTGGTTACTTTGCCGTTGAACACGAGGAACTTCCTGATGTCATAGCCTATTCACAAGAGAAGAATATACTGTTCTTGATAGAGGCCTTCCATTCTACTGGTCAATGGAGTGAAATCAGAGTCAGAAAGATTCGGGAAAAACTTGGCGACTGTACTGCCGTAGTTGTCTATATTACAGCATTCGAAACGATGGAGTCTTTTCGGAAAAAGGCGGCTGAGATTGCCTGGGAAACGGAAGTTTGGGTCGCCGATTTTCCGGAGCATCTTATTCATTTCAACGGATACAAGTTTCTGGAGATACACAAATAGTGTCCCTCCGGAGAAAATTCAGAGCCCGATTCAACCGTAATGCTGAACCGGACTCTGATTTCTAAAATGGAATTCTATTACTTTCGGGAAATCTTGGCGACCCAGCCGCCGCCCTTGGCAAGGTGGACGGTGAGCCTGCGGTCGGCGGGAACGGAGGCGGTGGTGTGGACATAGTCGCGGGCCGCCTTGTTCGCGTTCAGACCGTCATGGAAGATGTCGAGAGTCCATTCGCCTTCGCCGAGGAAACTGAGGTCGAGCGCGATGTCGCGCTCGTCCCATCCGGTGAGGGCTCCGACATACCAGGTGTCGCCGCTGCGGCGGGCGATGGTGATATACTTGCCGATTTCGCCGTTGACTCCGAGGCTCTCGTCCCAGATTTCAGGGCATTCCGCGATGAAATCCGTGCACTCCGGTTCCCTGATGTAGTTTGAAGGGGAGTCGCAGAGCATGTTAAGCGGAGAGTCAAAGACCACATACTCGGCCAGCTGACGGCAGCGCGTGCCTTGGCTCATGGCTTCGTCATTGACCGGACGGTAGTTGCCCCGGCTTGCGTTGCGCATTGCTCCCTGAGTGTAGTCCATAGGCCCGGCGGCCATACGGATGAACGGAACCGTCACGTCGTAGGTCACCTGATCCACTTCCGGCTTGCTCCATTTCATCTGCTCAAGACCATGCACGCCCTCATAATTCACCACGTTCGGCCACCTGCGGCTCAGTCCCGTCGGCTTGTAGGTGCCGTGGAAGTCCACGAGAAGGCCGTATTTTGCCGCCATTTCGGCCGCACGCGCATGGAAATTAACCATCAGCTGATCGTCGCGGTCCATGAAATCTACCTTGAATCCCTTCACGCCCATCTCGGAGAAATGCCTGCAAACCTTCTCCATGTCGCGGTCAAATGCCCAGTAGCCGGCCCAGAGTATGATGCCGACCCTGCGCTCCTTTCCGTAGTCCACGAGTTCCTGAAGGTTAATCTCGGGAATCACCTGAAAGAGGTCCGCCTGAAGGTTCACTGCCCAGCCCTCGTCGAGAATCACGTACTCTATGCCGTGGTCTGCGGCGAAATCTATATAATACTTATAAGTGTCGTTGTTGATTCCGGCCTTGAAATCGACGTCGTAGAGATTCCAGTCGTTCCACCAGTCCCATGCCACCTTGCCCGGCTTCACCCAACTGTAGTCCGCTCCGGCATCCTGCGCCGGAGAGAGCTTCCAGACCATGTCGTTCACCGCGAGCTGCGCGTCCGACGTGCTGACCATGATCACCCTCCATGGGAAAGTCTCGCCTCCGGCAACCTTCGCGATGAAATTCTCGCGCTCCCTGATCATTCCCTGAAGCATATTGTGACCGCCCTGCTCTATGACTTTAGGATAAGGGGCGAACATGCCCCTGAGAGAGGTCGAACCCTCTGCTCCGATTATCTGCATCCCCGGGTAGTTCGTGACGTCGGCATCGGTGATGACCACTTTCACCCCGTTGTCCGCCGTCACTGCAAGCGGAAGGAATGCAAGCCTGTCCTTCCTCCACTGTGAAAGGTTCTGCACAGTGTAGGTGTTCTCAAATGAATTGAAGAACTGCCCCTCAACGGTCTTCGCGCCGGAGTTCACATAGGGAATGAAGGCCTGCCTGTCCACCCCGAAGTTGAACTCCGACTGCTCTGAAATGACCTCATATTCCTTCTTCTTGTCAAGCCTGCTGACGAAACGATATGCGACGCCGTCGTCATATGCCCGGAACACGAGAGAGAACTCCTTGAAATTCAGTGAAATCTGATTATAGTTGTCGCGAACCTCAGCTTTTTTGTAGGCGACGGCAGGGACGGTCTTGTCGAACGATGTCTTCACCACCTTGCGCACCTTGTCGTTCCGGCCGAAAACGATGCCGTCGGAAAGGCTCATCGAAATTGCAGACGGGGCGATGAGAGTCTGTTCGTCGCGGGACACCGAATACCTGATGTCTTCGCCGACCGTAACCGTGGCGCTGATGTGTCCGTCAGGCGACGTCACCCGATAGTTCGCGTCCTTCGCGAATGAAGAAACCGCCGCTCCAAAAACCGCCGCGGCAAGAAAAAGTATTCTTTTGAATGTCATAAAAATATATTTTAGTGTTTATGTCTTTTTATATTATGCCTTATGTGTCTCTGATATCTTATGTTAGACGGAGTTTATATGCTTTATATACTCACTGTCATTACGACATTTTATTCGGAAATCTCACCTGAACAATCTAACCACTACGCTCAACGGCAATTTCTTTCCATAATTGTCCGTCAGCACAAGCTCCCCGCTCTGAAGTTCCCTGAAACCGGTCTTGAGACAGAAATTCTGCCGCACGACCGTCTCCCCGAGCACCGCGCTGAAGCCGTTGGAGTAGAGGTTCAGCACCATGAAGCTGTCAGTAGGGGCGAGAATCGCCGAGACGCACTTGAGCATATCGTTCAGACACTCGTCCAGCTTCCATTTCTCCCCGTCCGGTCCGTGCCCGTAGGCGGGCGGGTCGAGTATGATTCCCTGATAGACATTGCCGCGCTTGGCCTCGCGGCGGGCGAACTTGAGCGCGTCCTCGACCACCCAGCGGATGTTGTCCAGACCGCTGTTCTCCATGTTCCCCTTTGCCCATGTCACGACCTGCCGCACCGAGTCGAGGTGCGTCACGTCCGCTCCGGCAGCCTTTGCCGCCAGCGATGCCGCGCCCGTGTAGGCGAACAGGTTCAGCACCTTGGGCGTCGGCCGGCCCTCGGACTTTGCCTTCTTGACAAGGACTTTTGTGTGTGAATAGATGTATTCCCAGTTCGGCGCCTGCTCGGGGAAGACCCCCACGTGCTTGAACGACGTCAGACCCAGACGCAGCCGGAACGACGGGCCGCTCGGCAGGACATCGGTTGCCGTCCGGGCGTCGTCCTCGATGGAATCGCCCGCTTCAGCCCTCATGCCAGTCTCGGTGATTTCAGTCGCCATGCCGGCGCAGTTCTCCGCCCCGTAGCCGCCGTAGCCGATGAACCACTGGTCGTCCATCCGCTTGAGCCGTTTCCATGTGCCGCTGTCCTCCTTTCCGGCCTTTCCGAACCCGGCTCCGGGAGCGAACCTCGTGTGCGTCAGACGGTTCCATTCCTCGTCCGCAAGGGATTTGTCCCAAAGGGCCTTCGGCTCCGGACGCGCCATCACGATTTTTCCGAACCGTTCGAGTTTCTCAAAATTTCCGCAGTCGATGAGCTGGTAATCCTTCCACAGCGGACTTGGGCATTCTATTGTCATGTCTTTGTGTTTCAATGAAGCGCAAAGTTAGCATTAAAATTCCAATTGGGCGCGGAGACGGACGAGAAAATCGGGCGGCAGCTTTCCTATGGCCTCAAGGTCTGCCAGCGCCGCCTGCGGGTCAAACGCCGAGAGATAAACCGGAGCGTCATGCGGGTCTTCCGTTATGAAGCTGCCGCACTGGAGAATCGCCAGAAAAGAATCGGGCATCTTGCAGATGCGGTCCACATAGGTGCCGAACGCCATCTTTGCCTCAGGAGCGAACTTTCGCATCCTGTCAATCCGTCCTTTCGCGCCGTCGAGGAGCGCGAGCTGTTCAGGGGAAAATTCCGGGAAACTGCAATCGACCGTGAGACGTTCGTTGACATCGGTTTCGGGAAGATATATCTTCACGCTGAGGGTCGCCCCGTCGTAGGTCCACAGTGCCTCGGCAGAGGCCTCGTTTCCCGAGGACTCCCGCTCGGCGAAGCGCGAATAGCGGACCGGCACCCCGTTGAAGAGCACTTCAGACGGCGCGTATGAGTTGGCGAGCTCGATTATGATGCGGCGGGACGTGGCGGCGGAGGGGAACTGTCCCGTGCGCGGGGAGACTTCGATGTGTGTGCCGTGAATGTCGGAATGCTTGCTGATTACCGTTGTGGCGTACTCTGAGACATATGCCTGCGTCCCGCCGTCGTCCTCATAGACCTTTGCCGTGCTGCTGCCGTGACCGGGGGCGACGAACAACCGCAGAGTGTTGTCCGCGCTCCGGAGGGAGGTGATTTTCTCGGATGCCATCGGGATGACGGCCCCGGCCCTGACATACCACGGATTCTCGTTTATTGTGTAATGGAGCGTGTCTGTCACACCGCCCTTGAATGTCTTGCCTGAAGCGACGTCGAACCAGTCAGACCCTTCCGGAAACCACATTGTACGGGCGGCAAGCCCAGTGACGCTATCGGCCGGCTCACAGACGACCGTCGCGAGGATGCCGTCCCCGAACATATACTCCTGTTTGAAAGAGTACGCCCGAGGGTCTTCCGGATAGTCGTAGTAGAGCGGACGGCAGATGGAAATCCCCGTGTCGAATGCCTCGCGGGCGGCGGTGTAGATGTATGGTGAGAGGCTGTAGCGCAGACGGATGGCGTCGCGCATGGCCGGGAAATAGTCCGGGAACTTCCAGAAATGCTTTTCAATCACGGGATCCTTTGTGGAGTGCGTCTTGAAGATAGGGGTGAACACGCCGTACTGGAACCAGCGCGTGAAGAGCTCTGGATTGGTGGCCTTCATCCCCTCATATTTCTTGAATCCTCCGATGTCATGTCCCCAGTAGCCGTACGCCACGTTCGAGGCCGTGGCTGTGAAATTCGGAAGGTAGCCGAGCACTTTCCAGGTGGCGTAGGTGTCGCCGGAGAAGCCGACGGGGTAGCGGTGGCTGCCTATGCCGCCCCAGCGATGGTATATCATCGGTCTCGGTGCCTGAGCCCCGAGATGTGCAGTGCGCCTCACCTTGTCGTTGAAGAAACAGTAATTTATCCAGAACGTGTTGCTCAGCCCCGGAACATAGCGGCTGTACTTCCACTGCTGCCAGTCCTGCCACCAGAAATCGACTCCCTTGCCCTCAAGCGGATGGATGACCGAATTGAAATAGGCGTCGGCCCATTCCATCTGGCTCATCCTGTGCGGGACCGGCGCCGGCTGCCCGGCCTTTCCCTCTCCCGCAGGCTTCTTCACTCCCGCATAATGGTAGGGCTCCGTGCCATAGACATAATCTTTCGGCCCGTCATAGTCGGAAGTTCGCGAAAGATAGTCCTTGACAAAGCGGCCGTAGGGCTCTTCAAATGGCTGTATCCCCTCATTGAAATGCAGGTTCAGCGCGGTCTTGACACCGAGTCCGTGGAGTTCGGCCAGACAGTTCTCCGGCGACGGGAAAAGCTGCTTCTGCCATGTGTAGCCGGTCCATCCGATTGACTCCCCGAAGTCATCTGTAGGACCGCCGATTTTCAGCGAAAACACCTCGTGCCAGTCCATGTCGATTATCATCACATCAATCGGAATCCCATAGGAGCGTATTTCCCGGCAAAGGTCAACCAGCTCATAGTCCGAATACTGCCAATAGCGGCTCCACCAGTAGCCGAAAGCCCATTTCGGCGGCAGGGGAACCTTGCCGGAAATCTTCGTGAAGTCCGAGACAGCAGCCTTGTAGTCATGGCCGTAGGCAAAGAGATACCAGTCAATGCGCTCTCCGTCTCCGCGATTTTCCACCCAGCTCTTCCAGTCCTCATCGACAGGTTTAAGCAGGTGCCGTTCCGACTCGTCAATCACCGCCCATCCGTCGCGGGAGACCACGCCCTTGTCGAACTGGTCTATGGTCTTTTCCCCGTCGCAGCTGTCAAGCGTACGGCAGGTTCCGAGCAGGTTGCCGCCCTCGTCCATCCCCGGGTGCCAAGTGGCTCTGTGCGAACCGCCGCCTGCCTCGGGCATATTGAACGTCACCGAAAGATTCGAGGAGTCAAACTTTCCCTTTCCGGAATAGACAAGCCTCAGGCTGTCCGTCTCTATGACCGTCTTGTTACGCGACTTTCTGACCTTGAACTTCGGCACGTCAAGTCTGCGGTTAACGACGCCGAGCGTGGCATTGTCCTCGAAACGGCCGTCCTCCGACCATTCCAGACGCAGCAGGCGAGGGGTGAGAACCGTGAAACGCGCATTGCCGGAGACCACCACGGCTTCCGGAGCGGCGACCGGATTGTCTTCGGGCAGTCCAGTCGTTTGGGCATTGGCGGCCAAAGGCAGCAGAAATAAGACGGCCGCTGCTGCAAGAATGAGTCGGATAATGTTGTTTTTCATATCTATTTCATCAGCGTCGAGTTGATGTAGTTCTGATCCTGTTTGCAGTTTGAGAACTTGCACTGCTCAAGGAACGACTGCATGGCGTTCTTTGCCGTGTTCTGGTCCGGACGGGCGCGGCGGATGGCCGGGTAGCTGCTGCGGTCCGCCTCGGAGAAGCTCACCACGCTGTCCCAACTTGAGGACGGGGTGAAGTTCACGAAAGAGCCCCCGGTCTTCATCTTCTTGTATGGCCAGTAGGTGTAGCCCAGATTGTTGGCAATGAAATACTTGCTCATCGCGAGCTGCTGCTCCATCGTCAGGTGCCCCGTCTCGCCCACGAACATCGGGAGTCCGGTCCTGTCGCGGAACTCGACAAGGTACTTTACGCTCTTCTCAGGCGCATCCTTGAAGTAGCAGTGGCAGGTGTACATCAGGTTCGGGTCGAACTTCCAGTCGGTGAACATCGTGAACTCGGTGTTGCCCCGTGCCCCGCCGAGGATGATGATATGGTTCTTGTCAACGGCACGGATTGCGGCCGTGAGCCTCTTGTAGAGAGGTTCGAGCTTCGGATAGTAGAGGACGTCCCATGAGTCGGTCGCCGGGCGGTGCTCGATGGGTTCGTTCAGCAGTTCATAGCCGAGCACGAGCGGATTGTCCTTGTAGCGCTCCGCGATGCTCACCCAGATTTTCTCCAGTTCGTCCTGACACTCCGGATCCTCGAACAGCCACGGGTAGCCGAAGCTGTCATCGACGTTTCCGCCGCCCTGTCCGCCCGGTGCGCAGTGCATGTCGAGGATGAGGTAGAGCCCGAATTCGTTGCACCAGCCCAGCACGTCGTCGATTCTCTTGAATCCGTCCTGCTCCGAGGTGAGTCCCATGTAGTCCTCGTCGGTGAAGAGGCGGTAGTGCAGCGGAAGACGGATGGTGTTCGCGCCGGTGCTCTTGATGAAGCGGATGTCCTCGCGGGTTATGTAGTTGTCCTTGTACTTTTTCCAGAACGACGCCGTGTATTCCTCACCGACAAGTTCCTTGAACATACGGTCAATCATCGAGGCGGAGTTAGTCTTGGTGAATCCGAACATATATCCCTCCGGGTTCAGCCAGTTCCCGAGGTTCGTCCCCTTGATGAAGAACTTCGACCCGTCAGGCTTCACGATGTCCTTTCCCTTGACTTTGAGAAAGCCGTTCTGCGCGTACGCCGTGTTTGAGGATATTCCCGCAATCACCGCGATTGTGGCGAAAAATGCCAAAACTGTCTTTTTCATTTTGCTCTGCGAATATATTTTGTTCAACACTACTTTGACTGCTTGAAGCCTGCGGCGCCCATTACCTGCCTGTTGACGCGGCATTCGGACAGCCCGCACGCCTGCGGGAAGGCTGCCACCGCCCCTGCGGCCGCCTTGACGTCAAAATTACCCGATTCATGCAGGTCGTCGAAGGTCACGCGCCTCGAATCCGCGAACCTCGTCACGATTTTCCAGTTATCCACCGGGCCGAAGGACAGCAGGGCGCCGGAGGATTCGTAGCCCTTGTACGGCGTGAACGCATAGCCGACATTCTCGGCTTCCATTGAGGCGCGTCCGCTGTCCGACACGGGGCCTACCGCAGTCAGGAGCATAGGAAGACCGGTGGAATATTCGCGGAAACGGACGAAGGAGTCGAGAGCCGAGGCAAAGTCACCGGAACCGTCATAGTGGGCGGCATAGAGGATGTTGTCGTCGAACTCATAGTCGCTGAAACAGCTGAAGTCCCGTCCGCCCCGGATGCCGTCGAGGATTATGACATGATTCTTGTCGGCTGCGCGGATGGCCTTGGCGGTCTTGCGGCAGAGCGGCTCGACTTTGGAGAGGAGGTCGTCGAACTTCGCGTCGGAATGGAGCGGAGAGTCCATAATCTCATACCCCAGGAGGAACTTTTCTTTCTTGTACCTCTTTGCGACCTCGCCCCAGATTTTCGTGAACTCTGTCTGCTGCGCCTTGCCGGAGAGCAGCCACGGGTAGCCGCAGCCGTTGTCGCTCCAGTCGCCCGTCTGACCGCCCGGAGCGGACTGCATGGCGAGAATGACATAGAGCTTCGCCTCGCGGCACCATTCCATGAGATTGTCGAGCCTCGTGAACCCGTCCTGCTCTGAGGCCAGTCCCATAAAGTCCTCGTCTTCGGAGAAAAGACGCCAGTCAAACGGCACACGGACAGTGTTCGCCCCGATTTTCGCGATGAAGAGGATGTCCTCCTTCGTCACGAAGCCGTCCTTGTAGGCCTTCCAGAAGGCGGACGCGCGCCTCGGGCCTGTCACCTGACAAAGCATGAGGCTTATGTCCCGTTCGGCGCGGGTCTTGTTGAGGCCGAGCAGCTCACCGTCCGGGCTGAGCCAGCCGGCGAGGTTCACGCCCTTCATTTCAAAGGTCTTCTTGTCCGGTTTCATGAGGGAACGTCCCTGCACATAGATGTATGCCGACTTAGTCGTCTTCTCCGGCCTGTCCGGCACCCTCTGTTCCTGCGGGGTCTTGTCGCAGGAGACGGCGCCTGAGGCGAAGAGGATTGCCAAGGCCGCGATTCCCAAAATGCGTTTACTGTCCATAGTCTGTCTGTTTTCAAAAATAATTCTGTCGTCCCGCACGGCGATTCGTCCACGGGACGGCAGAATAGTAGTTCAAATTATTTGCTCCAAGTGCAGCCTGTCACCGTAGGCTTGGCATTGCTGCCGGTGTTGCAGATGTAGTCACCGAAATTGTCGGCCGAAAGTTCGAGAGCCGTCCCGTCGATGTTCGCCGCGCAGCCGAATGATGCGCTGCCAATGGTTGCGCTTTCCTTGACATTGCCGAACGCGAGTCCCCAGTAGAGGTTCGAGTTGCTCAGTTTCTTCAGATTGAAGGTCGCTGTGCAGCTGCCCTTATTCACTGAGACATTCTCTATGACATAGGCGACAAACCCTCCGGCTGCGCCTACGCATGAGTTCGCAGCGTCGCCATTCTTCAGGGTGCCGGCAGACTGGCAGTCTTCAATCTTGACGTTCTTTGCAAGGCCGGCGACGCCTCCGAGCACGGTGGTGTTCACGTTGTTGGCAGTCCAGCCGCCGGAAACGGTGCCCGTATTGGTGCAGCCGCTGATTAAAGACGAATTGTTGTCGGTTCCAAGCACCGCGCCGACAATTCCGCCGACATTGTCATGTCTCGCGCCGGAGTTTTCGCTCCCCACACCACCCCAGTGGCGGCAGCTGCTGAACAGTGTCCCCGAATTTGTGCATCCGGTCATTTTCAGGGAGTATCCCTTGCCTACATTGATGCATATCTGGGCACCGGTGTCTCCCCACTCTGTGCCAAATGTTCCGGCACAACGTCCGAGTATTCCTCCCACGCAGGTCGAGCCTTGTGCTGAACCCTCATCAACGGAGACGCGTGAAATCGAACCGGTGTTAGTGCAGTTCTGAAATTCGACACCGTCAAGCTCTACCGTTCCGCAGATTCCGCCGTATGTTGAAACTCCCAATGCATATAGACCTTCAGTTCCATTAAATTTATCTTTTACTCCTTCTTCACCCAATCCTTTGATCGTTATATTTCCCTTGTTCTCGCAGCCGATGAACTTGCCGGCTTTGCACGTCTCGTTCGCGAAATAGAGGCCGGTTTTATCGGAAAGTCCCGCAATCGTGTGCCCATATGCGGCAATGCCTCCGCCAAGGTTGGCTATAGCACCTTTGTCCACAAATACTGTTACTGTGTTACCATTCTTCTCTAATTCCCTGGTTTCGGTTTTTACCTTTGTAATATTTATCGTAAGGTCAACGTCTCCCTCGTCCTGCAATTCTGCAGCGTGCCTCCGTTCTGAGCCACAATGCTGCCGAACAGACACGGCGCGTCAGTCAGTTCGATCTTCGCCGGGCAGTTCACCGTGACGTTGGAAACAGTGCCGAGATTGACTTTCGCAAGAGCGGCGTTGCCCCATTCGTATGGCTTTTCAAAACTTGCGAACGCGCCCGCGAGCGAGAGGTTCGTGACTTCGGCGTTCTCCCCGAGAGTCTCGAAGAGCGGACGGGTGGCGACGGTCTGCGTGATTGTGTGGCCGTTGCCGGCGAACTTGCCGTTGAATGTGCCTGTGGCAATAGAAAGGTTCTCGGCAGAGAAGTCGTTGATGAGGCTGACAACCTTGCCGGAATAGTCAGCGCCGGCTTTGACAGCGGCTGCAAAGGCTTCCCAGTCGGCCACAGTCCTGATTTCACCTGCAAGTTCCTTGGCATTGTCAAGGTCGAGGGTGTAGCGCGTCACGCTTGCCCGTTTGTAGTCGTAGCCTGAAACATACGAGTAGGTGTTGTCAGCCGTCGTGACGGTGAAGACTCCGGTGTATGAGCCCGGGATGACCGTCATGAACACGGACGCGCCCTCGGCCGAAACCGCAACCGGAGTCTCAAGAGCGACCGTCACTGTCTCGGACGAGCCGGCATACTCGGCAAGCGCTTCGGTCTCTGTGACCTTCGTGATGTCAAAAGAGAACTCTCCGGCCACCTTTCCTCCGTCCTTCGCGGTGAAGGAAACGGACTTGATGCTCTCGCCGACGTGAGCCTTGGCTGACTTGACCTTCAGCTCGACCATGGCTCCGAGATGCCTGAACTTGAGCGGCTCCTCAAGGGCAGTGCCGGACGCAGGCAGCTCGACAGGGACTGCCACCATAGGGTTATAGCTTCCGTTAAAACCGCTCTTCTGGGTCTGCGCGGCAGGGATTTCCAACTTTACTGCGGTCGCGGCCACGGTCTCTCCCTCGGCTGCGGCTGCATACGGATAGTAGGCGTAGAGAGTGTTACCGGCCTCATATCCCGAAACATTGGAAAGGAAATACGCCTTTCCATCTTTCCTTGTAAGCCCGGCCTCGGCATTGACGGTCTTGTCCGCGATGAAAAGTCCTATCTTGTCGGTCTCGTCTTCCCATTTCACGCTGTAGTCCCCGGCCGCAGGGTCGGTGAACGTGGTCTTTGTCCCCGGCTCTCCGGCGGCGATGAGAAGTTCAACTTCTTCTGACGACGGCTCGACCGGTCCCTCCACTATCTGTTCCTTGTTGCAGGACGCGATGGCGCACAGTCCCGCAAGTGCAAATGCCGCAGCGGCATAATTCATTTTCATATCCATATAGTTTTAATGGTTAATGGTTAAGAACTTGTGGCCTAAAGACCGATGTAAGGGCCTGCGGTCGTGTTTTCCGTACCTTCGGAGGGATTGTATCCGGATCCCGTTGACATCGCGAATCCATGTTCTGTTCTCACTTCTCCGCACCATACCTGGGGGGGGCAATAGATTTTAGTGTTTTCCATGATTTTGTATCTTAAGTGTTTTTATTTTTCCTCCCCGACCCGCTGTCAGCGGACGGGGAGGGATGTTTATCTGTGTCGTTCCTATTTGCTCCAAGTGCAGTTCGTCACGGTCGGCTTGGCCTTGCTGCCGGTGTTGCAGATGTAGTCACCGAAATTGTCGGCCGAAAGTTCGAGATCCGCGCCGTCGATGTTCGCGGTGCAGCCGAACGACGCCCCATCGACAGTGGCGTTCTCCTTGACATTTCCGAACGCGAATCCCCAGAGCATAGCCAAATCCTTGTTGAGCTTGGCCAGCTTGAATGCCGTCTCGCAACTGCTTGCTCCGCTCACGCTCACTCCCTTGAACACGAATCCGGCAAAGCCTCCGGCAGCGCCGACGCAGGTGTTGTCCAGAGCTGAAATCGCTCCGTTTGAGCCGCAGTCCGTCATGGTGACATTCTGCGCCATGCCGATGATTCCGCCGAGAACCGTCGTGTTCACGGAAGTCGCCCATCCTCCGGTAATTTCGCCTGTGTTCTTGCAGCCGGAAAGAGTCACCTTGATGTCATCCTTTCCTACCGCCGCGCCGACGATGCCTCCCACATTGTCCAGACGGGCAGGGGAGTTGCCGTTGTTGAGACATCCGCTGTGACGGCATTTGCTGAGCAGAGTGCCCGAATTCTCGCATCCGGTCACCGTCAGAGAGTATCCCTTGCCGCCGTTGATGCAAATCTGCGCACCGTTGTCCTTCCAGTCGTTCACGAATGTTCCGGCGCAGCGTCCGAGTATTCCTCCAACGCAGGTCGAACCGGAGCTTGAACCCTCGCCGTCGGAAACCCGTGAAATCGCCCCGGTATTGCGGCAGTTCTCGAACACGACTCCGTCAAGCTCGACGATTCCGCAGATTCCGCCGTAGGTCGAAACTCCAAGGGCCTTTGTGCCTGAAGTCGCCTTGATGCTTATGCTTCCGTTATTCACGCAGCCGATGAACTTGCCGGCCCTGCACTCCTCGTTCGCGAAATAGAGTCCGGTGTTTGCGTCAGTTTCCGCAACGACCGTATGCCCGTATGCCGCGAGCCCGCCTCCGAAGTTGGCGCAGGCGACATCCTTTCCATTCTGGTCACCCACGGCTACCTCAAGAGTGACATTCCCGTCGTTGGTGCAGTTCTCCATCACTCCTCCGTTCTGTGCCACGATGCCTCCGAGTAAAGACGGCACGCCGTCGAGCTTCAGATTGACGGAACAGTTGGCTGACACGTTACTTACAGTTCCGAGGTTTATCTGAGCAAGGGCGGCATTGCCGTACTCGTAAGGTTTGTCAAGTGATGTAAATTCTCCCGTCAGCGAAAGGTTCGTGACTTCGGCGTCCGCTCCGAACTCGCGGAACAGCGGCCTTGTCGCCGCCGAGCGGCTGATTGTCTTCCCGTTTCCGTCAAGCTTGCCGTTGAACACTCCGTCGGCAATCTTGAGGTCGTCTGCGGAAATGTTCGCCGTCAGTTTGAGCGTCTTTCCGCTGAAGTCATTTCCCTTGCTGATTCTTGTCGCGAACATGTTCCAGATTTCGGCGTTCGGAATCTCGCCCTGGTCGAGCATGCTCTTAGGCTTATATTCGAACGTCTCCGGGTATGTCTCCCCGGCCTCGGCGACAAATTCGCCCTCAGAAGGGTAAGTCATCTCCTGAACATTTCCGTCCGTGTCGTAAATTTCGAACAGCAGTCCCTCCGCGTATGTCTTTGCGGGAACGGCGAAAAATATGTCAGAGCCGAGAGCCGCTCCGGCCGCGCCGCAGCTGACGCTTATCGTGCTCCCGTCCTGCTTCGTGTTCTCAAGGGAAATGCCCTCTTCGGAGAACACTGCGTCGAACTTGCCGCTGACGGCATATCCCTCAGGGTCACTGACCTTCACGGCGCTGATGTTGGATGTCGTCTCTCCCGTGGTCCGAGTGAGGCGTATATACGCCATCGCATCAGAAATCACGACCTTTCCGAGCTCATCGCCGTATCCGAGCATCAGCTTCGTCTCCGGGTTTATCGTATTTCCGTCCGAGGTCTGGGAGTCGGGAATCACTACGCGGGCAGTCCTGTCCTCCTTGGACCACGAGTCGTACATCGACACCGGATAGACGACGCAGTGCGGGACCTCCACGCCGACATTGAATGAAAACGAGGCACGAGTGTCATCCTCCATGTCAAGTTCAGTGAGCGAGGACTTCATTCCGTTTATGACAATCTTGTCGTCCTCTCCCCAGACGAAGCCCATGGGGGCCTCCGCCGTCACGGTCTTCACTTTCTCGCCTTCTGTTATGTGCACGTCCGGCGTCTTCTGACAGGAAAGCGCCAGCGTTGCCGTCAGCGCGGATAAAATCAAAAAAATCTTTTTCATAGTTCTGTGTTATTTGTTGTTTTTTATGAAGTTACGTATGTATTCCACTTCCTCCTCGCTCCACGGTGTCCCGTCCGGGCGGAATATGTCGTGAAACCAGATCTTCGGCTCTTCTGTCCATGGAATCGAGTTCCCCTCGGGGTCAAGCTCATTCCAGTCATAGTGGAAGTTGCACTTGCCGGCGACAAGGCCGAAGTTCACCGCGCCGACATTGTATTTCCGGAATATCGGGTAGGAGCCCTCGAAGGTCGAGTCCATCTTCCCCCGGGCGAGGAACTCCGTGCAGACGAGCGGCCTGCGGTAGGGCAGGAGCTGCTTTATGTAGCGTTCGAGCGAGGCCGGGGAGTCGTAGGCGTGGAAAGTGATGACGTCGCTGTTCTCAAGAACGAACGACACTTCGGGAAGCGAGGTTATCGTGTTGCCCACCCACGACCACAACGGTGAGGTCAGCGGCTGCGAAGGGTTCACCTCCCTCGCCCAGCGGAAGGTCGCCTCAAGAAGCGGTACGGAATCCGTGACCCCACGGCGGTGATGCTCGGGCTCGTTGTAGAGACACCACATCAGCACGCGGCTGTCCTTTCCGTAGCTGCGCAGGATGTCCTTGACCATTTTCTCAAGCTTGGGCCATGTCGAAGGGTCGTTCACCCATTCCGCTCCCGGAACCATGCACCACCCCGAGTTGTGAACCCCCGGAACGCTTTCCGGCTGCGGGCCGAGATGGGGGTTCACGCATTTCCCGCCGTTGGTCCAGAAAGAGACAATCACCCGGAGGCCATGACCTTCGCAGATGTCAAGAAAGTGGTCAAAACGCGACTTGAATCCCTTTGGGTCGTCGAGATAGACAAGATGCGAGAGAAAGACGCGGACGGTGTTGAAGCCGAGTCCTTCGGCATATCCGAGCTCGCGGTCGATGGTCTGCGGGTCGAATGTGCTCTCCTGCCACATCTCAATCTGGTTTATCGCCGTTGAGGGAACATAGTTGCATCCCACAATCCATCCCTGCTCGGCATACCATGCGTCCGCCTTCTCACGGCTCCACCTGCCTTCCCCTTTTCTTGCCGAAAGGGGAAGGGCGGCCAGCACAAAAATTAATGAAACAATATATACAGCTTTTCTCATTCTCATTTATCGGAATTGTCCTCATTTCGAGGCATTTCTAATATTTCATATCCCGGGATTTCTAATATCCCGCATTCTGCCTGAGGTTAGGGTTCTTGTCAATCTCGCCCTGAGGAATCGGAAGAAGCAGGTCAGTCTGCTCGAACGGACGGCGGGCCTGCCAATACGGGTCATCCTCCGGCATCGCGTCATGGATTGCCTTCACCTTCTCCCAGCCGTAGCGGGCCACGTCGAAGAAGCGGAAGCCCTCGAAGGCCAGTTCCAGACGGCGCTCGTCGAGGATGAGACCGAGCATCGTGTCGTAGTCCGACGGAGTGTCAATCTTCTTCAGGTGCACACGCTCGCGGATTTTGTTCACATAGTCCGTCGCTCCCTTGAGGTCTCCCTGTGCGGCAAGAGCCTCGGCATGGAGAAGATAGATTTCGCCAAGGCGCATGAAGATGATGCTGTTTGCCCTTGTGCGGACCTTGTATGCGAAAGGATAGTTGCTTGAGGGATAGTACAGAGACCAGGTGCACTGGTCGTATTTTACCGACGAGTTCAGCCTCTCCGTGTCCCCGGCCTTTTCAAACGCGGCGAGCAGGTTGCGGGAGGGCGTGAGGTATTTTGCCCAGCCGAAGTTCGTGCGGTTGCTGTACTGGTCGTAGTAGTACATGTAGCAAAGACGGTCACCATTGCTCTTGTTGCTCTGAAGCTCAAAGACGGTTTCCGGGTTGTTCTTGAAGCCATCGGTTTCGTTGAATCCCCAGAGGTCATCGTATTTCGGAGAGAGCGTGTAGCCGCACTTCTCCAGTTCCTCGCAGTGCTCGGCGACCTTGCTCCAGTCGCGGAGCTCGGTGTCGCGGGCATACAGGCGGGCCAGAAGTCCGTGCGCGAAGGCCTTGGTATAGACAGCCTTGTTCGCCGGGTCGGTGTCCGGAGCATACTGGCAGGCAAACTCCAGGTCGGAGATGATCCTGCGGTAAACGTCAAGGACGGGCGTGGCCTCAGGGTAGTAGAGCGGATAGACTTCCTCCACGTTCTCAGTCGTGATTGACGGCGGTACCACGGTGGTCATCGGGATGTCTCCCCAGAGGGAAGTAGCCTGAAGCCACAGCCAGCTGCGGAAGCAGTATGCCTCGGCCTGCCAGCGGTTCTTCTCCTGCTCGTCGTTCCATGACTCGTCCTTCACGAACACGGAGTCCGCATAGTTGATGAGAGTGTTGGCGTTGCTCACCTGCTGGAAATATCGGGTCCATGTAACGGCCACGTCCTCGTTGGACGGGCTTATCTTGTTGGCCTCGATGTCGAGCAGTTTGGCGTTGTTCGTGCCGTTGTAGGAATTGTCGAGACGGCATTCTGACATCACCTGATAGTAGAGCGTCCCGACGAAGGTGATGGTCGGCACCCAGCTGTTGTACATGGTGTTGCGGAGCCCCTCTATGTCGGCGCGAAGCTCGTATGGATTCTCGCTGCCGCCCCCGTCTTTCTTTTCCGTTCCGTATTCTGTGATCGGCATCAGGTCGAGCTGGCAGGAAAGCGCCAGCAGTGCAGCGGCCGCCATTACGGATATGCGATATATATTCTTCATGATTATTCTTTCTCCCGTTTTTTAGAATTCCACATTCAGTCCGAAAATGAATGTCTTTACATTCGGATATGAGCCCCAGTCGACTCCCATCTTCGTCGCGGCCGTGTATTCGCTGACCTCCGGGTCATAGCCGCTGTACTTCGTGAGCGTAAGCACGTTGCCGCAGGTTATGTATGGCCTTATGCTGGAGATGTGGGCCTTGCGCAGGGCAGGGTGGCGTATGTCGTATGAAAGGGTTATGTTCTTGAGCTTCACATACGAGCCGTCCTCCACGAAACGGGACGAAACCTTGAGGTTGTCCGTTCCCCCGGCCTTCGGCATATCGGTGACATCGCCCGGGCTGCGCCAGCGACGCAGTACATCGGTAATCTGGTTGTAGCCGTTGTTCATGCTGACAAGCTCGACGCGGGAGGCGTTGTAGATGTCGTTGCCCACGGAGCCGGTGATGAGGAACGAGAGGCTGAGCCCCTTCCAAGAGAGGGTGTTGGTGAGGCCGAAGGTGAAATCCGGGTTAGCATCTCCTATCCATGTCTTGTCGGCGTCTGTGATGCGCCCGTCGTTGTTCCTGTCCTCATAGACGATGTTTCCGGTCTGCGGATCGACGCCCTTTGAGACATAGCCGTAGAACTGCGAGAGCGGGTGTCCCTCCTCCATTCTGATGACGGATTCCTTGCCCTGCTGGTCGGAGGTCCCGGCGAAGTAGTAGATCTTCTGAAGCCTGAGGCTCTCAAGCCTGTTGCGGTTCATCGAAATGTTGAAGTCCGTGTTCCAGCGGAAGTCGTTCTTGTCTATATTGACGGAATTCAGCGAGAACTCAATTCCCCAGTTGGACATCTCTCCCTCGTTTCGGTAGATGCTGCCGACTTTCGACGTGGAAGGAAGCGGCACGTTGAGAAGAAGGTCGGTGGTGTATTTGTAGTAGCCGTCCATCGTGAGGTTCAGACGGCCTCCGAACATCGAGAAGTCAATACCGACATTAGCCTGATTGGTGGTCTCCCATGTCAGGTCAGTGTTGCCCATCGCGCTGAGGGCTCCTATGGTCGGGATTGCATCAGCGTACTCC
>ERZ808245.560-NODE-560-length-18015-cov-10.630624_pt1 | contig 18015 bp, 13 predicted proteins | sample MGYA00521243_ERZ808245 | MGnify/ENA primary metagenome ERZ808245 (study PRJEB31516, sample SAMN03275576) | gut metagenome | biome: mammalia-associated habitat; material: feces | host: Papio cynocephalus | place: Kenya | collected 2012-07-07 ... | reverse complement strand
ACCGCACTAAATCGATGGATAACGCGAAAGCACCCCTTGAATGGCAACCCTAATTAGCAAAACCTCGATATTGAGATGAAGAACAAGAAAGAGGCATCCGAATGGCAACCCTAATTTACTATGCGTAAATGAGTTGACAGGCGGATGCCTCTGACACAGTTATTCGCTCAATAGCGAGGTTTTGAAAGGCTAAAGTGCAACTCTCGCATACCCTCTACCTCATCGCATATCTCTTTCAAATTGCAATGCACACAGTCCACGAGTACGTTGTCGAGAATGTGGTTGAAGGCGGAAAGTATTTGCGAGGTGTGAAGGGCAAAATTTTGTACGGGTTCAAAATCGGAAGTCGTGTCGGCGACGAAAATCACGGTGACGGCGTTTACTATGTCACGGCTCAAATAGGATTTTATTGTTGTTGCGCCGAGTGCCTCGAAGGACAAACCTTTTTTGAGCGCGGTTTTGGAAACTCGCACTTGTTCGCGCTGCTTTAAAGAAGAAGCACGCATCATAAAGCCTTGAACGTTCTCTTTATACTTTGCGTATTCCAAAGATTTGGTAAGGTCGAAAATCGCCTGCTCATCCTCGGGTGCGTCTTTTACGGATATTAAAACTATCTTTGCATAGTTGCAATCGCGCTTGATGTCCTTGAGTTCTTTGCCGACCAAAACGATTTTGTTTTCGATGGGCAGATTGCCCGTAATGACGGTTGCGGCGGCGCAAGGCATATCGCTTCCGCCGAGTTCGTACGCGCTGTCCTTGGTCAAAATCAGTTCGCTATGATCGCTGACCGGCAAAGCCTTGCTCTCGTCGTAAGCGTAAACTTTGGTCGCATTTTTTGCGATATATGCTTTCAATTCGTTTATGTCACCGTCAAAAATACTTATCATTTTCTTGCTTCGTTGTCTTTATACGATTCGTTCAGTTTTGCACGAAACGGCACTTTATTTGATTATTTCGAGTTTCTTAAGTGCTTCTTTCACGCCAAGCACCACTTTTGAGTCGGCAGGAAGTTCAAACACGTTTTCGCCTTTGAGGTCAAACGACGCAAGGTTTTTGTCGTCGCCTATCGTGGCAAGAAGTTGCACGCCGTCGTAGTCGAGAGAGCGTACGGCGTCCTCGTCGGAAGCGCGGTTTACGACGATTCCTATCTTGTCGTACATCACGAGTTCGTCGGCAACTTTCTTTATGGTTTTGCAAACGTCTCTACCCTTTTTCGACTGGTCGGTGACGAGAATGAGGTGCGTAACTTTTTCCATAACGCGGCGGTTGATTTGTTCGATGCCCGCTTCGCCGTCGATGACTACGTAGTCGAAATCCTCGGACAAAATGCCGATGACGTCTTTTAGATACGCGTTGATTTTGCAATAGCAACCCGCACTTTCGGGACGTCCGACTGCGATGAACACGTAGCCGTCCTTTTCGACCATTGCGTCGAAAATGCGGAAGCGAGCCTCGTTGAGAAGTTCGATTGCGCCCTTTGCGTTGCCGTCCTCAACGTTTTCGATTATGCTCTTTCTTATATCGTCTATGGTGGATTCCACTTCAACGCCGAGCGCGGTGGAAAGGCCTACCGCGGGGTCTGCGTCTATTGCCAAAATACGCTTGTCGGGATAGTTTTCAACCAACGTACGCACGATGGTTGCCGCAAGTGAGGTTTTGCCGACGCCGCCCTTTCCGGCGACTGCTATTATCGTTGCTTTTGCCATAACATACCTCCGTCGCAAAGCGACGCTAATATAATACAACTTCCTCGACGTTTTGTCCACATTTATAAGGAATATCCTCTATTTGCGCGCGACGATACGACTCATCTTCGGCAATATGGCAAAACAGCGTACACTACGTCAAATTTTTCCCCAGTCCGAATATCCAAACAATGCACTTCATTTCGCGGCTAAAACTCACAATGCAAAGTTAAAATTATTTTATGAAAAATTAAGTTGTTTTTAAGAATAAAATATTGATTTTTCAAACAAATTGTATTAAAATTTCAACAATAAAAATTTAGTGCACTGCACTTAAAAAGAAGGTAAACTGATATGAAAAAGAAAAATATAGCGCTTTTACTCTCTATTGTTGCTATAATGGTTTTCGGCGTTTTTGCACTTTCTGCGTGCGGGGACACGGAAGAACCCGAACAGACTGCCACAAAGCACAGCATTTCCGCACAATCTACCGACGAGTGCTCTGTTTCCGTCGATAAAACGCAAGCGGAATTTGCAGAAACCGTCACTGTCACGGTGGATTTGAAAGTTACAGACAAATACGTCGAAAAGGTCACCTACAACGGACAAGAAGCAACCAAACGTTCGGAAAACACATATGATTTCCTTATGGGAAACGAAGACGTCGTAGTTGCCGTCGAATTGAAAGAATATCAACAACTTCTTATCGACCCAAACGGTTTCGCCACATATCTGACCCTAAATCCTACGACTATTGCCAAAAACAACGGGACTATTTCGCTCACGGTGTCGTTGAATGCAAATTATATGACGATTTTGAACTGGGATATTAAATCCACCAATCAAGCGGTAATTCCGGGATCGAGCGTAAAGAATTCCTATTCCGAACTCGCCGAAAGCGGCGCAATATCTGCGGAAACGCAAACGTCGAGTTACAGCAACGTCATTACTGCATTGAAAATCTATATCGATACCGATGAAATCGAAAGTGGCAAAACGTTCCTGCTCATAAATCTTCAAAACGGTAACTCGTCATCTCAAACCGCAAATCTTGTTGTTCCGCTCACCGTTGCGGAAGACATCGTCACGACAAAGTGGAACGAAACCTTGATTTTCAACGTATCCGCTCTTCCGGACAACGTAAAACAAGGCAAATTCAACATATACGTCACCGACTATGATTATGTTGCGGGAAGCGACAACCAGGAATATCAAAATTTTGAAAACGTCGAAGCCGACGACAACGACAAAATAGAAATTGCTATCGAATACGTGCCGACAAGACGATACTATATCGCAATCTGGTATGTAGAACAAAACGGTTCTCTCACTTGTTATACACTTGCCGATACGATCGGTTCGGGTTCAAGCGCCACCGGTTTCAACCAAATCAAAAAATCTATGCTCACTCTGCTTTCAGACGGTCAAAGTTTTGAAATAACCGTGTTAAACGAAATAACACACTGAATTTTATTAAATTGCGGAAAAACCGCATCGGCATAACACCGGTGCGGTTTTTGTTTCTTTTCGCTGATATTTTGCGTTTTATGCGACTCTTTCAACCTGATATGTTCCGCTTTCTCTTTCGACGGGAGTTATCGTCATATTCTCGTCGTTAACGACGATTTTGCCGTCCTTGCAATATATCGAGAATATTCCGTTCGCTTTTGCCGTAGCAATCTTATCGGTGTCGAATGTCTCTGAAAGGTACAGCGGTATTATGTCGATTACGATTTGAGAACAAGTTTTCGAACTCGAATATGCAGTATAAGTGCTAATCGAGCTTATGTTTTCACCCGTAGCAACGTTTATGAAACGCGTGCGCACGTCACCGTTTTCATATGTATAATACCCGCTTTCTTCTTTTGAAACGGCATAATCTTTAAGCATAACGACGGACATTTGATTTTTATACGTCATTCTTCCTGCGACGACCACGCCGTCCGAAGTTTTGTCGAATATGTTTGCTTGCAATTCGTCGTGAGCCTCGCTTAAATTGCGCGTGAATCCGTCATAACTCGATATAACGCCTCTGTCGTAGCCCGCATCCGTCATTGTACTTGCAATATAGTCTATCGCAAATGCGTTTTTCGTCCAGAAAAAGTCGAGATATACGGCATTTCGCTCACCGAACGAGTTTTTATACTCGTCGGACACCACAAGTTTGACAACGTTTCCGTCCATAAATTCTATACGGACGTGATTGTCGTCGGACGCAAACGCAATCATTTTGTCAAAATACGCTCTTGCGTCAGCGTCTTTCGTCGGGTCGAAACGCGCAGCGTCGTTGTCATAAGCACAGCCGAACATTTCGTCATAATACGCATAAATCGGCGCATAGTACAAAAATCTGTTGCCGGCATCGTCGAACGCTTTGAGCGAGCGATACAACAGCGCAGGGATTTTGACTTCTTCGTTTGGATGAGCATTGAGGTAAAACAAGTTGTTTATTCCGTCGACTTGTTCGGTTGCATATAACACTTTATACGCATATTCGGTTGCTTCCGTGTACTTCGAAGCCACGCTTTGTCGATACTTTTTGTCTTGATTTTTGTCAAAGTAATATGTAAAAACAAATTCTCCGCCACAGTTTTGCGCCGAAGAAGTGTCGGCAGGTATGGCAAACCACCCTGCCTCGACTCTCAACAGAACCACCATAACAATGGCAAAACAAACGATCGCAAGCACCAAGAACAGCACAAAGAGCACAACTCTCAACTTTACGTTTTTGTTTGACACCTCGATTTGTTCGACAGGCGGAGGCGTGAGAAGATTTTTGTCCTTTGCATATCTTTTCATAATCACCTTTTTACAAAAAGGTTTAGCCAAATGCTAAACCTTATGTTTTTATCTGAGCGTCAAAAGCAAGAAGAACAGGAATAACAATAATATCACGCCTATCAATATAAATCCTGCAATTGCGCCTTTCTTGAATGCTTTGAAGTTCTTTATATAATTGAACTTCTTGAAGATGTACGCCGCAATTATCCCCGGAATCGGCAAGAAGAACGACAGCACCTTATACCACACGCTACCCGTATCGTGCACGGGAGTTTCGAGAATAGGCTCGGCTGCGACGCTCGGCTCTTCCGCTTCTTTTTCGGCATATTCGAGAGCCTCTTGTTCGGTCATAAACGAAGAAGATTTGAGCGGTACGCCCTCTTCTCTGACGCGTTTATACTCTTCGATTTCTTTCTTGTTTCCGAAGATATAGTGGTTGTGACCTATGCACACCATTTCGGGTTTGTCTTCGCTGTAATCGTGTTGCGACGGGTCGTATACGAAAAGTTTTTTCTTCTTTTCGAGTTTAGGATCTGGAATAGGAATTGCCGATATAAGCGATCTCGTATACGGGTGAAGCGGATATGCGAAAAGTTCTTCCGCGTCCGCGATTTCCACGATTTCGCCCTTGTAGATAACGCCGATTCTGTCCGAAATGAAACGAACGATTGACAAGTCGTGCGCAATGAAAAGGTATGTCGTGCCTCTTTCTCTTTGGAACTTGTTGAGAAGATTGAGCACCTGTGCGCGAATCGACACGTCCAAAGCAGAAATAGGCTCGTCCGCAACGACAAGCGACGGTTCCATAATCATAGCCCTTGCAAGACCGATACGTTGACGTTGTCCGCCCGAAAACTCGTGAGGATAACGCGTAAGATGTTCGGGAAGCAAGCCGACTTCTTTGATCATTTGCTCGACCTTTGCAACTCTGTCTGCCTCGTCCTTGAAGAGGTGGAAGTTGTAAAGACCTTCGGACACGATATAGTCTACGGTCGCGCGTTCGTTGAGCGACGCGGCGGGGTCTTGGAAGACCATTTGGATGCTTCTGATGACCTGTCTGTCGAGTTTATGCGAGATTTTGCCCGAAATACGCACACCCTTATACTGAATTTCGCCCTTTGCGCAAGGGTTGACTCTGATAACTGCGCGGCCGATTGTGGTTTTGCCCGAACCCGACTCGCCCACGAGCGAGAAAGTTTCGCCCTTATAGATGTCAAACGACGCGTTTTTGACTGCTTTTACCGCCTTGTCTCCCTTGCCGAACGTTATATCGACGTTCTTGACTGACAAAAGGATTTCTCGACCGTTTTCGTCGAGAGGTCCTTGTTCGGGAAGCGTATTTACGCGATTTTTGTATTGGTCGATTTGGTTTTTCCAGTTGTCGCCGATTCTTTTGAAGTATCTTTGGATTTTTCCGCCGACGCCTTTAAACCAGTCGCCGATAGCCTTGCCTGCGGATTTCTTTTGGGACTCGGAATCGGTTGCGACAGCGTTTTGAACGGCAGGAGTTTCTTCCGTCGAAGATTCTTCTACAGCGTCTTGTTCGCAAACGGGTTCTTGCTCGACGGCGGCGCTTTCAATATGTTCTTGTTGCTCCACCGCGATTTCTTGCTCGACAGGCGTGGAGTTATCCAATGCGGAGGTTTGGATATCTTCGATTATTTTGTCTTTGTCCATCATTTTACCTCCTCGATATTGAATGCTTTGAGCAGTCTGCCGTGAATATCTTTGATGATTTCGGGTTTTTCGATTTTCGGAGCTCTGGGGTCGAGAAGCCACGTCTTTGCGAAGTGCGTTTCGCTCACTTGGAACATCGGCGCTTCTTTGAGAGTATCGACCTTCAGGCAGTACGGATTTCTCGGAGCGAACGGGTCGCCGATAATCTTGTTATACAGCGACGGCGGCGTACCCGAAATAGAATATAGTTCGGTGTTCTTCTCTGCGAGTTGCGGAAGCGATGACAGCAGCGCCCAAGTATAAGGATGGCGAGGGTCATAGAACACTTCGTCAACGGTGCCGAGTTCGACGATTTGACCGGCGTAAAGCACGGCGACTCTGTCCGCGATATTCGCAACAACGCCCAAGTCGTGCGTGATAAACACGATTGTGTAGTTGAATTCTTTTTGCAAATCCTTGATAAGTTTGAGGATTTGAGCCTGAATCGTAACGTCGAGCGCGGTTGTGGGCTCGTCGCAAATGAGGATTTTCGGTTGGCAAGAGAGCGCGATTGCGATAACGATACGCTGTCTCATACCGCCCGAATACTGGAACGGGTAATCGTCATAGCGGTTTTCCGCATTGGGAATACCCACCTTTTTCATAAGTTCGATGGCTTTTCTTCTCGCTTCGACTTCGGAGCAGTGTTGGTGCTTGATTATGATAGACGAGATTTGTTTGCCGATGGTTATGATCGGGTTGAGGGACGTCATCGGGTCTTGGAAGACGGTTGCGATACGCGTACCTCTGATTTTTTGCCAGTCTTTGGTGTACTTGATTTTTGCGAGGTTAAGCACGCAAACGCCGTGAAGTTGGGTTTCGGTCGTGCCGTCGAGGAATTTGACTCTGAACGCAATCGGGTCGAAAATCTGATTGAGTTGCTCGTCGTTTGTGAGATCGACGCCGAGTCGCATAGCCTTGCGGAGCGCAAAAAGGATTTTGACAATGAGCTTGAATCTTTCAAGCGGACCGTATCTTCCGACCGAGAGATAGATTTCCTTGCCGATAATCGCGTTGCGATGCACGGTTTCCTCGGTGATTTCGCCTTGCAAAGCAATTTTATATTCCTCTTTGAGTTTCGCCATATTATCTGCATAGTACTTTGCAAATTCGACGTCTTCCTTTGCGGCTTGCTTGTGTGCGCGAACGGTTTGCGCCATCTGTTTTTGAAGGGCTTTTATTTTCTTGTCACAATCGGAAATGATTTCTTTTGTTTCCTTAACCCTATCTCTTTCCTTGCGCGGATTGAGCGTAAGTTTAAGGTTGTATGCCTCAGTGCGTTTGAATTTGAGATCGTCGATCTCGTCCTGCATTTTCTCGTGTTCTTGCTCGCTGAGGGTGTATTTTGCCTTCTTTTCGGCTTTGAGAGCGAGGATTTTTTGATAAATATCCGCGCCGAGTTCGAGTTTCGAGCCGCGATTGAGCAGTTTCAAAACGATATCGAGCAAAAATTTGTCGAATTTGGTCGGAGTTGCGACGGTATCTGCAAGTTCGTCGTCGTTGAAGACGAGTTCGCCTTGCGAGATGAAACCGTTTGAATCGAGCATACCGGCAAAAGTCTTTGTAAAGACGGATTTGCCCGATCCCGATTCGCCGACGATGGCGATTGATTCGTTTTCATAGATATCGAGGGAAATTCCGCGAATTGCGGTGAGGATTCTGCCTCTGACGCGGAATTTGACTTCGAGATCTTTGACGGATAACAAAACTTTTTTATCTTCCATACGTCACCTCACATATGCGTTCTCGGATCGGAAGCGTCACCGAGTTTTTGTCCGACGACGTAGAGGACGACGGTTATGATAGCAGCAATGGCGACAGGTGCCCAAAATTCTATTGCCCAGTCGGGATTCGACATATATTGCTGTGAAGTTTCGATAATCTTACCAAGCGACATATCCGACATGCCGATGCCGATAAACGACAGGAACACTTCCATTGAAATGTAACTGGGAAGTTCGGTTGCAAGGAGCGTCATTATGACAGACGTCATAAACGGCAAGATGTTCTTGAACGCAATGCGATAAAGCGGAGTGCCGAGGCATCTCGAAGCAAGGTTGTATTCTCTGTCTCGAATGATGATGACTTGAGTACGGATAAAGTACGCAATGCCGAGCCACCCTGTTATTGTAAGGGCAAACACCATTGTCCAGAAACTTGCGGTCAAAATCATGATAAGCACCGAGATGATAAGCACGTAAGGCACGTTGCCTATGATGTTGTACACTTCGGTCATAAACTTATCGAATTTCTTCGAGAAACCCCATATTGCGCCGATAACAACGCCGACGAACATATTGATTGCCGCGCATACGAGAGCAAGGCTTATCGAGATGCTTGCGCCGTACCAAACGTAATCGAACGTCGATTGTCCCGCTTCGCCCGAGCCGAGAATCCAGTGAATGCTGAATCCGAATTTATCGACAGCCTGACTTGCGGTAAGATGTTTTGCGGTTGGGTCAAGCACGTTGATGTACGGCGTGACTTCCGGATCATATCCCGAAGCAAGAGGATAAATGTATGCAAAGATTATCACAAAGAACAACAATACGATGAAGAATATGTTGAGTTTGCTTTTGAAAAACACTCTGAACACGGATTTCCAATAGGAATATCTGGGCGCGGTGATTTTTTCGGAATCGAGTCCGTTGTTGTCGACGTGCGAGAACAACTCTTCATCCGACATATTGAATTCTTGAAGGTCTATAACTTTATTTTCCATATCGTCACCTCGCCTTGTCAGAGAATGAAATTCTCGGGTCAACCATTGCCATAAGGATGTCGCCGAGTATCAACGACACTACGGACAGCAATGCATAGAACATCGTAAGTCCTACGATAACCGCATTGTCGTACAAGTTGATTGCTTCCGTGAGCATACGACCCGTACCGGGAACTGCATACACGGTTTCAGTGATAATTGCGCCGACAACCGCTCCGAGAATAGTTGCGGGTATGTTGTGCACAAGAGGTATGATTGCGTTTTTGAGAATGTGCTTGTTGAAGATTTCTCTCTCGCTCAAACCGCCCGATCTTGCAAACTTGACGTAATCGGAATTCTGTTGATCGATCATATAACGTCTTAACCAGTTCATAAGGCCTGCAATGGACGGTAGCGCAAGCGAAATGATGGGCAGGATGTACATCAACTTGCTTGTAGAGTCGATGTCGAATCTGCCGGGCAAGTTCATCTTCATGCCGAGCGCACGGAACATAAAGATGTATGCAAGCGACGGCACCGCGATAATAAAGACGATGTAAATCGTGCCGAGTTTGTCGAGAATTTTACCTTTGTTTCTCGCCATCATAATGCCGAGAGGCACCCCGAGCAAATATGCCAAAATGGACGACAAAATGCCGATGATAAACGAGAAACCGACTCTTGACAAACTGTGCTTTACCGTACCCACGTTCGTGTAGTTATCCGTAAACCTTTCAGTCGCAAATACGCCGCCTTTTGCAAGCGAATCCGCCACAAACGTCAACTTGTGCAAATCGTCCGACGACTCTTCGTTAAATCCCGTCGGATAATGAGTCAATGACTGAACGTTGCTTCCTTGACTTTGCGTCATCGTCTGGAATGCGTCAACACCTCTGTTGACGGCATAAGACGTGCCGAGATTTATTTTTACGATGTTTTGGTGTATAAACGGAAATTTATTGTCAAAATAGAGCAAATACTTATGCTCTGTTCCGTTGCCCATAATTGCGGGAGAGAATTTCTTTCCGCCGTATGCGGGGTCATACCAGGTGAAAGTAAGCCCCCTTTCGCCCACCAATTGATCGTCGTCTTCTACGTAATGAATGGAATCGACCTGAATGAGATTCTTGAAATAAGTCCACACTCTCGCAAGCGTAGAATATTCCTTGTACGCAAACAGTTTTTGCGTGCCGCCTTTTGCAAGCGAAGTTCCGAGCATTACCGCGTCAAGCCTAACAACCGTATAATTGTTTGCTTTGCAGTATTCCTTAAATTTCGCAACGTATTTTGCGACAATTGCAGAATCTTTGCTCTCTGTTTGGCCGAACTTTACGGCTTGCGTACGCTCTTCCGCTGTCATTTCGCCGGAATCAACCAAATCCGTGAGATAATCGGCATAGGAATACGTTGTCAAATAGCCGTAAGCTTCCCATTGAGAATATTTGTAAACGACTTTTTCGTTGTTCATATATTTGGTGAGTTGCTGGTCGCCCTTGAAAATAAAGTCCTTGTCGATCAACGAATACACCAAAGCCATTACGACGATAACAACGATAACAACGGAAATCAAGCCGCGGATAAGTCGTTTAAGCAGATACTTTGTCATAATAAAACTCACTATAAAATATGCAAAACTCGGAAGAGCGGAAAATATCCTGCCCTTCCGAAAAATGCATTCCTATCAGCCGATTGCTCGGCTGATAGGCATTTGTTGCAATATAACTAATCGGTAAAAACCTAATGATTAATAGATACCGAGAAGTTTGATCATATCGCCAGCGGGAACCATGGTTGCAAGATAAGACTTAGGATCTTTATAGTCGGGGCCCCAACCGGAAATATCGTAGATATTGTAGTTGCACTCCGTGCCGGTCTCAGCATAATAACCTGCATAGTACAAGCCATAGATATCTTCTGTCGCGACAAGGTTGACTTTGACTTTTCCGCCAAAGACAGACTCGAGGTTTTTCTTCAAAGCCTGCGCTCTGTTTGCTCTCGTTGCCGAACCGCTATAATACGGATAATCGATGACAACGGGGCTGCTTTCGCTCACTTCGACGCCTTGCTTTTTAAGATCTTCAATTGCAAGTTCGAGATAGTGCTTTGCTGCGTCAACGCTGTACCAGCCGTCAAAACCGGAGGAAGAACCGAGACCGCCTTCTTTGGTCGGATCCCAAACCTTCATTGCATATTCGCCCATATCTGCGTTGAGTTGCGCTTGAACAATTGCGCCGTAATAGGTGCCTTTTGCAAATTTTGTTGCTGTGCCGTTGATTTCAATGGTAACGTCTTTGCCGAGTTGCACGTAAGAACCGGGTGTGTACATATTGCCGAGGCTGTATTCTGCAGTTGCGTCACCGGTGACCTGTGCCATATAGGTCTTCTTGTCAATTGCTCTTGCAAGCGCCATACGGAAGTTGCTGTTTTTCAGCGCTTTATCTGTCAATGCTTTCTGTGCATCGGTTTGCTCGGACTTCATTCCGTAACCTTGAATGGTCTCGAATGCCGTACGATTAGTATTGATAAAGAAACCAAACGATGATGCGTCGGTGCCGGTGACATAAATCTTGTCTTCGTATCCGGCTTTCTTTGCAAGTTCAATAGTTGTGGTGTTGAGTGCTGCGCCGTCGATCGTTCCCTTCACTGCGTCATTGTAGGTTGCGGTGACGTCTTTGCTTTCGGCATAACTGACCCAGGTCAAAGTCTTGACGTTGATGCTGTCTTTTGCCCAGTAGAGCGGGTTTGCCGAGAAGACGATCTTGTTGTCTTTGGTGTAGTTGCTCACAACATACGGACCGCAGGAAAGAACCTTGTCGGGAGCGGTACCGTATACTTCTTCGCCTACGGCATCGACATATGCTTTGCACAAAGGTGCAAGCGGGTTGTAGTTGAACATAGAGATAAAGTACGAGCAGGGTTCTTCAAGCGTGTATTGAAGTGTGTACTTGTCAAGTGCTTTGACACCGACCTCGCTCATTTCAACTTCGCCTGCCACAAACTCGGCTGCGTTTTTGATGACGCCGGAAACAAGGTATGAGGTTGCTCCTTTTTTGAGTGCTCTTTCAAGTCCGTCGACCCAGTCTTGCGCAGTTACTTCATAACGAGCTCTGCCATCGCTATCAACCCACATGACATTTTTACGAATATTAAATGTATAAGTGAGTTTATCATCAGAAACGGTGTAAGAAGTTGCAAGTGCACTCATAAGACGACCCTCGTTGTCATATTCCACAAGACCGTCGAACAAATTGCAGATTGCTTCTGCATCGGCAGAACGATAGGTTGCGTGGATATCCCATGTTTGAGGATCTGCGCTGTAACCGATCGAGTAGGTATCCTTCAAGGTGTAACCGTGTTCTTTAAGGTATTTCTTGGCTTCTGCCTCATATGTGCCGGTGCCTTTGAGTTTTGCATACAGTGCCTTCAATGCGTCGCGATCAGCCGATTTGATGAACTCGGTTGTGACAACTGCGTTGTGGAAACGATCTTGATCGAGTCCCCAAAGCGCAGCGGACACGGTGCCGGGAGCAACTCTCGTGAGTCCAAAAGAACCACCGTTCGAACTGGTCGGGATGTATGTTGCGCTTTGGAGCAATTTTGCTTCCGCAATTGCCATTGCCGCATATCTTGCATCGATATCTGTTTGCGCTGTTGCCGCAACATACGCTTTATAGAAATCACCCAGCAACGCTTTATACTGTTCATAGTATTCGTCCTTGCTGTGATCTTCCTTGTCAGCAAGCGTATAATCCATAGTCGCATCTACGCTTCCGCCTTCGGAACTGCCACCTTCTACAGAATCCAAGCAATATTTTGTTCCGTCAACTGTTTTCTGTGTATCGTTGCCGCCGCCATTGCCACTACCGTCTTCTTTCGGGTTGCATGCAGCAAACACAGCGACTGAAAGCACGAGAACCAAGACCATTGCCAAAATCGCAAATATCTTTCTTTGCTTCATTGTTTGTTACCTCCATTTTCTTTTTTAATGTTGTTGTTTTTGTTGTTATCGAGTTTTTTCTGTCGCAAAAATTGTTTCCGCTTTTTTGCGAATTTGCTTGCTTTTGTCAAAGCGTTTGTTGTATAGTATCAAGATTTTCATCTTTTTTTAAGTTTTTTTGATGTTCACATTATAAGTGCAGTTTGCCGATATGTAAACAACTTTTTTTGTTTTTTTCAAAATTTTTATTTTTATGCAAAAATCTTCTCTGCCCCGATTTTATGCTTTCACACCTCGTTTTGCCGCCGCGTTCCGGCGCGCACGCTTGTATAATTTATGGATATTTCCCGTCTATATATAGTATATACTATACAAATGCGCAAAAATTTGCCTTATTTCGACAAAAAATCGCATTGCACTACTCCTCTGCCACAATCGCTCGTTGCGCCTTGTTTCGATGCAATTTCGGGTTGATTTTATGCAAAACACCTTGATTTTTGCATAAAGATAAGAATTTTTGTATGAGCGATTTCTTGAAAAAATCAACAAATTCTACAAATATTGCGAACATTCTCGATTTTGTTTGTCAAATTTGTAACTTTTTGCAACCTCGTTTTGTGGAATTGTTTTGTAAAACAAACTAACAATTTAATAGAACTTTCCCCCTTCCTCACGTGTTTCCCCTACCGTCGTTCCCCCTCTGCATAAATTTGAGGGAACCCACGACGTCCGCTCCGCGTGGGGCAACACTCGGCACTCGCATAGATAGAGACATTTCCCTAATTATGCCACTGCGCTTTGTGCGCCAGCTTCGCACCCAAACGGCGCAGTCGCTTGTACTGTCCGTCAAGCTCGGCGCTCCCTTTTCTCGCCGCCTTGCGGCTCGTGTTCCGTCTTCGAATTAATTTAGTGAAATTCACTTCTTACTAAGACTGCGATATTTGGATGAAGAACAAGGAAAAACCCTTTTGCAAATCCGCCCAGCGTACTAAATCGTACGTGACTGTTTGTGGAAACGGCTCTGCCGTAGTTATTCGCTCAATAGCGCATTTTTACGCTCACTTTCCTCTAAGCACGCCAAACAGATGAATGGCGCGAAAAAGCCCTTCGGGCTCTCGCCTAGTGTACTAATGCGTACACGACGAGTGACCGAAGGGCTTTGACAATGCCAGTCGCTGTTTGGCGCGCTTAGAAGAAGCGGGCGACGAGGTCTTTGGAATATTGAACCGTCTCTTCCATATCGCCGAAACTCATAATCTCGCCTGCATAGTAGGTGTTGAGGTTGCCTTGCATTGCTTCGACTTTCTCGTACCAACCGTCGGCGTAGTCTTTTTCGAAGACGTGCGGGAAGTAATACCACTTGCGCTCGCAGACGCATTTGTCGATGTCGACACCGCAGAGTTTCATATCGTCCCAAGCCATCTTCTTTGCTTCGTCATAGGTCTTGTATTCCTTGCCCTTGTAGTTGCGAAGCACGTAAGTGGTGAGAACTTGGTTGGGTTCGTTTGCCCATCTGTGATAGAAGACCATAAGGTGTCCGATGCGTTCGGGCGTCATATTGTCAAAGAGGTAGCCGGACATATCGGGATAATACGTGCCTTTCTTGCAAGTGATTGCGGTGACGTCGTAACGCTCGTAGTCGATCTTTGCAAAGAGTTTCTTCTCGTCTTCGGTTGCGTCGAAGTAGTTGGGCATATATTGAAGGGGCGCGGTGACGATGATCTTGTCGTATTCTTCCATTTCGTCGCCGACGTAAACCTGAACCTTGCCGTTTTCACGCGTAACTTTGGTGATGTTGACGTTGAGGCGAGCGGGATGTTGCAATTTTGCGTTCACCGCTTCGTAGATGGATTGCGTGCCGTCTTTCCACGTCCACAAATCCTTGTTGACGAAGTACATTGCGGTTGCGAAGTCGAGATATTTGAGCACGTATGCCGCAGGAATCTCGTCGAAGAAGCCGTAACCGAATGCGGTGTACGGTCCGATCCAAATCTCTTGTGCGAGAGAAACGCCGTTCATCTTGCAGAAGTCTTTGAAGTTGATGCAAAGATCTTTGAGGTTGGGGTTCTCGCCGACAACGTGTTCGCCGGTGACGGGATCGTATCCGTCGTATTTGCCTTCGGAAACGCCCTTGTGTCCCGTGTATTGATAGCCCTTATACTTGGTTGCAAGCAAGGTGCCGAGTTTCTTGACTTGAGATTTCATTCTCAAAAGGTGAGGAATGAGAAGCGGGTTCTTCTTGGGGTTGAACGGATCGTAGGGTTTGCCGTTTTGTCTGCGGTAAGCACGCTCGAGTTTCGGTCCGTCGTGGTCCACGCCGCCGAACAATTCGAGTTCGTGAACGGCATAGTAGGTCGGGCAACCCATAATTGCGCCCATTTCGAATCTCTTTCCATCGTGATACGGAGAATGGCACTTGCCGCCAACGTGATCTTCTCTTTCGAGGATAGCGTAGTCGGTGTATCCGTTCTTCTCAAGGTGTACAGCCGCGCTCAATCCCGCAGGACCTGCGCCGATGATACAAATCTTGTCGTTTTTAGCCATAAGTCTCTCCTTAAATTGAAAATACAGTTTATTCAAACTATTTGTTTGATAATCAAATTATAACACCTAATTTTTAATTGTAAATATTTTTTCAAAAAATATCGATACATATTTATTTATTTGTCGATTTGGTATTCACAAGCAAAAACAGGCGTGTTATAATATATGGCGATTCGGAGGTGAGTATGAAATTCAAATCCTTTGACGAAATGCTGCAAAGCAACGCGAAAAATCACGCCGACGACATTGCTCTCGCGTACGACGAGGACGGACAAATCAAGCGTCTGACGTATGCGGCGTTGTACGACGAAATTCAACTGCGCAAGACGCAAATCGAGCATTTGGACGCAAATTGCGTCGGCATCTTGCAAGCGCCGTCGAAAAAGTGGATTATAGATATGTACGCGTGCGTGCTCGCGCGCAAGCAGACCGTTCTGCTCGATCCGATGAGCGAAGCGGCGGTGATTCAGGCGCAAGTGCTTGCCACCGACGTGGAAACTCTTTTGACGGACGGCTTGACCGCCCCGTACGCCTCGAAACTCAAAGTCGCACCGTCCGAAAAGGTTTCTCTTGCGGACGGCGAAGGAAATATACTGTTTTTCACGTCGGGCACGACTCATTCCTCGAAAGCGGTCGTTCTGACGTCGAAATCGCTGTGCGCGAGCGCGTGGAACGGACAGGCAAAATGTCCTTGCTACACAAGCGACAATCTGCTTTGTATGCTTCCCCTCACCCACGTTTTCGGATTCGTATGCGCAATGCTGTGGCCTATGTCGCAAGGCGCGTGCGTGTCGATGACGAGAGGTATGCGCTACATCGTCAAAGATTGCGACTACTTTAAGCCCACGATTATATCCGTCGTGCCGTCAATTCTCAAATTCCTCATCGGTTTTAACGCGCTCAACGACGGATTGAGAATGATACTCGTAGGCGCGGGCCCCGCAACCGAGCAAATGCTCGCGGCGGCAAAAGCGAAAGGAATCGAGGTGCGCTTCGGATACGGACTCACCGAAACGTCGAGCGGCGTTGCGATAAGTTGCGGCGAAAATCCGTTTGCGATGTCGGTATGCCCCGACGACGAGATAACGCTCGGCGAGGACGGCGAAATTCTCATACGCTGTCCCGAATGCATGATGCAAGGCTACTACAAAAACAAAGAGGCAACCGACGAAGTGCTTGTCGACGGCGTGCTGCACACGGGCGATCTCGGCAGATTCGACAAGGACGGAAACCTATATATCACGGGTCGCAAAAAAGACGTCATCGTGCTTGAAAACGGCAACAAAATTTTCTTGCCCGAATGGGAAAATCAAATCGCCGAACAACTCGGACTCGAAGACGCCGCACTTGCAATCAAAGACGACGCGATAACCTTGTTCGTGGGCAACGACGACGGCTTTTTGAACGTGAGTTTGCTCAAAGAAAAACTTGCGGCGTTCAACAAAAGCAAGCCGTTCGATATGCAAATAACCCGCCTCGAAGTTTTGCCGCACAAATTGCCGAGAACGGCAACGGGCAAAGTGAAAAGATACGAACTGTAAAGTCGTAAAACAATGCGACAAAAATGAAGCAATTCTTGAAAAATATGAAGACGTCATAAAAGGAGCAGATATGGCACAAGTAAGCAAACAAGAGATTCAAAACAAACTGGCAGGACTTATCAAGCAGTATATCCCCTCTTTGCAAAACGAAGAAATCACGGGCGAAACGCCAATCAATTCAAAGGGTTACGAATCGCTCAACTACATCTATATCATCTGCACGCTCGAGAGCGATTACGGCATCAAAATCCCCGACAAAACATGGATGAAATTGCGCACCGTAGCCGAAGTCGTGGACGTCGTATACAATGCGGCAAACAAGTGATTTTTGGCACAATGCGACGTTTAACAATATAAAACGGTGATATAAATGACTGATTTGGTATATACGACCCATCACAAACTGCTTGCCGACGACGTGACGATGTATCGCAATTTGCGCCCGTCGGTGCTTATGCGCAACCTTCAAGAAATATCCATTGCGCACACCGAAGCACTCGGCGCGGGCAGAGCGAAAACCCTCGACAAAGGCGCGTTGTGGGTGGTTTGCAGAGTGCGTCTGGAAATAGAAAAACTGCCCTGCTACGACGACGAAGTCACACTTTCGAGTTGGCCGGGCGACACTATGCGAGTGCTATTTCCGAGATACTATCAAATGCTCGACAAGGACGGAAACACCTTGCTCAAAGCGAGTGCCGTATGGCTTTTGATGGACGCGAAAAAGCGCAAAACGGTGTTCCCCGAAAACTACGGCGTGGTCGTCCCGGGAATAAAAACGGGCAACGAAATTCCATTGTCTTTCGGCGTATCGCTCGGCAAGCAGCAGAACGTAAAACGCTTCAAAGTCGCATACAGTCAGGTGGACATAAACGGGCATATGAACAACGCCAAATACCTCGATTGCATGGAAGACGTTTTGGGCAAAGACTACCTTTGTGCGCATACGCTAAAAACGTTTGAAATCGAGTTCAAGTCCGAGATAAAATTCGGCGCGAGCGTGCGCCTCGAATATACCCTCGACGGCGACAACCTCACAATGATAGGCTTCGTACGCAAACGCCCATGCTTCGAACTCAAAGCAGAATTTGCAAACAAGTAAGCAAACGCAAA
>ERZ808245.559-NODE-559-length-18025-cov-3.718364_pt1 | contig 18025 bp, 18 predicted proteins | sample MGYA00521243_ERZ808245 | MGnify/ENA primary metagenome ERZ808245 (study PRJEB31516, sample SAMN03275576) | gut metagenome | biome: mammalia-associated habitat; material: feces | host: Papio cynocephalus | place: Kenya | collected 2012-07-07 ... | reverse complement strand
AGGTAGACCAGCAACATATACACCAACAATTACATTATTAGCAAGTAGAAAATATACTGAAAAAGATGGTAAATATTTAAAACCTACTGAACTAGGTGAAAAAATAAATGAATTATTAGAGAAATATTTTTCAGATGTAATTAATGTTAAATTTACTGCTAAAATGGAAAGTCAATTAGATGATGTAGCAGAACATGGTATTAACTGGCAGGATATGGTTGGCGACTTTTATAAAGAATTTGTTAAACTTCTTTATGCTTGTGATAAAGATAGCGTTAAGTTTAAGATTCCACCAAAAGAGACTGATATAGTCTGTGATAAGTGTGGGAGTAAAATGGTTATTAGAACAGGTAAGTATGGAGAATTTTTGGCTTGCTCTAATTATCCTACTTGTAAAAACATTCAACCTATTGTTAAGGAAATAGCAAAATGTCCAAAATGTGGTAAACCAGTTTACGAAAGAAAAAGTAAAAAGGGTAAGATTTTTTACGGATGTTCTGGGTACCCAGAATGTGACTTTGTGTCTTGGGAGATACCTACAGAATATAAATGTCCAAAGTGTGGGCAATACTTAACTAAAAAGAGTGTATATGGTAATACTAGATATAAATGTTCTAATGCAAATTGTGATTATACTCATATAGTTAAAAAGCCTAAAGAAAGCGAAAATCAATAGTTTTGCATAGTATCTTACAAAGGATATAAAAATATGTTAAAAGAAGTTAATGTTATAGGTGCTGGTTTAGCGGGCTGTGAAGCAAGTTACCAATTGCTTAAACGTGGTTATAAAGTTAATCTTTATGAGATGAAACCAGTAAAATTTACACCCGCACATAAAAATAATAATTTTGCAGAATTGGTTTGTTCTAATTCTCTAAAATCCAATGATGTGACTAGTGCTTGTGGATTATTAAAAGAAGAATTAAGATATCTTGATTCTTTAGTAATAAAAGTCGCAGATGAAGTTAAAGTTCCTGCTGGTAGTGCTTTGGCCGTTGATAGGCAATTGTTTAGTCAAAAAATTACTGATACACTAAAGGAATATGATAATTTAAACATAATAACTGGTGAAGTAAAAGAATTTAATTTGGATTTACCAACAATTGTCGCCACAGGGCCATTAACAAGTGATGATTTGTCTAGTTATTTAAAATCAATATTTGAAGGCGAATATTTATATTTCTTTGACGCAATTGCTCCGATTGTTGATTATAATAGCATTGATTTTAATTATGCCTTTATTGGTGATAGATATGATAAAGGAACAAAAGATTATATCAATTGTCCTATGACTAAAGAAGAGTATGAAGTATTCTACAATGCATTAATTAATGCTGAAATTGTACATTTACATGAATTTGAAAATTCAAAAGTGTTTGAAGGTTGTATGCCTGTAGAAGTTTTGGCAAAACGTGGTATTGATTCGTTAAGGTACGGACCATTAAAGCCTGTAGGTTTAACTGACCCTAAAACTGGTAGATGGCCGTATGCTTGTGTTCAATTGAGAAGAGAGACCAATAATCTTGATATGTTTAATATGGTAGGTTTTCAAACCAATTTAACTTTTAAAGAACAAGAAAGAGTATTCAAATTAATACCAGCACTTCATGATGTCGAATTTTTAAGATATGGAGTGATGCATAGAAATACATTTATTAATGCTCCTACTATAATTAATAAATATTACCAAGTAAAACAGCACAACAATATATTTATTGCTGGACAGTTAAGCGGAGTAGAAGGGTATGTAGAGAGTATAGCAAGTGGTTTAACTTGTGCTATTAATATGGATAAGTATCTTAATAATCAACCACTAGTTGATTTTACTGCTAATACTATGATTGGAGCATTATCTAATTATATTGCTAATGCCGAGCCAAAACATTTTCAACCTATGAGTAGTAATATGGGTATATTAATTGGAAGCACTGAAAGAAATAGAGATAAAAAAGCAAAATATAAAAAATTAAGTGATATAGCACTTGAAAAATTAAAAGAAATAATCAAAGATAATAATATATAATAAGGAGTCGTATATGGAATTATCACCAAAGCAAATTGTTGCCGAACTTGATAAATATATAATAGGTCAAAATAAAGGTAAAAGAGCAGTTGCGGTTGCTTTACGTAATAGGTACAGAAGAAGTAAATTACCTAAAGAAATGAGAGATGAAATTACTCCAAAAAATATAATAATGAAAGGACCTACAGGTGTAGGTAAAACTGAAATTGCTAGAAGATTAGCCAAATTAGTTAAAGCACCTTTTGTTAAAGTTGAAGCAACTAAATTTACTGAAGTTGGCTATGTTGGACGTGATTGTGAAAGCATGGTTAGAGATTTGGTTGATGTGTCTGTAAGACTAGTAAAAGAAGAAAAAATGCATGAAGTTCAAGTTAAGGCACAAGAAATAGTTAATAATCGAATTTTAGATGTTATTTATCCTATAAGAAAACAAGAAAATCCTGATAAAGATGTTGATACATTACGTAAAGAAATTTTAGACGATATTGTAAGTGGAAAAATTGATAATGAAATTATTGAGATACCACTTTTAGATAATTCTAAACCTATAGGAATGATGGCTGGAGTAGGTGCTGAATTGGATATAAGCAATATGCTAGGTTCTATATTCCCAGCACAAAAGAAAAAGAAGAAAGTAACAGTAGAAAAAGCAAAAGAACTGTTACTTGCTGAAGAAAGTGATAAATTAATTGATACTGATAATGTTAATGCTGAAGCAATTAGAAGAGCAGAACAAGAAGGTATAATATTTATTGATGAAATAGATAAAATTGCTGGTAAAAATTCAAAAGGTCCTGATGTTAGTAGGGAAGGTGTTCAACGTGATATTTTACCTTTAGTTGAAGGCTGTAATGTAACTACAAAATATGGTGTAATAAAGACAGATTATATTTTGTTTATTGCTGCAGGGGCTTTTCATATAAGCAAGGTTGAAGATTTAATTCCTGAATTCCAAGGTAGATTCCCAATTCGTGTTGAATTAAGTAACTTAACAAAAGAAGATTTTTACAATATATTGACACAACCAAAGAATGCATTAACAAAACAGTATGCAGAAATGTTAAGTGTTGATAATATCAATCTTTCATTTACTGAAGATGCCTTAAAAGAAATTGCTAAAATTGCTGAAAATGAGAATGAGAACGATGAGAATATAGGTGCAAGACGTTTGCATACTATTTTAGAATTATTGCTTGAAGATATTTCATTTAACGCAGACGGAACACATCCAATGTTAGACGTTGTTATTAATAAAGAATATGTTGATAAGGTTTATGAAGAATCTGGTTTAAAGAGTAGTAAGAAAAAAATTCCACTAGGTTTTAATATTAACGAAAACGAGTAATATGGATAAAGAAGTACTTAAAGAAGAAAAAGAATATTTAATAAAAGTAGAAGATCAGATAAAGGATGATATAAATTCGTTATCTGCTTTTTTGGATACTGAAAAAGTAGAAATTCAAGAAGAAAAATATTCAATGCGTGAAAATTATGCTACTGCAAAAGATGTAGATGATAATTTTTTAGATATTTATTTAAGAAGCAATGAATATGATGAAAAAGTTAAAGAAAAAGAAAAATTGATTAGGATGCAACGTAATCCATATTTTGCACGTATTGATGTAAAAGAAGATGGTGGTAACCAATACTATAATTATATTGGTTATAGGAGTCTTAACAATAAAGATGGTGGGCTTTATATTATAGATTGGCGTGCACCTTTTGCGAGCCTATTCTATGACTATGATAAAGGTAGATATAAATACTCTACAATTAATGGCACTATTAATGGAGAAATAATTAATAAACGTCAATTAAAAATAGACAATGGCGAGTTGAAGTATTATTTTGATGCAGATATAAAAGTTGATGATGATATTCTGCAAGAAACATTATCTGGTACTACTAACGAAAAAATGAAAAATATAGTAGCAACTATTCAACGCGAACAAAACCAAATTATAAGATGTCCAGAAGAGTATAATACTCTAGTATTGGGAGTTGCTGGAAGTGGAAAAACATCAATTGCATTGCATAGGATAGCATATTTACTTTATAAACTTAAGGGAAAACTTAAGAGTAGTGAAGTGATGATATTGTCACCTAATGAGATGTTTTCTGGATATATTTCTGAAGTTTTGCCTGACTTAAATGAAGATAATGCTTTAAATACTACATTTGAAAAAATAATAAAAAACGAACTTGGAGATAAGATAGAATTTGAAACGAAAAAAGAACAGGTAGAACGTAGACTATTTAATAAATTTCCGTTTGATGATGATAAAGATGGCTATCAATTTTTAATTGATTTATATACATTTTTGGTTAAATATTGCACAAAAGCATTTAGACCTACTAATATAAAGATAGGTGCTTACAATATTCCTGAATCCAAGATTGCTAGTATGTATTTCCATTCTTTTAAAAAAGTACTACCTTATAAGCGTATAGATTGGATGATTGAAAATCTTTATGATACTTATTTTTCAAGTTTTAAAGATTTGGAGTTTAGAATACAAGATTTTTTAAAAGCCAAATTGTATAGAATGTTTGTTAATAATAATCCAATCAATATATATAAATTATTTTTAAAGAATTTAGGAAAACCTTTTTCTTTGATTAATGGTAAAATTAAATTTGAAGATATTGTACCTATATTAATGATTAATTTCTTTTTATATGGAAGTATAGATTATACTTCATTTAAACATGTTGTTATTGATGAATCACAGGATTATAATGCAATACAATTGTTTTTAATTAATAGTTATTTCAATTGTACAAAAACAATAGTAGGAGATATAGGACAATCATTAAATGTAGACACTTCTCATAGTTTAGTGGATCATATTGACGATATATTTAGTATCTCTAATGCCGAACATTCTTTAGTTAATCTTAATAATTATGAGAAAAAAGAAATTAAGAAACTATACTTGTATAAGAGTTATAGGTCTAGTTATCAAATAACTAATTTGTCTAATTCTATTTTAGAGCGTACTGATTGTGAACCTATTAAACGTCTGGGTGCTGAACCAGAATTAAAGAGAATTAAGACTCGTGAAGAATTGGTTAATACTATTACTTCAAAAATTGATGAGTATAAATCTAAAGGTTATAATAATATTGGTATTATTACTAAAACCACAAAAAATGCAAAAGAATTATATTCTATTTGTAAATCCATTAAAGATATACAGTTGATTACAACCAATGATACTTATACTAATGGTGCAGTTATTATAGATGCATTTAGTTCAAAGGGACTAGAATTTGATGGTGTGATATTGTTTAACACTAATGATGTTGAATATAATACACAACTAGACAGACAGTTGTTATATGTTGCTACAACAAGGGCATTGCACGATATTATGTTATTGTATACCAATAAGCCATCAAGATTTTTAAATAATTATTTTCAAGGAAAGAAAGATGTCATTTAAAGAAAGAACGAAAATTTTAATAGGTAATAATGGAATTGAAAAACTACAAAATTCTCATATTGCTGTGTTTGGCGTAGGCGGTGTTGGTGGGTACACTTGTGAGATGTTGGTAAGAGCGGGAATAGGAGAGATAACTATTGTTGATTTTGATATAGTGTCTGAAAGCAATATTAATAGACAAATTGTTGCTTTACATTCTACTATTGGAAAATTGAAAGTAGACGTGTTTAAACAGAGACTGCTTGACATCAATCCATTATTAAAAATCAATACATATCCTATTAAGTTTTGTGAAGAAAATATTAATGAATTGTTTGATAATAAACATTATGATTATGTTGTTGATGCAATTGATGATTTAAACAATAAAGTTTTACTTATTAAGACTTGCCATAATAGAAATATTAATATAATAAGTGCTATGGGTGCTGGTAATAGGTGTGATATACCTGTATTTAAAGTTGCTGATATTTATAGCACATATAATGATGGATTGGCTAAATTGCTGCGTAAAAGACTAAGAAATGAGAATATTCCCGATCATAAAGTTGTATTTACTCAATCTATTTCTCAACCTAAATCTAACATTGTAGGGAGTATATCATATTATCCTTCAATGTGTGGTTGCACATTGTGTGCGTATGTAATAAATGAATTATTAAGTGGAGTTAATAATGATTAAAGATATAGAGCCATCTCAATTAAAAGAGATTGTAGACAACAATAGTACAGTGCTAGTACATTTTTATCTTGAAGGATCTATGCCTTGTACACTTTTAGATGAAATATTTAAGGCAATAGACAGAGAGTATGGTGAAAAATTGGTTATTGTTAGAATAGACCATAAAAAATATTATGACGAATGTATAAAAATGAAAGCGATAATAACTCCTACAATTGTAGTGTTTAAAGATGGAATGATGCTTGAAAAAGAAATGAGATATAAGACTAAAGATGAGTTAATGTATATGCTTAAAAAATATTTAGTATAAATCAAAATAAATTAGTATAATATAAAAATTTGTAATGAAGAAGGTTATTAGACTTTCTTCTTTTTATCTTGTAATACATAATTTTTATGGTGATAACATGATAATATTTTTAAAGTTTAATAATAAAAACTGAAATAATTTATTAAAATAATCAAAAAATAAGAAGAAAACTTTACAAATTTAAAATTAATTAAAATATGTTATATTGACAATTATGTTTTTAATTATTATACTAATAGTATCTATAATTAGAAAAATGTGTAAATATTTTTTTAATAATTAAATAACTAAAGGAAATTTTAAATGGCAAAGAAAATTTATTTAGATAATGCCGCTACTACTCAAGTAAGTGGCGAAGTTTTAAACGAAATGATTCCATATTTTACTACAGTGTATGGCAATGCAAATAGTCTTCATAGTTTTGGTAGAGAAGCAGATAATGGAGTAGATTTGGCTAGAGATCGTATCGCCAACGCTATTAACGCTTCTAGTAGTGAAGTATTTTTTACTAGTGGTGGTACTGAATCTAATAACTGGGCTATTCGTGGTGTAGCATATGCTAATCAAAATCGTGGAAAACATATTATTGTATCTAGTATAGAGCATCATTCAATACTTGAAACATGTAAAGACCTAGAAAAAGAAGGCTTTGAAGTTACTTATTTACCTGTAGATGAAACAGGGATGGTATCTATGGCTGACTTGTTACATGAGATACGTCCAGATACTATTTTGGTATCTATAATGGCAGTTAATAATGAAGTTGGCACAATTCAATACTTAAGAGCAATTGGCGAAATAGTTAATGATTTTAAAGCATATTTCCATACTGATGCTGTTCAGGCTTTAGGTGTTATCAATATTGATGTTCAAGAAATGCATATTGATTTAATGAGTATGTCATCTCATAAAGTTCACGGACCAAAAGGTGTAGGTGCTTTATATGTTAAAAAAGGCACTCCTATTAAAAAGTTTATGTTTGGTGGAGAACAAGAAAAGAATAGACGTGGTGGTACTCTTAATGTACCAGGAATAGTTGGATTCGGCAAAGCAGTTGAAAGTACAAAACGTGACTTAAAGGTAATTAATAAAAAATTAAATGAAATATCTAATTATTTTATTAAAAAATTGGAATATGAGATACCAGATATTAAAATCAATGGTAACTTAAAACAAAAAGCACCAGGTATTGTTAATGTTTCATTTAATAATATTGATAATGAAAGTATTTTGATTAAATTGGACTTAAATGATATTGCTGTTTCAACTGGTTCTGCTTGTGCATCTGGAAGTTTAACTAAATCTCATGTTTTAAAAGCAATGGGATTAACTCAAGAAGAAGTTAATAGTGCTATAAGATTTTCATTTGGCACTGATATAACTAGAGATGATGTGGATTATGTTGTAAGAAAACTTGTTGATATAGTTTCTGAATTAAGAGAAATTAGTCCTATTCATACTAAAAAACAAAAAGCAGGTGAGTAATTATGTATAACGAAATAATTATGAATAATTTCAATAATCCTCTAAATGTTGGCGAATTGAAAGGTGCTAATGGTATTGGTAAGGCACAAAGCAAAAAATATGGCGATATAATAAAGTTTTTTGTTAAAGTAGATGAAAATAAGAAAATTGAAGAAGTTACTTTTAAAAGTACAGGTTGTGTAGCAACTATTGCCATTTCTTCTGCTTTAACAGCAAAAATGACTGGAATGTCAATTGATAGAGTGTCAAAAATTGATGTTGATCAAATTAACAATTTAGTCGGTGGTTTGCCAGAAATAAAAATGTATTGCGCAGTACTAGCAAAAGAAGCAATTGCTAATACTGTTGCTAATTACAAAAAACGTATGGCAAAACAGGCATAGTTTTATATAAAATTCAATCTACTACAAAGTCGTATTTGTAGTAGATTTTTTTTGGTTTTATTTAACAATTCTGCTTTGAATATTATTTTAGTTATATGCCAATAATATTAATATACACAAGGGGGGGGGATAAGTATGAAAGATTGTTTATTAATAGGTATGGCACTAGGAGTTATTGCTGGTGCATTAATTGTAACTAATAATAGTAAAGCCGAACAATTGGTAGAAAAAGGTAAAAAAGCAGTGAAAAAACAAATCGAAAAAATGTAATCACGGTATTAATTAGTTTGCATAATAATTAAAATTATGGTATTATTTACGTATGGATAGTACATATTATAAGACAATGGCTTTAGACCTTGGAGAAAGAAGAATAGGAATTGCATTAAGTGATATCATGGGTATCATTGCTTCTGGGCTAGAAACTTACGAAAGGAAAGATTTAGTTACAGATTGCAAGTATATTGCTGGTCTTGTTTCTAAACATGGTGTTAAAGAAATTGTTGTTGGGCTTCCTAAAAATATGGACGGCACTAGTGGTGAACGTGTAGAAAAAACATATGAATTTTGTGAAAAACTTAAAGAGTATACACAAGAAAAAATTGTTTATTATGATGAACGTCTTACTACTGTCGCTGCTGAAAAATTGCTAATTTCTGCAGATGTGTCCAGACAAAAACGAAAGACTGTAATTGATAAATTGGCAGCAACAATTATATTACAGGATTATCTAAACTTTAATCAAAGGGGAAAGTAAATGAATAAAGAAGAAAAAAGCCAAATAGAAATGTTGTTGGACGAAAATAATACTGAAAATTTAAAATTATATGATGAAAACAATAAAGAAACTGAGTTCGAACAAATTGCTGTTATTCCTTATAATGGAAAAGTGTATGCATTGCTAAAACCAGTTACAAAAATTGTCGGTGTAAATGATGATGAAGCATTAGTGTTCGTTATTGAAGAAATTGATGATGAAGACTGCCTAGTTATTGTTGATGACGAAAAAATTGTTGATGAAGTATTTAAAGAATACTATGAATTGCTTAAAGCAGAAGGTATTAAAGTAGACTAATTTAGAACTATGAGAACTCCATTATTGGAGTTCTTTTTTATGTCTATATGTACAATAATACGCAATATAATAGCAAACGATTTTTTAAAATATTTATTACTTTATGTTTGATTGATTTATAAATATAATTGATATAATAAAAACCCTATATATAGGCAAAATATGGTGTATTGCATAGTAGTATAGAAATACAAAGATAAATGTTATGGAATGTTATATTGTTGGTTTTTGCTTATCATTATGATTAATATTTATAACTATAATTAATCGTAACAATATTGTTTAAGTAAATATCACTTATATAAAAAATATTATTTACATAGATTTTTTTATATTAAATAATACAAAATATATTAAAAAATATGTAATTTATAGTTGAATTATGTTCTTGTATATGTTAAAATAAATCGTTTGAAAATTACACACCCAGTTCTATTTGTAGACTGTTGCCTATATGGTGGTTTACAGAGTTATAACGAGTTGGGGAGGAATAAAAACAAGGAGGAAATAAAATGGCTGTAATTTCAATGAAACAATTGCTTGAAGCCGGTGTACATTTTGGTCATCAAACCAGAAAATGGAACCCAAAAATGAGCAAATACATTTTTACCTCTAGAAATGATATTCATATCATTAATTTAGAGGATACAGCAGTATTAGTAGAACAAGCATATGCTTATGTTCGTGATGCTGCAAAAGAAGGTAAGACAATTCTATTTGTTGGTACCAAGAAACAAGCACAACAGGCTATTGCTGATGAAGCAAAACGTTGTGGTATGTACTATGTTAACTCTCGTTGGTTAGGTGGTACATTAACAAACTTTAAGACTATCCGTTCAAGAGTTGATAGACTTAATAAAATTAACCAAATGGAAAAAGTTGGAGAATTTAATCTTTTAACAAAGAAAGAAGTTCTTAAACTTCAAGCAGAACGTGACAAATTGGAAAAATATCTTGGTGGTATTAAAGATATGACCAAATTACCAGATGTTATGTTTGTTGTAGATCCTAAAAAGGAACACATCGCTGTTAAAGAAGCAAGATCTTTAAATATTCCTATCGTTGGTTTAGTTGATACTAACTGTGATCCAGATTTAATTGATTATGTTATCCCAGGTAATGATGACGCTATAAGAGCAGTAGCATTAATTGCTGGTGTAATGGCTAATGCAGTTATTGAAGCAAAAGAAGGCGTAGTTGTTAATGTTGAAGACGAAACTACAACTGAAGCACCTGTAGAAGTAGCAACTGAAGCACCTGTAGAAGAAGCAGAAGATAAAGAATAATTAAGGAGAATATAATATTATGGCAACAACCGAAGATATTGTTAAATTACGTAAAAGAACCAATTGTGGTATGATGGATTGCAAGAATGCTCTAGAAGCATGCAATGATGACCTAGATAAAGCAACTGAATGGTTGAGAGAAAAAGGTATGGCTAAAGCAGCAAAGAAAGCAGATAGAATTGCTGCTGAAGGTTTAGTATCTTCATATATTCATATGGGTGGTAAAATTGGTGTTTTACTAGAAGTAAACTGTGAAACCGACTTTGCTTCAAAGAGTGAACAATTTGTTCAATTATGTAAAGATATCACTCTACAAATTGCTGCATCTAATCCTTTATATGTAAAACCTGAAGATGTACCTGCTAATGATCTTGAACATGAAAAAGAAGTTCTTAGAGCACAAGCACTTAACGAAGGTAAACCTGCTGCAATTATTGAAAAAATGATTGATGGTAGAATTAAAAAATTCTATGAAGAAACTTGTTTGTTAAATCAACCATTCGTTAAAAATCCAGAACAAACAATTACTGATTTAATTAACGAAACTGTATTAAAAATTGGTGAAAAAATCAATGTTAGACGTTTTGTTAGATACGAAATGGGCGAAGGTCTTGAAAAGAGAAATGAAAATTTCGCTGAAGAAGTAATGAAACAAGCAAATAGCGATAAGTAATTATTAATAAAAAATTCACTCATAATTAAGAGTGAATTTTTTTGTTAAAACAAAAAATAACATAATTTTTAGCAATTTAATATATTTATATATATTAAAACATACTAACATAAATCGTTTTGATTGCTTTATGTTTAAATTTTTAGTAAAATAATTTTAGTAATGTTATAAATAACAAATTTTTACAAAAAGGATAATTTTATGAACGAATCAGTTGATATCAATTTATTGTCTTATGAAGAAGGTATTGAAAAATCAATAGAGTATTTTATAAGCGAACTTAATGTTATTAGAGTTGGTAGAGCCAATCCTAAAATTCTAGATAAAGTAGTTGTTGATTATTATGGGACAATGACACCTATTAATCAAATGGCTAATATTTCTGTGCCAGAAGCCAGAATGATGTTGATTTCTGTATGGGATATGTCTCAAGTTAAGGCAGTGTCTAAAGCAATAGAAGCGGCTAATCTAGGAGTTAATCCATCTGATGATGGTAGAGTTATTAGGTTAGTATTCCCACCTATGACAGAAGAAAGAAGAAAAGAAGTTGTTAAAGAAGTAAGCAAACTTACCGAAAATGCAAAAGTTGCTTGCCGTAATTGTCGTAGAGATGTTCTTGACGAATTTAAGAAAATGAAAAAGAACAATGAATTAACTGAAGATGAATTGGCTAGTTTGGAAAAAGATGTACAAAAGACACTAGATACATCTATTGAAAAAATTGACAAACTTGCAGAAAGTAAGAATAAAGAAATTATGGAAATTTAGTATATACTGAAGATAATTTTTTGATTATAATGCCAAATATTATTATTTGGCTTTTGACTTTTGTATGGAGTGTATATAATGTTTGAAAAGAAAAAATTAAATCCAGATAAGTTTCCCAATCATATTGCTTTTATCATAGATGGCAATGGTAGATGGGCAAAACTTCGAGGATTGCCTAGATCTATGGGGCATAGAGCAGGAATTGTTGCATGCAAAAACACTATTAATGAGTGTTTTGATTTAGGTATTAAATATGTCAGTATATATGGGTTTTCTACAGAAAACTGGAATAGACCAAAAGATGAGATTGATACATTGTTTAAATTATTTAGACAATTTATTAAAGACGACTTGCAAGAGTTACTTAATAAAAATGTAAGATTTATGGTTTCTGGTGATTATAAGGCATTTCCTGAAGACCTTGTAGAAGCAATAGAAGAATCAGTTGAAAAGACAAAAGAACATACAGGTATGGTTATTAATTTGTGTATTAATTATGGTGGAAGACCAGAGATTGTAAGAGCAATTAATAATATGATAAAAGATGGTGTAAAAGATGTAGATGACAAAATGATAAGTCAATATTTATATACAGCATCTATACCTGATCCAGATTTTATAGTTCGTACAAGTGGTGAATATAGATTGTCTAACTTTATGTTATGGCAAGCATCTTATTCAGAATTCTATTTTCCAAAAACATATTGGCCAGATTTTAATAAAAAAGCATTGTATACTGCATTAATTAATTATGCGAAAAGAAATAGAAGATTTGGAGCAATTAAGGAGAACAAATGAAAACAAGATTACTTACGAGTACTTATATCGTAATTGCATTAATACTAACTTTAGTTTCAAGAATGTTAACACCATATATATTTGATATAGTTATTGGTGCTATGGCTGTTATGGGCTGTGTAGAAGTTGGTAGAGTTTTTGAAAGAAGTAAACAATACAATAATATATATTTAGTAGGCTCATTTCCAGCAGTGCTATTTGTTGGATTTGTAATTGCTTTTGTATATAGTTTTGTATGGCAATATTATCTATTAATGATAATCGGATTGGTTTTTGCATATTTTATCATAGCATTTTTACTTACATTGATATTGAAAAAACAAACTGATAGAGAAATGAGTAAATATCAAATAGAAGAAAAAAGAGTGGTTTATGCACTAAAGAAAGCAATTAATTCTTCAATAATTTTAATATATCCAGCACTATTATTTGGATGTTTGATGCTAATTAATCATTTTTATGCATTTAAAATCAGTGATAAGGTATTAGATGTACCATTTGATTATTATATGTTAATAACAGTATTTAGTGTAACTATTGCTACTGATTCTCTAGCATTGGTTGTAGGCAAAACACTAAAAGGTCCAAAGTTATGTCCATTAATTAGTCCCAACAAAACTATTAGTGGTGCAATAGGTGGACTTGCTGGTGGTGTTTTATCTGCGTTTATTGTATATTGGATATATGCGATAAATAAGGATTTTGTTACTGCATTTAATTCAGTTGCATCATTATGGACAGTTGCCATTTTGGGCTTCTGCGGTTCAATTATTAGCCAAATTGGAGATATTTTTGCTAGTTATTTAAAAAGGCGTGCACGTGTTAAAGACTATGGAACAATTTTCCCTGGACATGGCGGTATCATGGATAGGGTTGATGGGTTAATCTTTAATGCTACATTTGTATTATTATATTTTTTGTTCTTACTATAACATGACAAAGGTTATATTAATTAAATATTATTAATATATATAATGATGATGTGTATAATTTAAAATTGTAATTTGCAGGATTAAATTTTAAATATAGTTAGAATATTCTTATATTTTATATTATCGGAAGTTAGACGAAAGCAGTGCGAAGCAATATTTTCGTATAACTGATGTTTATTCAAACTGGAAGTGCAAAGAATATTCTTTGCAAGTGCATTAGCACTAATTTTGAACTTGCTTCAAAATTTACTTCCTATAGTTTATATTATCGGAAGTTAGACGAAAGCAGTGCGAAGCAATATTTTCGTATAACTGATGTTTATTCAAACTGTGATGACACAAGATATTGTGGAATTGCGACAGCAATTTGATTTATGAACATTGTGAGTAAATCAACATCACATAGTTTATAATGTGTTGATTTTAGGAGTATAATTTGAGTAATCTGCTTAGTATAGGTGCAGTGTTTTCTCGAATAGGTTATATCGTATTAGCAATATTGGTTTTATTGTTAATGATTACGATACATGAATTCGGGCACTATACTGCCGGTAAAATATTAAAATTTAAAATTAATGAATTTTCTATTGGGTTTGGGAAAGCCCTTTTTACCCGTAAAAAGAAAAATGGTGAAATTTTTTCTATTAGGTTAGTACCACTTGGTGGTTATTGTGCTTTTGAAGGAGAAGATACTACTGATGAAAATAGTGGTTCGTTTAATGCTCAATCACCATGGAAAAGATTAATTGTGTTATTTTGCGGAGCATTCTTTAATTTTCTATCTGCTATAATATTTAGCATTGTATTATTGGCAGTTATTGGTAATGGCCAGATGGCTGTTAGTAAAGTTGAAGGTATAAATAATTCAGTAGAAAGATTACAAGTTGGAGATGTTATAACTCATTGTGAAGGCGAAAAAATATCATTTTTCAATACAATATCTAGCATTACACAAGATATAGGCATTGGCGAAGATATAAAAATGACTATAATTCGTAATGGTGAAAAGAAAGAAATTATAGTTCAGAAATTTGCCGTTCAACAAGAAGGAACAGAAGTAGGAATGATAGGTATGCAAAATACATATGTAAAACTTTCATTTGGTGATGCTTTATTGCAATCTGTTCCATTTACATTCCAGATGGCATGGCAGTGTTTAGTAATTTTAGGACAATTGCTTGTAGGTAAATATGGTTTAAGTGATATTGGTGGACCTATTACTACAATTGGCTATATTGCTGATGCTGGTGCTATAAGTATGCTTAATTTATTATTATTGATACCATTAATTGCTGTTAACTTGGCTGTGTTTAATCTTTTACCAATTCCGGCATTAGATGGTGCAAAAATGGTATTTGTGCTTATAGAATGGATAAGAAAAAAACCTATAAATAGAGAACTTGAAAATAAAATCCATACAGTAGGATTATTTATATTGTTTGGATTTGTAATAATTGTAGATTTGTTACATTTAATTGGTTAATAAAATACTTATGGAAAAACTTATAGAATATCTAAAACTTAATATGAAAGAACTATTTGAAAATATAAAAATAGTTAATATATCATACAACAAAACCACTAATTCGTTAGTGGTTAAAGTTGTTTATAAAATTGGCTTTGAATTTTTAGATAGTTATAAAGAAAATCTTAAACAAAAAATAATAAATTATTTACATATACCTAATTTAGAAATAGATTTAAAATGTAAGAAAAGTTTGGTTGAAAAAACTATTGTTACAGACTTAATTAAATACTATTTAAATAAGTACTATGCAAGTATAATGGCTACTATGCAAGATGACGATTTTTGCGTAAATATAGACAATAATCAAGTTTACGTAGTAGTAAAGTGTCAAGAGATTTTTTATCAATATCTAGAAGAAAAACATTTTGAAATTGCATTAAAAGAATTCCTACAAGATAATTATTTTCAAATGTTTGATGTTAAATTGGTAAAGAAAAATTCTAATTCTGAATTTGATAATACTCTTATTGATAATGGTATAATTTTTCAAAGTCAATCTGATGAAGTTGTCGAACCTACTACATATGAATTATTAAATGTTGAACATATATGTGGTGCTGAAACAGAAAATATTGCTATGGCATCTAAATCTTTAACTAGTGATTGTGTTAATGTTACAATTGCCGGTGAACTTAATTACATTACACAAAAGAGTTATGTATCTAAACGTAAGAATAGTAATGGGGAAGAAAAACAATATTATAGTTTTACTCTTATTGATAATTATGGCAAAACGCAGTGTGTTTATTTTCCAACAAAAGATACACTTGAAAAATTTCAACAATTAGAAGAAAAAATGTCTATTGCGGTTGTTGGGGATACAGAAGAATTTAATGGTAGAGTAAATTTTAAAGTAAAGGGTATTTCAAAGTGTACATTACCAGAGATTCAAGAACGGCCTGTAGAGTTGAAATCCGAAAATGAGAATTATATTTTTGTTGAACCTGAACCATATATTAGTTTGGCACAGGCTACATTATTTGATGTTGTAGTTGAAAATACTAATAAATTTTTAAAAGAACATGATTGTGTTGTATTTGACGTTGAGACGACAGGTCTAGATCCTAATACTTGTGAAATGATAGAAATTGGTGCATGTAAAGTTAGAGATGGTAAAATAATTGAGACGTTTAGTGTGTTAATGAAACCTTCACAGCCAATTCCTGACCAAATAACCGAATTGACTGGTATTACCAATGAAATGGTTGCCAATTGTAAAACTATTAAAGATGTTTTGCAAGATTTTTATAAATTTACACGAAACTCTGTATTGGTTGCTTATAATATAGCATTTGACTATAAATTTATGTATCTTGCAGGAATTAAGCAAGGATATAATTTTGACAATCCACAAATTGATGCTATGGTATTAGCAAAAAACAAGTTAAAAAGTATTAAAAATTATAAATTAAAAACTGTTGCAAATGCTTTAGATGTTTCACTTGAAAATGCGCATAGGGCAGTTCATGATGCTATTGCAACTGCAGAAGTTTTTATAAAGTTGGTAGATAGCGATTATATATTGTAAATATGTCAATTACTGAAAGATAATATTAAATATTTAAAAACAATGATTATATTAATATTGTATGTTTGCATTTGTATTAGATATTATATATTATTTATATAATATTACTTGTAATTATATATATCTTGTGTTATACTTATAATGCTAATAATAATTATGCTAGGAGTGGGATATCAAATCCCACTCCTATTATTTAGGAGAGTTTATGAATGGTAAAAAAGTAGTCTCAATCGTTATGCCTATGGCTACCAAGATTGTTTCTGATTTGGGATATACATTAGTCGATGTAGAATACAGAAAACAATTTGATGGTATGGTATTAGAGTTTTTTATTGATTCGCCAACAGGTATCAATATTAACGATTGTGAAAAAGTGTCGAAGGCTCTAGATGAACCATTAGATCAACTTAACCCAACAAATGATGTGCCATATTCTTTAAATGTGTCATCATTAGGCTTGGATAGACCATTAACTACTGAATATGAGTTTAATAAATATAAAGGTAAAGAAGTTGAATTAAAATTTTATCAGCCAATACAACCTTTTAATAAAAAACAATTGTCAGCAGTTTTGGATTCTTGGAATGATAGTGAAATTATAGTAACTATTGATAATCAAAACATTACAATTTCTAGAAAATCAATTGCACAAATAGTGCCAGTTATTAAATTTTAAGGAGAAAAATAAAATGATAAATAAAGACTTTTTTCAAGCATTAAATGAACTTGAAACACAAAAAGGAATTGATAAAGATTTCTTTATAAGTGCATTGGAAGCGGCATTGACTAGTGCTTATAAGAAAAATTTTGGTGAAGCGAAGAGTGCAGCCGTAAAACTTGACCCAGAAAAAAACAGTATAAAAGTATATTCTTTTAAAACTGTCGTTGATGAAGTTATGGATTCTGATAAAGAAATTTCTCTTGCTGAAGCAAAAACAATCAAAAAGTCTTATAAAGTTGGAGATATTATTAAACAAGAAGAAACTCCTAAAGAGTTTGGTAGAATTGCCGCTCAAACTGCTAAACAAGTTGTTATGCAACGTTTAAGAGAAGCAGAACGTGAAAAAATTATGGGCGAAGTAAGTACAAAACAAGATGAATTACTTAC
>ERZ808245.558-NODE-558-length-18029-cov-70.955098_pt1 | contig 18029 bp, 17 predicted proteins | sample MGYA00521243_ERZ808245 | MGnify/ENA primary metagenome ERZ808245 (study PRJEB31516, sample SAMN03275576) | gut metagenome | biome: mammalia-associated habitat; material: feces | host: Papio cynocephalus | place: Kenya | collected 2012-07-07 ... | reverse complement strand
TCATGATGAACGTTACTGCAAAAGTCACCGAGCTTAAGCACAATTGCTGTGATTTTAAAATCAGTCTTGAAGGTGGCGAATCTCGTAAGATTTATGAATGCGATGATGAATATGATGCACTTCAAGCGTTCATGGAGCTGTTTATCGCTTTTGACTATGATTATCAGCTCAAGCATGAATATTCCAATGGTGGATTAACTACTTGGGTTTTCAACGTGCAGATTGATGATGGTGATGATGAATGAGTGATAAATAAGCCCCCAATCGATTGGTTGGGGGCTTTAGTGTATGTGAACGCATAACGAGAAAATCGTTTATGTTGCAATATTAAATATAGGCCACTTGACTTGTGTTTGTCAAGTGGCCTATTGTCGTGACAGCGCAACTAGGCGGTTTGCCTAGCACGGACTATTATACACGCTTGAGATACCATGTTTTTTTGGTGACTGGACATAGGGCAATATAACGTGTCGCTCCACTGTAGGCTTTGTAGTGCGCCCAATGTAGCCATCTGCGATGGTGCCGACTCCTGAAATGTAATGGTAGACGCCGAACGGTTTGTCGAGCTTTAACGCTTGTTGCACATGTTTGTCACATGAGGGATTGACGTATGATGTGCCTTGCGTCGCCTTGATGATTACGAAATCGTATGGGACTTTGGCGAGGTCTAATGTTGCTTGGTAATTGGAAATGTCGATGCCGTTCATGCTCATTTGTTGTTCTCCGTCTTGTTGTTGGTGTTGTCTTTTACGGTTTCGAAAATCTTCATGAAGCCTTTGTTGGCGATTTCGGGGTTGATTTCGCAGAGGTTTTCCACGATGGAAGTCAGTTCGATGAGGCTGATGCCTGCCGAAGTGACTGCGAGCACGTTGAGTGGCAGGCCGAGCTGTGTGTGGATGTTGAAGATGTCGATTGCCTGACTGAGAATGAGAATGAGGATGTATGCGAGTTTGTGCATGAGTCCTTCGCGCATTTTCGCGCTGGAGATGTTGTGCTGGACTCCGGCTTTTAGGATGCCGGTGAGGTAGTCCATGGCGATGAAGAATAGGACTGCTCCGAGTGTCCATAGTGTGGTGTTGTTGGTCATTTTTTCCTCCCTTATTGGCCTAGCAGATTTCCGACGATGAGGTTGAAGTCTGCTTTTACTTGTGTGCTGTCGAATCTGAGTCTGCCGACTCGATAGGCGGTGGTGAGTCGGCGGATCACGTCGTCGGTTTTTTTGACGTACCATGTTTTTTCGTCAACGTGGGTGGGGTCGAGCGTGTATGTTGGCCTGTCGTGTTTGTTTGGGATTCGGCGGCTTACGTATTGTGACACGTTGCCTTTTCCGTCGAGGGTTATCCAGATTCCGAATCGTGCGTAGTCGGCGGTGTCGAGTATGTATGAGAGTGACGCGTTTTCCGGGATGGGGCAGATCAGCGTGTCGGAATCATCACGGAACTGATTGCGGATCGCGTAATCCGCGTAATCCGTATCGTAGTGTTCAAGGAACGCGCCGAATTTTGAATGTGCTACTTTTGCGCTGAAGCCGCCATAGTCGGCGAGTTCCAAGCAGATGAATCCGTCGCAATAAAGCCGGTATTGTTGTTGCTTGGTTTGTTGTTGTCCGATGTCGAGTCGATATTTTGCGAAATAAGGGTTTGCTTTCTGCACTGCGTTGCTGAGGAATAGCACACGAGTGCGGTCTTGCCAGCGGTCGACAGTATTGTAAAATTCGCTGAACGAGTTGACTTCATTTTGCAAATAGCGTTGATTGTCTGGGAAGATTTCATCGAAAATAATAAGGTGCACTTTTGGATATGCGACGGATTTTAGTCCGCCTGCCTGACTGAGTGCGACGAAGTAACAACAGGTTCTCCAGTCTTTTTCAGCCCATTCAGATTTGTGGATTTCCCCTTTGCTTCCGTTGATGCGGAATTCGACGTGCGGAAAAAATTCCTGAATGTCCTTGAAGAAGGTCTCCTTGCGGTGTTGCTCGACGTCGGTGCGCCTCAGATAGATGAATTCATGTCCGTTTTTTAGGTATTCTTTGATGCCGTATCGTTTCGCGGCGAAGGTTTTGCCGAGACCGCGTGCGCCGATGATGAAATTCCATGTGGCGTTTCGGGTGAGGATGGAATGGAGGTTGTAATAGTCGTTTTCGTCGAGGACTTTCACCATTTCCGCTCCTTTCCTGATATGGGGAAGGGGCGCGAGATGAACCCATTCGAATCTCGCGCCCCTCTGTCCTGCCTATCGAAGGCACGTCATGCAAGGTTGCAAACCATGACGTGCGTTATCAAGTATACCATGTGTTAGAAGCTTGGCGGATTTGATTTTCCATCCCAATTCGCGAGCAGGGAATAGGCCGTGTTGTATCGTGTCGTGTAAGGCCCGAAGGGTGACGTGGAAAGGATGTTCGATTTCAATCCAGCCAAGTCTGATGCTTTCGGCACTTTCAACGCGCCTGCCGGTGATTGGTGGTATGCCGTCACCCACAATATCTGCATTTTTTGATCTGTGTAGGTTTGCGGATAACCGGCATAATCTTCGGCGAACTGGTCCCGCTGTCCTTCATGCGCGGCGCTTCGCGACGCCCACGTTTTGAACGCCGAAGCTTCAGCCGAGGTGAGTGCGCGAGTGAACGTACCGCCCGATTCCATCAAGGACGCTATTTCCGGCGCGGCTGTTTTGAAGGCCGCGTATCCGTCCGAATCTTTGGCTTTCATCTTGTTGAGCACCTGCAATCGTCTGCCGAAACTCCATTGCGCGATACCGATTCCTTGCAACGTGGATTCCACGGCATCCCACCTACAGCTTGATTCGACGGTGCCGACAACATAGAGCGCGAAGGAATTGTTCGAGCTGGTACTGCTGTTCGGGTGGCCTTGACCGTTGCTGGAGTCCGGTTGCGTGGTACTGGTTTTCTCCAACCAGTTTTGCGCGGTGGTCTTCCAAAACGTTCGCACGGTGGTGCCGCTGTTGGTCGTATCATGCAGTATGAGATGGTCGCCTGACTGTTGGATCCATGCGGCGTCGGCATTGCCGGTGGTAAAACCGGGATTGTTATTGCCAGTGTTGTTGTTGTCGCCGCCACCTGACACGGTGCCACCTTCGGCGAGGTTTTTTGGATGCAGATAGCCCAAGAATTCGTAGAGTTCGAATGTCATGATTTTGGCGGGATTCGGGTTTTGCGATAGTACGGTGATTTTGTTGTTCTCCACGCCTGCTTTGGTGACGATGCTGACGTGTGAGCCGCTGTGTTGGCTGCTGAAATTCCAGAAGGCGACGTCTCCGGGGACTGGGGAATATGAGGCGTCTTTTTTTTCGAAGATCGTGCTCATTTTCGGATTGGTGGGGAAATGCGTGTAGTTTCCTGCCGCATATCCGGTTGGTGTGATGCATTCCTGCACGCTACAGCCGTACATGTCCATGCAATATTTCGCCCACAGATCCCAGCATTGCGCTCCATAGGCTCCGTCCATGTCCCAATATTTGCCTTGGGTTTGGGATACCCAGTCTGAAAAACTTAATGCCATGTGGCTTATTCTAGCCACATGGCATTAAATGTTACATCCCTGCCGGAATGGTAAAATTACCTGTCAGCGTGCCGGAGGTATCGGACATGGCGTTTTGGAGTGTGATTGTTTTCCCGTCCAACGCGTAAAACGCATTGTTTCCAATGTTTGGGAAAAAGTAGGAATTGCCAATTGTCTCGTATATCGGAAGCTCGAAGACTCTTGCCCCGGAGTTGATTTTTGCGTTGAAATTAACCGAAAAATTGACGTGCAGGAAGCCCTGTCGCTCGTAAATGTTGGTATATTTCCATGTGCCTGAGATTTGTGAATTGTTTGGAGTGGCGTACATGGTTGGCCAAAGATCGCGGTTTGCCATGCAACAATTCGCGATCCATTTGCCAACAAGATTATATCCGGTTTTGTTAAGATGGGCGCCGTCTCCGTCATTGCCTCCATCTGAGGCTTGCGCCGCGATGACGCCAATCCGGTAGGCGCCTTCGTGCACGCGAACGTAATCGCGGCCATCGTCCTTCAGGTTGGTGGTCAGAGTCTTGTAGACTCTTAATCTTGCGGGCGCGTTGACGCCGTTCGCGGTGCTTTTTGACAGAGTGGTGCCAACTGCTAAAACCATGGGAATCATGTGAATTACCGCGTTTGGCGAATCGGTGTGGATTTTTGTTAGAAGGTCTCGTGCTTTTGACATGACATTGGCTTCCGTCGTGGTGCTGGAGTCAATGCCGGTCGCGTCGTTTTGTCCTCCAATGATGATGACGCCAGTGACGGAGGATTTGTTAGGCACGGTCTCCCAAATGTCCGCGAAGGTGCCGTCATCCCCCGCTACGCTGAAACCACCGCCAGATGTTCCTTTGGCGTAAAAAGTCTTTGGATTGATTGTTGTCCGAATGGCGGTATCAGGCCCCTCGCCAACATGTTTTGTCTGTGCATAATATCCATCCACCCAACTATCGCCAAGCACGACCAGATAATTGGCGAGTTTTTGCGCATTGTCGAAATCCGTCCGAACCGATGCGGCCACATCGCTCGCCTGATCCCATTTGGTTTTCGCGGCGGTCGCATGATCGATGGTATCGGCACCCAATGCGGCGAGGAGTCCATTATTCGTGGTCGCATTGGTTTTCGCGGTGGTTGCGTCTGAAGCGGCCTGATCCCATTTGTTTTTCACGGCGGTCGCATGATCGGTGGTATCGGCACCCAATGCGGCGAGGAGACCGTTGTTGGTGGTCGCGTCGGTGATTGCGGTTGTCGCATCCGTGGCGGCTTGATCCCACTTGGCTTTCGCCGTGGTCGCATTGTCCACACTGTCCGCGCCCAACGCTTTGAGCACTTCCGCGTCGTGCGTATCGGTCGCTTCCAATGTTTCGATACGGTTCAAATGTTTTTCGAGCGTGTCATCAATGGTGCGCATGGATCCGTTATAACCGTCGCGCAGGTCGGCCGGATCATTGTCCCCGTAGAGATTCAGGCTGAAATTGTCGGTTTTGGTGTAATTGGTGGCCATTGTCCTATTCCTTTATTTGTTTTCCCTCAAGCTGATTTCGAATGCGTGCAATTGTCGGTCGATCTGTCGCATGGCGCGATTATATCCGTCACGCAAGTCCATTGGCGTCGAATCAGTGTAAAGGGGGAGTTGGAAATATTGGGTTTCTTGATATTCGCCGGATTCGGTCGTATTGTCAGCCATGAGTCCGCCTTACTTGTCGCCACTGGTGGAAGCGGGTTTGACGAATGGGAGGCCTTCGGCGGTGACGCCCATTCCGGCGAGATTGGCTACGGAGAGATCTCCGTTAGTGCTGGCGGCGGTGCGGTTGAGGAAATGACTGAGCGAGGTTCCTAACGCTTCGGCGTTTGAAGAGGACAATCCAAGCGCGGTGACGAACGCCTTCAACCCGTCCGGCAGTGTTTCGGCGGTTGGAATGGCGTCTACTTTGTTGCTGATCGTTTTCAGCGCGGTGTCGAGCAGATCCATGCTGTTGTTGTACTGCGATTGGAGATTTGGCGAATCCGTCGCGTCGTACTTCTCAAGATTATAGGTGGGGGTCTTTTGAGTCATTGTATTATCCTTCCTATGGTTTTATGCGTGCACGTAGGTTTCGTTGTCCACTGTGCCGCTTGCCAAGTCCTTGACGGAGTATGCGCGTCTTGTGGTCGGCGTCGATGGTTCCGACTGCTCCTGATCGCGTGGAGTGACGCGCGGCTCATTATTACCGAAAATGGTTTTGTTGCCGATAACCGCCCATTCCAGACAAGAGTGCTGCGCGGCCTGCACCGGCGTCATGGATGCCATCTGGCTTACGCGTGCCCCGTATACAGCGAGTTCGCGATACATGTCACGAGTCACGTTTTTTGAATCCTCATAGCGTCCATTGGTCGGATTGTAGACGATTTCGGATTGTTGGTAGCCGTCAATCTGTTTTTGAAGCTCCTCCAAAGTCGTATTGACGCTGACCTGCCATTTTTGAATGACGCCGATCATGTCGTTGATGAGGCTCATGTCATTGTCCTCATCCTCGGCCACCGCGTTGATCGCGTCCCTCAACTCGTTGAGATGATTGGCGACCTCCTGCACGTATCCGAGCACCGTCAACGTGTCACGATAGGAGAACGGTTGGATGGTGGTGAAATACCGTTGTCGCGGATCCAGATTGAGCGGCGCGACGGTAAGATTGGTTCTGTCCGGCATAAATAATCCTTTCCACTTCCCGATTTTACGCTCAATGGCCGATGTTCCATACGAGGGACGTTGGGAACATGCCCGGAGTGTTGGTCATCATGTCGCCGCTACCCCACATTGAGAGAAACAGTGGTTCCAATGATTGGATCACCATCATGTCGATGTTGAGGAATGTTTGCCGGTATTCCGACAAAAGTTGTGAGCGGGATCCGGTGAATCCGCTCGTATGCGACGTGCTGGATCCTTTGTCATCCTGATGTTGGAAGTCCGTCTGTGATTGGGAGTTGCTGGATCCGGTGGAGTCCTGCGTGCTGGTCGAATGTGTGTTGCCTTTGCTGTCGGTCTGTGAAGCGCTTGTGGCGTATTTTTTGAAATCATCCAAACGAGTTTGCGGAAATTCGCTGTTGACCGTCATACTGGAATTGTCCACTGTCGTATCCGACGTGCTGGTGTTGGATGATTTCGTGTCCTGCGTGGCCGATTGTCTGCCGCTGGACTGTGACGTGTTCGACGTGTCGGCGGTCTGGGTCATGTCCTGCGTGATGAACGGGTCGAATTTTTCGGCGGCGGACTCATACAGTTGATTGAAATAGTCCATGTTCTCTCGCATGGTACGACCCAAATAAAACACGAACATCTGGGGTGTCTCACTGCCTATCTCACGCATGGCGTAATGGGCCACGATCTTCTCGTTGAGTTTGCGCCGATAATCCTCATTCCAGATCGGATACGAGGCCGCATCCAAGTGGAGTTTTTCGTCGGTGTCGAATCCCAAAGCGATGAGATTCCCCAAAGTCAACGTGTAGTCGGCCATGTGGTCGCTGACACGGTACATGCTCAGATCCTGCGTCATTATTCCTCACTCTCATCCTTGGTGCCGTCCGATTCCAACAACCCGCCTGACGTGGTGTCGTTCCATTCGATGCCGATCGGCAGGTCGAATTTCCACAGTCGGTTGATCGTATCGCACGCCTGCTGTCGGGCTTTGAGATAGCTGAGCCGAAACACGTTGGTGCGACTGTTGCCGGCCGTGACCTCGCTCTCCAACAACCGCTCCTTTTTTTCGGTGGTACTGTTGTCGATGCCCAGATAATTTACGAGCTCATTCCATACCTGCGTTTTGGTCTGCGTGATTTTATCCGCCAAGTATGGGGTGAGGTTGGGGAAGGTGTTGAACATGCCGGTGATGTCGGCGGAATCGTAGGCGTAAATGTACGGATCGCCGTCCTCTCGCGCCTTCATGAGATTCTGCGCGGTGAGCTTGTTCGTCTCCGAAGTCGCGATTATCAAGGGGACGCTGAGATTGTCAAGATTCACATCCAACGCTCTGTCGGCGATGGCCAACCGTGTCGCGTAATTCCACATCACGTCAATCATGGTGCACCTCAATTGGTTATCCCAGATGGGCACGCATTGGTGACTGCCGATCTGCGGATAACTGTAATTCGCCGCGACGGGCTGGAACGTGGTTGGATTATTGTAATTGTTGACGCCTCCGATGTTGCCTGCCGTGACCATGAAACGGTGGCGTTTCTTATCGGGAAAAAACAGTGCCAACCCGTTCTCGAACAAGGTCAGTTCCAAATAGCGTTCATCAATGTAGGGGGGTAGGTTCCGCCATTTGAAGCGGCTCACCGCCAACATCTCGATCAACTTCATGTACTGGTTAATGCGGAGAGCCTGCCTCATTTCCGGCATGTTGAGGTTTCCCCACATAGACCCTAAGACACGCGTATTATCCCACTGCGCGGCCTTGCGCGCATTGTTTCGTCTCCTGCTCAAACTTGCCTCCTGAAAAATAATGGAGAGGACTTTTCAACTGTCCTCTCCATTCTACCCGCGCCTAGTAGTTGATCCCGTTTAAGGGGTCGTTGTCGGCATAGTCGGTCACGCCGATTTTCGTCGGATCCGTCCACACGGTGACACCGCTTTCAAAAATTCCACGAATCGTCAACCGATACTCTTCAGGACATGTAGCGGAGCGAATATACATTTCATGCACCTTCCAATAAGTAAAATTCGACATCGCCATGAGTGACTGTGGAAGCGTCATGAAGCGCTGGACATAATACCCATACCGAAGCCAGACTTCCCCGATGCTATGCATGGCGGCTGGAGTGATCTGACGGAACCGCACCAACACTCCGATCAGCCCATTCGCGAGGTTGAAGGAATCACCGCCTAAAGCGCCCGATGTGCTCGGTGGCGTGACCTGCATTTGCTGGACTTGCGCGTTGATGCCCGCGATGGTGTTCGCATAGTCGCCTGACGCGGTGGCCTGCGCGAGCGACCGGTTCATGTCGGCGATCTGCATGGTCTGCTGATTGCTCAGATTCGTGGACGCCAGTGAATAGGCGTTTTGCTGGGACGTGGTGGCATTGTTCGTGGCCTGCGTGTTCGCGAGTTGCGTGTTCGCGGAATCGACGGAATTCTGGTAGCGTGCCTGATTCGTCGCCGCACCGATCACGGTGCCCGCGACCGCGCCCACGGCTCCACCGATATTGCCCGACACGGCGGAACCAACCGCGTTCAACGCGCCTGAACCAATGGTGTTCAGCTGGTTCATGGTGTTGTTGAACCCGAGATTCTTCACCGTTAGGTCGGTGCTCATCTGTGCCGCATTGTTTGAAATCGCGTTCATGGCGTTGCGGTTCGACGTGCCCAACCGGTTCGCGGCACTCGCGTATTCGGTGCCCACTTGCGCTTGCGCGTAGGCATTGTTGATGCCCATCTGGGTTTTTTGATATGCCCATCCAGCCGACTGTTGGGCGTACGAACGAGTGTACGCGCTGTTCGCCATCGCCAGAGTCGCACCATTGTTGACCACGGTGAATGTGGGAAAGTTGGTGATGCCAAACGCCGCGTCCAATCCGTCTCCATTGTCGATAGGCAGACCGTAGTCCGCGTTGGTGGGATCCCTGAACGGTGCGAAATCACCTTGCTTCGTCGCATGATAACCCTTGACGTAAAAATTGATGCGCGGCGAGGGTGGCGCATAATTGTAGGTCTCGCGAATCGTCAGATTCGCGCTTGGAATCTGCTGTGGACGGTAGGTTATCGAAGTCCCGTTGAGGCAGGAGCATTCCACCCACGCGTAGGGCGCGGTGAGGAATTTCTTCAAATGCCTGTACCGGTCTGGAAGGGTGAAATGGTCGCGGAAATTCTTCATGTCCACCACGTCATCCCAACGTTTCGCACTGTCCAACGTGGGATCGTTAAGCCTGTAATAGTTCGCGCTTGCGGTCTGGCCGACGCCGAACATGTTCGGATTTTTGGTCTGCTTTTCCAAGAGTTTTTCGGGCATCGGCGGGACTCCGTAAATACCGCAAATGCCTTGCGTGATCCACGGATAGGTCGCGCCCGCTCTCAGGATGATGTTCAAAAAATCGGTGGCGTTGTCGAAATAGTAGACGCTGGTGCCGTTGGCCTGATTTTCGAATGCGCTTCCAGTCGCGGTCTTCAGGTTCGGATTGCTTTCGGTTCCCGGGGAGGATTCCAACGAGGTGGTGGAGTACACCATGATGCCGCATCGTCCTGCCGGTGCCTTCGTGGGCAGGAGGTTTCGCCATTCCTCATAGCCCACAATGGTGCTGTCTCCGGTGTCCAAGCCTTCGGGCAAGTCCAATGTCTCACGTCCCCAATCGTCCCATTGGGTTTCGTTGGCGACGCCGACGTGTCCGCGTTCGACGTACGCATTGCCAAAATTGATGTCGAATTGGAAGGATTGCCATACGTCGAGCTGGATGTTCACCTGAGTTGTCTGCGCGTTGACGTACTCGCAGGTGGAAATGAAATAATACCAGCTTCGAGGCGTATCGAAATCGTAATCATTGGTGGCGATCAGGTAATTGTATTGGGATGCTTGCGCGAACGGGATAGGAAGTCGTACCGGCAGACCGTATTTGGCCATGGTGCACCCCGAGAATTCGAGGCCCGGTAGATTGTCGAAATACTGTTTTTGGGAGTCTTGGGAATCCCATTTGACAATATCCCTGTATCCGAGATCCCATGTGACGTTGCAAAGTTTGAATTTCGTGTTCGGGGGCCATTTCGCGTAACTGAAATTGATGGTCAAATCGTTCGCCGTCATGTGTGCCGCTCCTAAAAGAGAGAATGGAGGATGATTTTCATGTCATCCTCCATTCTAATCAGTCAATCACCATTGTCAGCCATTCGAGGCGACGGTGATTTTCTTCGTGGCGCTCACTCCTGCGAATTTCACGGTGACGTTCGCATCTCCAGCCGTGGTGCCGGTCAGTTTGCCGTTCGGTTCGATGGTCGCGTTCGAGTCCACGCTCCATGCGACCAAGGCGGTCACGTCCTGAGTGGTGCCATCGGATTTGACCGCCAATGCGGTGAGGTTCGTGGATTCCGTGGCCTTCACACTGTCCGCTCCTTCGATGCTCAAGCCTTCGATCGCGCCGAGGCGGAAGCCACCAACCCAAGTGCCGACAACGGGAATGTCCAATGCGGCGGTGATGGTCTGGTCGATTTCCGGCGTCGCCGGATTGATGTAGGTGGCCTGCGCGGTGACTTTGAGGCTTTCGGCGGTCTCATCCAAACCGCATCGGATGATGCCGTCATTGTCCACCGTGGTGAACTGGGAGGTCGCGCCCTCCAGCGTGTACTTGATGCCGGTCGGCTGGAATGCCGCCTGATTCTTGTTCGCGCTGGAAATGGTGCTGACCACCTGCACGAGGTCGCCACGAGACACGTTCTGCGGGGTGACGGCGGTCTCACCATACTTCTTAAGGCGAAGCTGGAAGGTTGGCGTGGTGGTGGTGAGGGTATCCGGCAAAGTGACCTCCGTACTGGACGCGTCGCCAGTCCAGAAGAGTACCGCATTCGCGAACGGGTTCGGCGTGATGGAGCCGCGATGCTTGAGGAAGATGTTGCGCGTCCCGTCAATCGGGTTGACCGGCGAATTGGTGGTCTCCAACATCTCATCCCACTGGAAGAAGAAGTCTTCAGTGGTGAGCACCGCCTGCACTTTGCCGTTCGCGCCGCCGATACCGAACATGTCTTCGGGAATCGGGATGATCCTGTAGGGCACGTTGGCGCGGTCGATATTGAATGCGGCGGCCAATGCCTCTACATTCAATGCGGCGATGACCTGCGGAGTGGCAAAGAGAATCGCCTCACTGTCACGCCATGGCGTGACCCAGCTCATGGCATTAAAGCGTCCCATGGCGCTCATGGGGAGCGACTTCAGCGTGTTCGCGGTCTCCTGAATCTGTCGGAGGAGTTTCTTCGCATCCGCTTCGGTGCTGTCCGCGCTTCCCACGTCGGGGGTCTTGACCCTCCAGAAACCGCCCTTGCGTGCGTATTCCGCGAAGCACTGCACCTTCATCGTGTACACGTCGTTACGATCGGAGAGGATCGGCGCGTTCATGATTTCGGCGATATATTCCGACATGCCGGTTTCGCCGTCGAACGCGGTCAGCAATGCGTCTTCGGGGATGGTGACGGGATAGTAGTGATCAAAGGTGAGCGGATGGAATACGCTTGCGGTGGGCGCGGCGTACCGGCCATACACGTCGTCGCCCAAATATTCCTTGCTGAAATTGCGGGTGCGTGCCTCAATCAGGCCGACTGCCGCCTGCTCGTAGGTTGATCCGTAGCGTTTCATCGTGCGAGGCGAGCCGATCAGCTTCAGCGGATCGTCCCAGTCGGAGTGCTGGACGTACAAGCCGATCAAACGCTGAATCAGCACGCCGGTGAATTCGTCACGAAGATAGGGAAAATTGCGCAGATTGTCCACGGCCTGCCTGATGTTGCCCTGTGTCGCGGCGGGGATGCGGGTTTGAAACTGTGGCGAGGTCGCGGAACGCACCGCGTTGAAGATCTCAACGTCGCCTTTTCCGGCGAGGGGTCGAACGTCACTCATTTGTCATTGTCCTTTCTTTAGTCCTTGAAAAGGTCTTCCACGGTTGGAGTTTCCGACTGCGCCGACGATTCCGCCGCCTCCGATTCGGCGGGAGTGGTGTCATCGAAGCCGAGCGTGTCAAGCATGGCCTTCAACGCGTTGACTTCCTGCTCCAAGGCGTCCAAGCGTTGCGCGAGTCCATCGTCAACCGGTGGTGCCGGTTCCTCCTTCTCGGGTTCCACCGGATCGTTGGGGGTCTGAGTCGCCTGTTCGTCTTCGGTCGGCGCGGTCACGTCCGACTGTTCGGCCGGTTCGTTGGTGGTGGTGGTGTCCGCCATATATGCTTCCTTTCATCTGTGTTTCTCTCACGATTTTACACCTTTGCACCTATAAAAAATCGGCCATCACAATCACGTGATGGCCGAAAGGATCGTATGCGAGCCCATGATGTCGCATGTAGGGCGTTGACGCCACGCCAACGGATTTCGTCGGCGGCACCATTCTCAGGTGCGGCATCCGCCGACGCTTTCCCAGCCATAAGACGGGACTCAAACGACATTCCGAATTATAGCATGACATGAGTCCCGTAATCATCCACGACTTCCACACCATGATGGTATTGGCTGTATGGTATCGGCGTGGAAAAAAGGTTTCCGGCCATGCAGATGTCCACCGTTCCATCCGGCTTCCAGCCCTGATAGCGGTTGATGGCGAGTATCGTCATCCGCTCGTATTTCGCGCTGATCTTCCACTTGCCCAATTCAATCGGATCAACCTCACACCCTTGCGGAACATCCCAGCCGAGCAGGGCACAACCGTCCGTGTTCGCATAGACCAGCCGGTCGGCGTTCGCGCGGCAGACATGCAAAAGTCGGCGGCGTGCATACGCGTTGACCCAGATCGGAACCGGCAGATAGGTGGTGTTGAGGTTCGACGCCTGTTTTTTCGCGGGAATCCAATCCAACATCCTGCCATCATCGGATTTCGGCAGGAGGATGCCGTCACGCGGCATGGATGCCATTTTACCCACCAACGCGTTCATGATGAGTTTCGCAAACTGACGGCGGTCTCCGGTATTGGACATCTTCATGGCGCCATATTGCGAGACAAAACCGAAGAAAAATCCTTTGGAGCGGCGGAACTTCCACCCTTCCACATGCTTGTAAACGGTCACGTCGTAATTCTCCATAAGCAGTTTTTGATCAATATCGGTCAGCGTGCGCGTGATATAACCGTCGGTGGTGGTGAGTCTCGCCGCGTCACGTCCGTACCTCATTCGACCATCATTCAAAAAAGCGTAACCATCCGGTTTCAGATCCGCACGAAAAATGATTTTATCCACATGCAAAGGCATGTCATCGTCCTGCTGATATGCGCCATCGTAGTGTTCCGGTTCCCCAAACGGTAGCCACTCGTCCCTGAGGATGCTCGGATACATCGAGTTGCAATCAATGTCGATACATTCGCCCCAATGTCCTTCTCGTGCAATCATGTATCCGCCGAGATATGCGGGCCGTAATGCACGATCCTGCTCTTCGGTGAGATGCGGGAAATGACGCTGATAATCTCGAATATCGCCCTCGTGATAGGCTTTCATACTCGCCGAACCTGCCGTGATACGACATAAGTCGGCCTGCTCGTAGATTCTGAGGATCTCCAGAATATGCGGGATGCTGTCCCCCGTGTCGGCACGATACCCGTCGCGCAATAAATTGGACAATTCGTAAAATTTCGTCCGATTATCCCTGTCGATGGTTACTTCAAAACTAAAAAACCGTCCTTTGGTTGAGATAATCGCATCCCAACTCAACGAGGCGTGGTGCTCGTTTCGCGGCAAGTGCGCGACAATATGCGCCATAAACGGATTGAACGCGCTGAAATCCGTGAGATAGACGGTGAGTTTTCCCGCGCCCACAACATAGGACAAAAGGTCGGCAGGGCAGGAAAACGTGGTTTTCGAACCGTCCGTGAAATATATGGCATTGTCTACCATAAGTCCGATTTTCATTTAGCAACCTTCAGACTTGTTATCGTTCATCAGGCGAGTTGTTTCGCGGTTTTCAGCCAACCGTCGAAGATTTTCCGCGCATCCTGATACTGTTGTTTGTCCTGCCCGAACCGTGATGTTATACGGCCTGTCGGTGATTCAACCCAGTTGAAGACGCTTTTTGCGAAATCGGATTGTTCCACCAATGCTCGACGTTGCGATTTCGACAATGCTCGGAATTGCTTCAACCGTGCGCCACCCATCGAAGCGGCGATGCTTTTCTCCAAAGCTCGATACCGATTATAGGACATATATTTAGGGAAGTCCTTTTTCTGATAAGGCAGATTGTATCGGCCTTTTTTGGTTGTCTTGCGTTTTTTGTTCGACTTGCGTTTTTCGCCGGTGTTCAATCCGAGGGTCTTCGCGGCGCTCTGAATGTCCTTGATGACCTCTTTGCGATGGCCCCCTTTCAACTGGGCGGCGACGAAGGCGCGATCTCCAAGCACGTTTTCATGTGTCAGAAATTCCGTGAGTTTCGATGGTGCGATGCCACCGCGTCCGTATTGGTCGCCGGTGGTTCCTGCTATTTCCGCCTGTCGGCGTTCAAGCACGGTCTGTTTCGGCATGGATTGGATTCGATTGTATTCGCTGACTTGGGCTTGCGCATCGAGTATTTTTCGACGCTGTTGGCGCATGAGTTTGCGCCGTTTGGCGATGGGTTCCGCGTCAATCTGCGCTTGCGTTGGAGGGACACGTTGCGCGAACATGCGGATTCGTTTGTCTGGCTTCACGATCGGGGAGCTAATAAAAGTGGTGTTCTGCGCCTTTGTGGTCTCCACTCGTTTTTGCCTGTCCCATTCCTTGGCGATGGTTTGCGCGATGTTCACAAGTTGTTTGTCGGCAGTCTTGCTGAGGTTGGCGTGAGTGTACGCGCCCAATTGTTTGATGTTGCGGGCGGCTCTTGCCTGCGCCGCCTGCCGTGCCTTCTCATGCCTGTTTTTTTTGCTCGCCATCATTCACGCACCCTGTCTTGAGATGGAAAACCCCGCCACCTTGTGGTGATGGCGGGGTTTTGGAAACAACAACCGCTAGATAATCAGTATAAATCAGTCATCGAACGAATCCGAGGTGGCGGTGACGGTTTCGATGCTGAAGAACTTGAAACCGCGACGGCTCTTGCGCATAACCACCTTGATGTCAAGCGGTTCCGTCCAAGTGTCCGGCGTGCCGAAGATGCCGAACAGCGTGTTTAATCCGCTCGCCAAGGTCGGCGAGGTGGCGGCGTAAGCGTCCCCATGATCGCCAACGAGGATGACGCGCACGGTGTTGGAGAGCTCGCCGGTGTTTACGTCCGTGACCTGCACTGCCTGCGCGATGGCGTTGGTCATGTGGATGGTTTCGTTGAGGTGCTCATCGAGCTTGTCGGCGTTCTGCAATGCCGCGTAAAGTGCGATCTTGCCGGAGCGGGTGGAGGTGTCGATAAAGTGCTGGATGGTGCCGAGCGTGGTGTTTTCGGTGTTGAAGGCCACGAGCGCGTTGTTTTCGGTGTTTTCCATGATTTGTCAACCTTTCAATATTGTTGTTGTTATTTTTTTCTAGGCTATCCGCCTAAAATCTTTTATACTACTCGCCATCACTTTTTTCAAGTTCGGGCGTGTCGTTTTTTTTGGTATGTTCGTCGGGGTTCCACTCCACCGGCTTGTCAAAATGCCCCTGAGCGAAAAACTCCGACTCACTCATACGCACCTTCTGACTCATGACACGAACCTCACGCGGCAGAAACCGAGGATACAAGCGTTTCGCCTTCCTCACATACCGCTCGACAGACGTCGCACGACCATCAATGACATGCTCCGCATTCATAAAATCGCCATCGACCAATTCCATGCCGCGAACAACCGCGTAGACGCGAGTCCTCACAATATCAGTCATATCACAACCTTTCATCGAGGATTTTTTCAAACTCATTTTCATCATACGTTGTTAAAACAAGTCTGTCAAAATTTTTGAAAATCTGTCGAATAAGCGGAGCACACTCCGAACAAGCCGCCACGCAATCCCCCACGTCAGCTCCAAAAACCTCACACACACACAACCACGCACAAAAATACGCGCGATCATGCCGCCACGAATCCGCCATCGCAAGCACATCGTTCAGCTCCTCATCATCCAACAAAATGCACAGCGAGATAATGGCGGCGACCACACGAGCATAAAACGTGTCAGACTTGACCCGATACAACTCACCCCAGACACAAACCGCCCTACACGCCGCCTCGAAATCACCATGCACGTCAAACATGCGTCCATCCGGCGCGAACCGTCCAAGACGATTCAACGCCGCCACCACAGTCGGAGACTCCAAAACCGCATCATCAAACGACCTTAAATCCCGAATCCGCGTAGTGGTATCACCACGATCAAACATCACGCAACCTTCCCCAGATCAAAACCACAAGCCATCACGTTGATTGATCGGCCAATCACGACACGCTCGATACGCTCGAACAAACGTTCGAGTAAATTTGGCAGGCAACCGAGACGGCAACACACACGGCAACCCATCCTGCGCCAAATTCCACGCGCGCATAACCCAATACCTTTCAGCCTCCGAACAATCCACACAAGACCACGAATGCAACCAACACCGAAAATAATCCCACATACAATACCCCCTACAATCGGCCTGACGCCAACGCCTCAGCATCCAACAAACAATCCCGCACCTGCCGCAAATCAGTCGCCGAATACGTCACAACCTCACGCACCTCCGAACCGGCATGAGACCACTTCAAAACATAACACTCCATATGCGGACAAAACCACAACTCCACCGCCACGCCATCAAAACGCGGAGGAAACTTAGCCAAAAACCTATCATCATCCAACATGTCAAACCTCCAAAATCCGATAAACCGCATAAAAATACGCAATCAAAACAACAATCATAAAAACGTGAAACAACATCACGTCATAAGACAATCGATGACACTCGCGCCAAGCGTGCACCAAAATATGCACAACAAGCACAAACACCACCAAACAAGACAAAATGCAAAACCAAAAAAACACCATACCTCACATCATACCAACCACCACCACCACACCAATAATGGAAACCATCAAAACAACCACCGAACCTAACACGGCAACCCCTTCAAACTATTTTGAAAAAACTCGTCAAAATCAAGACAGTAACAATCAACCAAACCCTGTGAAGCAGTCCAAGACATACAGACAAACCGCCACTCCTCAAGCCAGCCACACCACATGTCAAACCGCCAATGATGCTCTCGCACTAGATAATATCGAAACGCAACAGTCCTACCGCCAAAATCAACCGTAAAAGTCCGATAATTCATTTCAACACCTCAACCTTTCCAACCAACGTCAAACCATGCTCGCCAACGACAAACCGAGCATCCCGCAACCGAGCGGAACGCGCCATACACAATCGACACACCTCAGATACGATGTCAACCAAACTCGACGCAAACGACAAAGACATAACCCAGCCACAAGGCTTAGACCCCGAACGAGTCAACTCAATGAGCTGATAGCCACCATCGACAATCTCAAAAACAAACATAATTCCACGACCTTTCAGCGACTGAATTCCACGAATTGCCTGACAATTTCATCCTTCACTGCATCCGTCAGAGACGCCACATACCGATCATATTCGCCACAACGAGAACGCTCGGCACTGACGAAACGCCACGAACGCTTTTCGTAGACAACGGTGAATACAGTGCTCATCGGAACACCGCGATAACAATTCGGAAAACTCTGAGAATTCATATCCACGCGAACCTTCAAACCCTCCATGCTCTTCTTGGAGCAGTAATCGAACTTCTGTTCGATTGCGATAATCGCACGATATACGTCATCCAAGTCGACAGTACGAGTGCGCGCAAGATGATTGGCTTTATCAAGTTCGGCCTGAATCTGAGAATCGTGCTTGTGGTTGAGAATGATGTTCATGAT
>ERZ808245.557-NODE-557-length-18059-cov-5.363142_pt1 | contig 18059 bp, 16 predicted proteins | sample MGYA00521243_ERZ808245 | MGnify/ENA primary metagenome ERZ808245 (study PRJEB31516, sample SAMN03275576) | gut metagenome | biome: mammalia-associated habitat; material: feces | host: Papio cynocephalus | place: Kenya | collected 2012-07-07 ... | reverse complement strand
TAGCGCCAACACGAAAGCGACGGTCTTTAGACCGTCGCTTTTCTTTTTGTGACCGATGGGGGCAGAGGGAAACGCATTTAAGATTTTCGAGCATCACAAAATATACTTCGGAGTTTTTTCAACTGACAAACGATATTGGTGCGTCAGAGGAACTGGCTGTTAAGACGAATGGCAGGATAATTACTTTCTCGTGTCAAGAGAGGTCACGTTTTGAGAAAGGTTGCCGCAAAAGATGCTCGGTGGAGCGTTCGTATTTTTGAAGCAGGTCATTTCATTTTTTGGTAGACATTTCGACAGAATCTATGCTATGCTGTGAGGGCACGGCGCGCAGACGTCGGACGAAAGGAGAATACTATGAAAAAAACGTTCGACCTCAGCGCCGCAGCGCTGCACCTTTTGGCCATGACGTTCATGCTGATGGACCACCTCTGGGCGACGCTGCTGCCCGCGCAGATGTGGCTGACGCACGTCGGGCGGCTGGCCTTTCCAATCTTCGCCTTTTTGGCGGTGGAGGGCTATTTCCACACGCGCAGCTTCAAGCGCTATGTGCTGCGGATGCTGCTCTTTGCCGTGCTCTCCGAGGTGTCGTTCGACCTAATGTACAGCGGAACGGTGTTCTACCCCGTGCACCAGAATGTGATCTGGACGCTGCTCCTTGGCCTGCTCGGCATCCGGCTGATGGAGGCGGCGCGGGCGAAGGGAAAGCGGTGGCTTTATATCCTAACCTGCGCGGCGGTCATCGTGTTGGGCGTTGCCCTCGGTACGCTCGGCATGGTGGACTACTACGGCGCGGGCGTGCTGACGGTGTTTGTATTCTACTTCTTCCGTGAACGGAAGTGGTGGTGCCTGCTCGGGCAGCTTGCGGCACTATACTGGCTCAACGTGGCGGTGCTCGGCGGGCAGATGTACCCGGTCGCGGTCTTCGGGCGTGAGATTGAGCTGTGCGAGCAGGGGCTTGCGCTGCTTGCCCTCGTGCCGATCCGGCTCTACCACGGGTGGCAGGGACACCACAGCAAGGCGTTCCAGTATGCCTGCTATGCGTTTTACCCCGCGCATATGCTGGTGCTGGCCCTGCTTACAATGATTCAATAAAAATCGGAAAGCCCCCCCCCGCTGCGGCGCATAGAGTAGAGAAAATGCCGGATGGGGGGGCTTTTTATGCGGAAAGAGAATGCGGCCTTGATGACCGCAGAGGAGATCGCGCGGTACAATGAGGCGCTGCTGCCCGGCGCGGAGGACGCGTCGGCGCTTTCCGCGGAGGAGAAGCGCGCGGCGCTTTGCACGCTGCCGGTCGGGACGATCCTCTATTTCCCGGGACACGTCATGCTCAGCTGGGGCGTGGAGGACGGCGAGCCGCGGTGTCTGAGCGCGGAAGGAAGTTTCCTGCCGCCGGGGAGCGTGGGCGGCGAACCGCGCACGGTGAACACCGTCGCGGTGACACCACTGACGATGGCGCGGGCGAATAGGAAAACTTGGCCGGAGTCGCTCACCAAGATCATCCGCATCCCATGAAGAAACGAGAGACGGCGCGTGCCGTCTCTCGTTGTCGATTCAGTTCCATGCAAAGCGGTCCCACGGAAAGACGCGCGGCGGCGCAGCCTCAAAGACGAGGGGCGTGTGCGTCTCGGGATGGAAAAAGGCAAGGCGGCAGCTCCACAGCGCCGTCGTACAGCCGCGCTCGCGACTGCCGTATTTGCCGTCGCCGAGCAGCGGATGGCCGCGCGTGGCGAACTGGCAGCGGATCTGGTGAAAGCGTCCCGTGTGCAGCGCGACGCGCACGAGGGCGGCGGGAGAGCCGTTGAGCGCGGCGGTTTGCAGCACGCGATAGTCGAGCAGGGCTTCCTTGACGCCGCGGCGGGGAGAACTAACTGCAAAGGATTTTTGCTTTACAGAATCCCTAAAAAGCAGATCGCGCATCTCACCCGTGTCGGGCGTGGGAATACCGGAGCAAACGGCAAAATACGCCTTTTGCAGGGCTTTTTCCTGCACCTGACGGCTCAGCTCGGCGGCTGCCTTGGGCGTCCGCGCCCAGACCATCACGCCGCCGACGGCACGGTCTAAGCGGTGAATGCAGTAAAGTAAATCTGCTTTACATTTCAACTCCTCGGCAAGCAGGGCCGGCAGCTCGTGCTCGCACTCGACGCCGACCGGCTTGCGGCAGACGAGAAAGCTGCGCTCGGCATGAAGAATGACGGACTCACCCATCGCGCTCAAAAGCTGCGCAGGGGAGCGCTGCCGTCGTCCGCCTGCTTTTCGATGGAAAGGATCTCGGCGTGGTAGCTGTTCGTGTCGTTGGCGCGGACGGTCACGGTGTCGCCGACCTTTCTGCCGAGGATCGCCTTGCCGACGGGAGAATCCTTGCTCACGAGACCCTTGAGGGCGTCGCAGCGCACGGTGGTCACGATCTGAAAGACCTTTTCCTTCCCCAGCTCGACCATGCGGACCGTTACCTTGTCGTACAGTCCGACCTCATCGGCGGAGGAATGATCCTCGATCACGCGGGCTGAGGCGATCATGCGCTCTAAGTAGCGGATGCGGCTCTTGTTGCGGTTCTGCTCCTGCTTGGCCGCCTTGTACTCGTAGTTTTCGCTTAGGTCGCCGAAGGCGCGGGTGCGCTTGACCTCCTCGATCAGCTCCGGCATCAGACGGAGACGGCGGTCGTCCAGCTCCGCCTGCATTTTTTGAATATCCTGCGCGGTCAGCTCGTCGTTCATGGATAGCGCTTCCTTTCGCTTGCGTTTTTTGCGGTGCTCACGCATGAAGTTTTCTGCCCCTATTGTAGCGAAAATGCGCGGCGGACGCAAGGGCTGCTCTGCAATTTTTTGCATAGAGAGGATAGAAAACTTCCGGTTGTAGAATGGTGGAAATTGTGATAAGCTATCCTCAAAATCAAAAAGACAAAGGAGTTACTGTTATGAAGATCGCAATGCCGTATCGAGACGGCGTTTTGCTGGAGCATTTCGGCCGCGCTAAGGAGTTTATCATTTACAACGTTTCGGACCTCGATCCGGTCACGAGCGAGGTCATCGCGCCCGAGGATCTGAGCCACACGGCGGTCGCCCGCACGCTCAAGGAGCACGGCGTGGACGTTGTGCTCTGCGGCAGCATTGGCGAGCACGCGCGGCAGGCCGTCGAGGGCGAGCATATGCTCGTTTTTTCCGGCATCACCGGCGCGACGGACGATGTGCTTGAGCGCTTTTTGCAGGGGAGCCTGGAGGCCGCCGACGGCGATCTTGCCGCAGGGAGCGGCTGCGGCGGCTGCGGAGGAGGCTGCGCCTCCGGCGGGTGCGCCGGGTGCTCCGGCTGCGGCGGCGGAGCCGAGCGCGAGCCGTATGTGGAAACGCGCACCTTTACCGACATCGTGACGCTCACGAGCGAGAATTTCCAGACCGAGGTGCTCGACGATCCGGGCCTCATCCTCATCGATTTCTGGGCGGAGTGGTGCCAGCCCTGCCGGATGCTCGCGCCCGCCTTTGAGGAGCTCAACCGCGAGGAGCCGCAGGTCAAGTTCTGCCGTGTCAACGTCGACGAGCAGGGCGAGCTGGCGCAGATGTTCGGCATCGAGTCCATCCCGACGCTCGCCGTTGTGCAGGACCGCCACACGCTCACCGGCTCGGTCGGCCTGCGCAGCAAGGAAGAGATCAAGGCCATGCTCGATGGCTGCAAGTGAGGGAAGACGATGAAGATTCGCTACAACGAGGATGCGGAGGTCGTCGCGCGTCTGCGCGAGGCGCTGCTGAAGAAGGGACTTTACTGCCCCTGCCGGCTGCAGAAGATCGAGGATAATGTGTGTATGTGTCGCGAGTTCCGCGAGCAGATCGCCGACCCGGAGTTCGAGGGCTATTGCCATTGCCGGCTTTACTATAAAGAAAAATAAGAGATAACACGAAAGCGGGTGTGATCGTCATGCCGCACAGATCGGCTGCGCAGATGTATCGCGCGGCACGCAAAAGCGACGCGCTGCTGACCGGCGCGCCGCTGCCGACCCTTTTCTATTTTGCCCTGCCCATCATTCTGGGCAACATCTTCCAGCAGCTCTACAGCATTGTGGACGCCATCGTGGTGGGCAAGTTCCTCGGCGATCTGCCGCTTGCCGGCATCAGCGTCGCCGCGCCCATCGTGGACGTGGCGAACGCCTTGGTCATCGGCGGCACCATCGGCATCGGCGTGCTGTGCGCGCAGATGTGCGGCGCGGAGGACTGGACGCGGCTGCGATGCATGAACGCGACCGCGCTGCTCGGCGGCGCGGCGCTGACGCTGGTCATTGCCGCAGTCGGCATCGTCTGCTCGGTGCCGCTCCTGCGCGCGCAGGGCACGGAGGAGGCCGTCTGCCGCGAGGCGGCGGTCTATCTACAGCTCGTGTTCGCGGGGCTGATCTGCTGCTTCCTCTACAACTACTACGCCTCCATGCTGCGCTCGTGTGGCAACTCGCGCACGCCATTCGTTATTCTGCTCGTCTCGTCCACGCTCCACGCGCTGCTCGACGTGCTGTTCGTCGGCGTGTTTGCGTGGGGCATCCGCGGCGTGGCGTGCTCTACGGTGCTGTGCCAGGCGTTTTCGGCGGCGTGGTGCATCCTGTACGCTGAGCGGCGCTGCCCGCCGCTGACGCTCAAGTGCAGCGAGCTGCGCTTTGAACGTCGGATGGGCGGCATGGTGCTCTCCTACGCCTGGGCGGCGGCGCTGCAGCAGGCGGTGGTCTGCATCGGACGTCTGCTGGTGCAGGGTATGCTGACGCCGCTCGGCACGAACACGGTGACGGGCTACAATATGTCGCTGCGCATTGAGCAGTTTCTGTTCTGCTTCTCACAGGGCGTCAGCGCGGCGATGGTCGTCTGTCTGTCGCAGAACCTCGGTCACGGCGACCGGGCGCGCGTGCGGCGCTTCTACCGCGTCAGCGTGTGCGTGGAGGCCGCGCTGATCGCCGTGCTGGGTACGGCGTGCTTTTTGTTCCCGTCGCAGATCGTCGGCCTTTTCTCGGACAATGGCGAGGTCATTGCCGCGGGCGCGCGCTACACGGGCACGATGGCATACCTGTACCTCTTTGCCTACATGGGCGAGGTCATTCAGGGCTTCTTCCGCGGGCTCGGGCGGCTGCGGCTGACGATGGTGGCATCGCTTTTGCAGGTGGTGCTGCGCGTGGTGCTGTCGTATTTCCTGATCCCGGTGTGGGGGATGTATGGCATCTGCGTGGCTGTCGCGAGCGGCTGGATGCTGTTGGTGCTCATCGAGGGCAGCTACAGCGTCAAAACGGCGCGGGCTTTGACTATGAAAAAAAGAGAAGACTGAAAATAAGACGGCTCGGTGAGCCGTCTTATTTTATCAGCCGTTCCATATCCTCCGGCAGCGGCGCGGTGAAGTGCAGGGCCGCGTGTGTGAGCGGATGGGTGAACCACAGCGCATACGAGTGCAGTGCGGGGCGGGCGATGAGCGCCCGATCCTCCGTGCCGTAGAGCCAGTCGCCCGCGAGCGGATGACCGAGAGACGCCATGTGGACGCGGAGCTGGTGCGTGCGTCCGGTCTGGGGCGCGAGACGCAGGAGCGTCAGCTCGCCGTGGCAGGAGAGCACCTCATACTCCGTGCGGGAGGGGAGTCCGCCGGGCGCGACGCAGCGCTTGACGAGCGAGCCCTCGGCGCGGGCGATGGGGGCGTCGATGACGCCGCGCGGCGGCGTGACGCAGCCGAGGGCAAGGGCGCGGTATTCGCGCCGCAGCTCCTCGGAGTGCAGCGCGCGGCGCAGCAGCTCGTGGACGTAACCGGACTTTGCCGCGATGAGCAGGCCCGAGGTGCCCTTGTCCAGCCGGCTGACGAAGTGCGGCACCGTGCCCGCGCCGAGGTAGGCGACCAGCGCTCCGGCAAGGTTCGGCGCGGCGAGGTCGGTGGACATGGGGTGCATGGCGAGCCCGGCGGGCTTGTTGAGCACCAGCAGGTCCTCGTCCTCGTAGACGATGGCAAGAGGAATGTCGAGCGGCGCGACGTCCGTTTCACGCGGCGCGCGCTCGGAGAGAACGACGGTCACGGCGTCGCCGGCGCGGACGACGGCGTTTACATGGACGCCTGCGCCGTTGAGCAGGATCGCGCCCTCGCGCCACTTGAGCGTTTTGAGCAGCGTGGAGGAAATGCCAAGCTCGCCGCGCAGCAGGTGCTTGAGCGGACGGCCGTCGAAGGCGGCGGGGACGGTGCATTGCAGGGTGCGCATGGCGGTCGGCTCCTCTCTTGAAAATTTACAGACAGTATACCATTTCGGCGGGAAAAATGATATACTAACGGCAGAAATTTTATCGGAGGTGTGCCCGTGGACAAACACACGATCTGCCTTTTGAACGATTCCTTTCCGCCCATCATCGACGGTGTGGCGAACGCCGTAGTGAATTACGCGGAAAACATTGAAAAGCATCACGGTCACGCCGTGGTGGTCACGCCCTCCGTACCGGGCGCGGACGACAGCGGCTTTCCGTTTCCGGTGGTGCGCTACCCGAGCATCGACACGCGCCGGCTCGTCGGCTACGTCGCGGGCTATCCGTTTTCGCCGGAGACGGCGCTGCGCGTGCGCGAGGAGAAGGTCGAGCTGCTGCACACGCATTGCCCCATCGCCTCGGCGATTCTCGCGCGTTCGCTGCGCGAGGTGGTGGACGCGCCGCTGGTGCTGACCTACCACACAAAGTACGACATCGACATTGCCAAGGCGGTGAAGAGCAAGCTCTTGCAGGAAAGCGCCATTCATGCCCTCGTGCAGAACGTGAACGCCTGCGACGAGGTGTGGGTGGTGAGCCGCGGCGCGGGCGAGAATCTGCGCTCGCTCGGCTACGAGGGCGCGTACACCGTGATGGAGAACGGCGTAGACGTCCCGCGCGGGCGCGTGAGCGACGCGGCGGTGACCGCCGCGACGGCGGGCTGCGATCTGCCGGACGGCGTGCCGCTGTTCCTCTTCGTCGGACGTCTGATGTGGTACAAGGGCCTGCACATCATTCTCGACGCGCTCCGCGCGCTGCGGGAGCAAGGGCAGGACTTCCGCATGGTGTTCATCGGCGCGGGCGGCGACGAGAAGGAGGTCCGCGCGGAGGTGGAGACGCTGCGGCTCTCGGACCGCTGCTTCTTCACCGGCTCCATCGCCGACCGCGAGACGCTGCGCGCGTGGTACTGCCGCGCGGACCTGTTCCTGTTTCCCTCGACCTTTGACACGAACGGCCTTGTCGTGCGCGAGGCGGCGGCGAGCGGCTGTCCCAGCGTGCTCGTTGCGAAAAGCTGCGCCGCCGAGGGCGTGACCGACGGGCGGAACGGCTTTCTGATCGAGGAGAATGCCGGGAGTCTGTGCGCGAAGCTGACCGCGCTCTGCGCGGACCGTGAGGCGATGCGACGCGTGGGCGAAAACGCCATGCGCGAGCTGTATCTTTCGTGGGAGGACGCGGTCGCGCGGGCCAATGAGCGCTACGCGATCGTGCTTGACCGCTACCGCAGCGGGAAATACCCGAAGCACGAGCGCTTCAGCGACGAGTTCTTCAACACGCAGGGCGATCTGATGGAGGCCATGAGCCGCGTCGCCGAGATGCGCGGAGAGACGGGACGGCTCCGCCGCGAGCTGCGCGAGGGCTTCGACGAGGCGTGCGAGGCGCTGCGGGAAAAGCTTGAAAAGGAATGGTAGGCAGCTTCCGTCGATCGAAAAACAACCGACACAAACGAGGAGGAAGAGAGAATGAAAGAAATTCGAGTTCTGCTGCTCAACGGCAGCCCGCGGGCCAACGGCAACACCGCGCTCGCGCTGCGCGAGATGGAAAAGGTCTTTGCCCAGAGCGGCGTGCAGACGGAGACGGTGCTGCTCGGGAATCAGACGATCCGCGGCTGCACGGCCTGCGGCGCGTGCGCGAAGCTGGGACGCTGCGTGTTCGACGATGCCGTCAACGAGCTTGCCCCGAAGCTTGAGGCGGCGGACGGGCTGGTCATCGCCAGTCCGGTCTATTACGCCTCGGCCAACGCGACGCTCATCGCCTGCCTGGACCGCCTGTTTTACTCTACGCCCTTTGACAAGACCATGAAGGTCGGCGCGAGCGTGGTGTGCGCGCGGCGCGGCGGCTGCTCGGCGACCTTTGACGAGCTGAACAAATATTTCACCATTTCCGGTATGCCCATCGCCTCGAGCCAGTATTGGAACAGCGTCCACGGCAGGGCCGCGGGCGAGGCGGCGATGGACGCCGAGGGCTTGCAGACCATGCGGACGCTGGCGCGGAACATGACGTTCCTGATGAAGAGCATCGCGCTCGGCCGCGAGACCTTTGGTCTGCCCAAGCAGGAGGAGCGCGTCGCGACGCACTTCATCCGCTGAAAACGGGAGGTGAGCAGATGCAGCTTCGGCACACAAGAAAGCCTGCGCTTCTTGCGGCGCTGCTTATGTTGCTCTGGCTTTGGATCGGGATAACGATAGAGAACGGAGAACTCACGCAGCAGGCGGTCGCCGCGCTGAACATTTCGATGCTGGCCGCGATGGCCATTTTGATCGTCTGCGTCGTGCGTGTCCTTTGCCCGCGATTGGTGATGCAGGCAAGCGAGAAGGGCTTGTATCTGAAGCTTCCTCCGCAGGCGAAGGGCATCGTGCCGTGGCGGCATATCGGATGGATCGAGGCGGATGCGGACGGCCGCCATGTGCGCATTTACCTCAAGGGTATGTGGGATGTGCCGGACGGCTGTGGAGAGAGGTTTGCCGTTGAGACAGATGAAACGGGCAAGCGGATGCTGCGGCCGGATGTACGCCGAAAGCTGGGTAACCCGCAGCGTGTCAGCATGACGTTGACCGCGTGGCATGAAGAGTTCATGGGCGTAGAAAAGATACTGCCGGACGTGGACGAAAGAGAACAGCGCCGTCAAGCCGCATGGAAAAAGCGCGGCTTGAACACCGGACTTGCACCGATCTACTTCCTGCGCTCGAAGTTCTGGCTGCTGGCGATCTGCGGCTATCTGCTGCTGTGTGACTGGATATCCAAACAGGCATCCTTCTCCTTGCCGGTGACGCTGCTGGTGGGTCTCATACCGTGTGCCCCGGCGGTATGGCTGCTGCGCAGGGGTCTGAACCGGCTGATTGCACGGCTGGAACGGAGCCGCGACGCGGCGGGCGAGCGGAAGATCGGGCTATAAAAATAAAAGAGGATCGGCGGGCTTACAGCGGTGCCGCCGGAGGCGGGAGCCTCCGAGCCGGTACGCTTTCACGCAAAAAAGGACACTCTCTATAAGAGAGTGTCCTTTTTTTGCTGTTTAGCGGTTCAGATACGCGCGGCACTTCACTTCCGCGTCGTGCGCGAGCTTTTCCTCGTCCACCGTGACGAGGTGGCCGTGCTCGACGGTCACGCAGCCCTGGACCACGGTGTAGTCCACCGGCCCACGCACGCCGACCGTGCCGAGAACGCTGGTGGGATCGAAGCAGGAGCCGACCAGCTCCAGGCGGCGGGAGTCGATCATAAAGAGGTCGCAGCACTTGCCAACCTCGAGCGTACCGATGTCGTCGCTGCGGCCGAGCAGACGCGCGCTGCCGCGCGTCGCCATCTTCAGCACATCGTAGCCGCTGGGGGCGGCCTTGCTGGAGTTCAGGCGGTGGAGCAGAAACGCGACGCGCAGCTCCTCCATGAGACTGGAGCCGTCGTTGGAGGCGGAGCCGTCGACGCCGAGGCCGACGGGAACGCCAAGCTCCAGCATCTCGGGGATGCGGGCGATGCCGGAGGAGAGCTTCATGTTGGAAATGGGGCAGTGGCACACGCCTGTGCCGGTCTTGGCGAGGACGCGCAGCTCTTCGTCGTTGAAGTGGATGCCGTGAGCGAACCAGACGTCGTCGCCGGTCCAGCCGAGGCGCTCCATGTACTCGAGCGGGCGGATGCCCTCACGCGCGAGCATGAAGTTCTCCTCGTCCTTGGTCTCGCACAGGTGCGTGTGCAGGCGCACGCCGAGCTGACGGGCGAGGACAGCGCTCTCGCGCAGCAGGTCGGCGCTGACGGAGAACGGCGAGCAGGGCGCGAGCGCGACGCGGTGCATCGCGCCGAAGCTGCGGTCATGGTACTGCGCGATGACGCGCTCGGAATCCTTCATGATTTCGTCGACCGTCTGCACCACGCTGTCCGGCGGCAGACCGCCGTCCTTCACCGAGAGGTCCATGCTGCCGCGGGAGGCGTACATACGGATGCCCAGCTCGTCCGCAGCGCCGAACTGTGCGCCGAGCAGGTCGCCGGTGTCCTTCGGGAAGACGTAGTGATGGTCGAAGCAGGTCGTGCAGCCGTGCTTCATCAGCTCGCCCATACCGGTGAGGGAGGAGAGACGGATGACCTCGGCGTCGAGGTTCTTCCAGATCTCATAGAGCGTCTTGAGCCAGTCGAACAGCTCCATGTTCTGCACCTCGGGGAGGTTGCGGGAAAAGACCTGATAGAGGTGGTGGTGCGTGTTGACCAGACCGGGGTAGCAGAGCATATGGCTCGCGTCGATGGTTTTGTCGGCCTTGCGGTCGAGGTTCGCGCCGATCTCTTTGATGAAGCCGTCCTCGGCGTAAAGATCGACGTTTTCGTATACGGTGTCGGCGCTGTCGCAGGAGACGAGCGTGCGGATGTTTTTGATGAGTAAAGCTGACATAATGGTTTCCTCCTCGTGAAAAAGGAAGCGCCTTGCGGCGCTTCCTTTTTTGATAATTCAGCGCTCTTCGCGGAAGTAATTCAGACCCAGAGAAGCGGGCGGCTGCTTTTCCTTGTTGTTGCGCATACTCGAAATGATGAGTACGATGACCGTGACCACATAGGGCAGGATCTTATAGAGCTGCGTGGGAATGAACGCGATGACCAGGCGCAGGTAGAGGATCATCAGCGCGCCGAAGAGAACGCTGCCCCAGATCGCGCCCAGCGGACGCCACAGGCAGAAGATGACCAGCGCGACGGCGAGCCAGCCGACGCCGGAAAGACCCTCGTGGTTCCACACACCGCCCGCGATGGTCATGATGTAGACCATGCCGCCGACGGCGCTCACGCCGCCGCCGATGACGGTGGCGAGGTACTTATAGCGCGTGACGTTGATGCCGGCGGCGTCCGCGGTCGCGGGGCTCTCGCCCACGCTGCGCAGGTACAGGCCGCTGCGGGTCTTGTTGAGGTACCAGTACAGCGCGACGGCGCAGGCAACGGCGAGGTAGAAGAAGAAGCTGTTGCCGAAGAGGATGCCGCCGACCACCGGAATGTCCTGCAGGCCCTTGGGGAAGGGGGAGTTCTGGAAGTAGCCCTTGAGCATATTGCTCACGGAGATGTAGCCGTTCTCGCTCACGCGCATATACTCGCCGATGAACTGGCCGACGCCCGTGCCGAAGATGGACAGCGCCAGACCGGTGACGTTCTGATTCGCGCGCAGCGTGATGGTCAGGAAGCTGAAGATCAGCGAGGCGATTGCGCCGGCGAGAAAGGCGAAGAAGATGCCGACAAGGATGGCGACGAAGCCGTTGGGAGAGGAGGAGAGCTTTTCATAGTAGTACACGCCGCCGAGGCCGAGCGCGCCGCCCATGAACATGATGCCCTCCACACCGAGGTTGAGGTTGCCGGACTTTTCCGTCAGGATCTCGCCGAGCGTACCGAACAGCAGCGGGGTGCCGTAGGTGATGGCGGCGATGATGAGGGTGATAAGTAAAGTCATTCCTTAGCCGCCTCCTTTTCGGTCTTCGACGAGCGGAAGATGAGTCGATAGTTGATGAAGAACTCGCAGCCGAGCATACAGAAGAGCAGGATGCCCGTGATGATGTCGGAGATCGAGGCGGGCACGGCAAGACGGGTCTGGAGCGTTTCGGCGCCCTTGGAGATGACCGCGAGCATCATGGAAATGACGATCATCGCGAAGGCGTTGAGCTGGCTGAGCCATGCGACCGTGATGGAGGTGAAGCCGACGCCGGCGGCGACGCCGTCATAGAGCGTGGTGTTCGCGCCGGAGGCGACGATGAAGCCGACCAGACCGGAGATCGCGCCGGAGAGGAACATCGTGCGCATCATGACGTGGCCGACGTTCATGCCCGCGTAGCGGGCGGTGTTGATGGAGTCGCCGATGACGGCGATCTCGTAGCCGTGCTTGGTATGGTTCATGTAAACGTGCATGAACACGACGAGGATCAGCACGATGATCCAGCCGCAGTGAACGCCCAGGACCTTCGGCAGCGTGGCCGCCTTATCGAACTGGGGGATGATCTGCGAGCCGGGACGGCCTTCCCACGGGCCGCCCTGCAGCCAGCGGACGACGCCGATGATGATGTAGTTCATCATGAGGGTGAAGAGCGTTTCGTTGGTGTTCCACTTAGCCTTGAAGAAGGCGGGGATCAGCGCCCAGATGCCGCCGGCGACAGCGCCCGCCAGACCCATGATGAGGAGCAGGACAGCGGACGGGACCTTGCCGACCCAATAGAGGGCGAAATAGCTCGCGGCGATGGCACCCGCGGTGATCTGGCCCTCGGCGCCGATGTTCCAGAAGCGCATCTTGAAGCAGGGGGCAATGGCGAGCGCGCAGCCGAGCAGGGGCACGGCGAGCTTGACGGTCTGGCGGATGGCGGTCTTTTTGCCGAGCGCGCCGGAGATGATGGTGGCGTAGCCGTCGATCGGCGTGGCGCCGTCGGGCAGGGCAATCGCCATGACGAGACCGCCGAGCAGAAGCGCGAGGACGATGGAGGCAAGGCGGATGCACCAGACCTTCCAGGGCTCCATCATGTCCCGCTTGGCGAGACGGATCAGGGGGACCTTATTCTCGTTATGCATGGACCGCTTCCTCCTTTCCGCCGCCGACGCGGGTCATCATCAGGCCGATCTCTTCCTTGGTGGCGGTGCGGGCATCGACGATGCCGCTGACCTTGCCGCCGCAGAGCACGAGGATGCGGTCGCACAACTCAAGCAGCACGTCCAGATCCTCGCCGACGAAGATGACGGCGACGCCCTTCATCTTCTGCTCGGTCATAAGGTTGTAAATGGTGTAGGAGGTGTTGATGTCCAAACCGCGCACGGCGTAGGCGGACATCAGCACGTTCGGCGCGGATGCGATCTCGCGGCCGACGAGCACCTTCTGCACGTTGCCGCCGGACATACGGCGGACGGGGAACTCGGTGCTGGGGGTGACGACCTCCAGTTCCTTCCAGATGCTCATGGCAAGCTCGTTCGGGTCCTTGCGGTTGACGAACACGCCCTTGCCCTTCTTCCAGGAGCGGAGCATCATGTTGCCGGTCATGCCCATCGAGCCGACGAGGCCCATGCCGAGACGATCCTCGGGGACGAAGGCAAGCGCGACGCCGGACTTCTTGATCTGCATCGGCGTCTTGCCGACCAGCTCGGACTCCGGAGCGCCCTCGGGCGTGTAGCGGATGCTGCTGCCCTCGGCGACGGGATAGAGGCCGGCGATGGACTCGAGCAGTTCGCGCTGGCCGCTGCCGGCGATGCCCGCCACGCCGAGGATCTCGCCGCCCATGGCGGTAAAAGAGACGTGGTCGAGGCGGACAACGTCCTCGTTGTCGTAGCAGGTGACGTCCTGCAGCGTCAAGCGCGGGACGGGATTCTCATAGCGCGGACGGTCGATGTTGAGCGTGACCGCGTGGCCGACCATCATGTCGGTCAGCGCCTGCGGGTTCGTCTCGCTCGTGTTGACCGTGCCGATGTACTGGCCCTTGCGCAGCACCGCGACCTTGTCCGACAGAGACATGACCTCGTGCAGCTTGTGCGTGATGATGACGATGGCCTTGCCGTCGGCGCGCATATTGCGCAGCACGTTGAAGAGCTTTTCGGTCTCCTGCGGGGTGAGGACGGCGGTGGGCTCGTCGAGGATGAGCGTGTCCGCGCCGCGGTAGAGGACCTTGACGATCTCGACCGTCTGCTTTTGGGAGACGGACATATCGTAGATCTTCTTGGTCGGGTCGATGTCGAAGCCATAGCGGTCGCAGATCTCCTTGACCCTGGCGTTGGCGGCCTTGATGTCCAGCTTGCCCGGCTCGTCGAGACCGAGGACGATGTTCTCCGCCGCGGTGAACACGTCCACGAGCTTGTAGTGTTGGTGGATCATGCCGATGTGGTTGTCGAAGGCGTCCTTCGGCGAGCGGATGGAGGTGAGCACGCCGTTGACGTAAATTTCGCCCTCATCGGGGAAGTAGATGCCGGCGAGCATATTCATCAGCGTCGTCTTTCCGCTGCCGTTTTCACCGAGCAGGGAAAGGATCTCGCCCCGGTTGATGGTCAGGTCGATGCTGTCGTTTGCGACGACCTTGCCAAAGCGCTTGGTAATGTGTCTGAGTTCAACTGCACAGTTATTGTCCAAGGTCCTGTCATCCTTTCTTTCGAACCCGGCCGGCGGGGAGACCGGTGGTCGGGATCGGGCTGCAGCCACCTTACCGGAGAGGGGGACTGCGTCTCCGATAATTGCTGATTATTCAATACCTATACTAACATAATTCAAGCATGATGTAAATGGAAAAGCTATCGTCGAATCCGTCAAAAATCGGAAGAAAAAACCGGAATAATCCACAAAAAGTTTGATTCCCTAAAAAATTTTCAGTAAAAAGTGAAAAAAGGAAGCCGCCAGCCGGCGGCTTCCTTTGATGTAAGGGGTATCTTAGAACGCGGAGTTGAGCCACTCGATGCCGTCGATCTGGATGGCGAAGTAAGGAGCGGACTGGAAGTAGGACTCGTGGAAGGCGCCGTCGAACACGGCTTCCTCGGAGTCGGGGGTGAAGTCGCCGTCGGTATCCAGAGCGAAGGCGGAGGTCAGGGTCTCGCCGCCCACGGTGAAGGTGGAGGTGTCGAAGACCTTGATGGAGCCGTCAGCCAGACCGGCCTCGACCTCGGCGAGCTTCTCAGCGGTGCCGGGGGCGGCGATGGCTTCGTTGAGCTCGGTCAGGACGACGTCGCCGTGGGCATAGCCGTAGCAGTAATCCTGATCGAATTCCTGGCCGTTGGCAACACTCTCGATGGCATAGACGAAGTAGTTCGTCCAGTCGATGCGGCAGCCGATGATGGAGGCCTCGGGAGCAACGCCGGTCATGTCGTTATTGTAGCCGGTGTGGAACGCGCCCTTGGACTGCGCCATGGTGGCGGGGGTGGTGTTGTCGGAGTGCTGGGAGATGAGCTTGCAGCCGAGGTCGCACAGAGCGGAGGCGGCGTTGGACTCTTCGGTGGCGTCAGACCAGGAGCCGACGAACTGGACCTTCATGGTCACGCTCGGGCAGACGGAGCGGGCGCCCAGGAAGTAGGAGGTCATACCGGAGATGACTTCGGCGAAGGAGAACGCGCCGACGTAACCGATGACGGCCTCTTCGGGCTTGATGGTGCCTTCGTCGATGAGCTGCTGGAGCTTCATACCGGCAGCGACGCCGGCGAGGTAACGGCCTTCATAGATGTTGGCGAAGGCGTTGTGGGTGTTGTCGAGGCCATCGTTCCAGGATCCCTGGTTGGTGCAGCCGACGAACTGGATCTCGGGATAGTCGGGAGCGACCTTGAGCATGAAAGGCTCGAAGCCGTAGGAGTTGTTGAAGATGAGCTCGCAGCCCTCTTCGGCCAGCTCGATGTTGGCGTCTTCGCAGGTGGAGTCTTCGCCGATGTTGTACTTGACGACCCAGTCAACATTGATGCCCTTGGCGGCGAGCGCCTCGGTGGCAGCTTCCTTGCCGCGGATGAAGTTGTAGGTGTAGCCCTGATCGTTCTCGTCGCCGATGCAGATCAGGCCGACCTTGATGGTCTTGGTCTCGGTGGTGGGGTTATCGGTGCTGGGATCGGGGGTGTCGCTGGGAGTCTCCTTGCTGCCGCAGGCCACGAGGGACAGGACCATAACGACAGAAAGCAGGATCGCAAGAAGCTTCTTCATGTGGGTTAATCCTCCTTAAAAATTGGTATGCCCTTTGGGACAATACCTTTGAACAATATCATACAAAATTTTCAAGCAAAACGCAACGGGCAAACGAAAAAAAGAATTGAAAACATAACCAAAGTTGCTGAAAAATTTTTAGCGAAAGCGGCGAAAAAGTGGAAAAAGCGCTGAAAAAGCAAACAAAAGGTTTGCCCGCAAGGACAAACCTTTTGTGTAAGTTGTACGGAATGTTTGGAAATTTATCCGAACCGCTCTTACTGGTGGACGCGGGTGCCGGTCTTGCCGGAGATGCCGTCGGCGGCCTTCTCGAGCAGGGTGATGAGGGCGACGCGGCCGGGCTTGGACTCGGCAAAGGACAGAGCGGCCTGCACCTTGGGCAGCATGGAGCCGGGCGCAAACTGCTTCTCCTCGATGTACTTGCGGGCGTCGGCGGGGGTGAGATCGTCGAGACCCTTCTGGTCGGGCTTGCCGAAGTTGATGGCGACCTTCTCAACTGCGGTCAGGATGACGAGCATATCGGCGTCGAGCAGCTCAGCGAGCTTGGCGGAGGCAAAGTCCTTGTCGATGACGGCGGGCGTGCCGTAGAGCTTGCCGTCCTTACGCACAACGGGGATGCCGCCGCCGCCGACCGTGATGACGACGGTGCCGTTATCGACGAGCGCCTTGACGGTGTTCTTCTCAATGACGTCGATGGGCTTGGGGGAGGGAACGACCTGACGGTAGCCGCGGCCGGCGTCCTCGACCATGGTGTAGCCCTTCTCGGCGGCGATGCGGTCGGCGGTCTCCTTATCATAGAACGCGCCGACGGGCTTGGTGGGATGCTGGAAGGCGGGGTCGGCCTCGTCCACGAGCACCTGCGTGACGACGGTGGCGACGTCCTTGGCCATGCCGCGGGAGGCGAGCTCGTTGCCGATGGCGTTCTGGAGGTGATAGCCGATGTAGCCCTGGCTCATGGCGCCGCACTCGGGGAAGGGCATATCGGACTTGATGGCCTTGGCCTCGGCGGCGGTGGCCATGCCGAGGTTGATCATGCCGACCTGGGGGCCGTTGCCGTGGGCGATGATGACTTCGTTGCCCTGCGCGATCAGGTCGACGATGGGCTTGGCGGTCTCGGTGACGAGAGCGAGCTGCTCATAGGGGGTGTTGCCCAGCGCGTTGCCGCCGAGCGCAATGACGATGCGTTTACCCATGGTGATATATCTCCTTAAAAAATAAATTTGAACCGTTCGGTCGGCGCAATGGCCGAATTTCCGTTGCTTTCCGCCTATATTATAGGCAATGCTGCACGAGACTGCGAGACATTTCCCGCAATTTTTCTTGTATTTTACCGCTTTCCTAAACGAAGCGGCCGAAGAAAAAGGGCGGCAGAAGCCGCCCTTTTCAGTTGTGTGCGGTCTCTTAGAACATCTTGCGCTCGGCGTCGGACTTGTCCATCTCCATGAGGGCGCGGACGGGATCCTTGACCTGCGCGAGGAAGATCATCGCGGCGATGATGTAGGGCTTGTAGGAGGCCTGCTTGTACAGAGGAACGATGTAGCGGTCGAACACGGAGTTGTCGACCTCGCCCTCGGGGCAGGAAAGACCTGAGATGTCGGCGGGCAGGCAGTGCAGGTAGAGCGCCTTGCCGTCCTTGGTGAGCTTCATCATCTCCTCAGTGCAGGCCCAATCCTTGTGCTCGGCGTTCTGCGCGAGGAGCTTCTTCTCCAGCGCGTCGATGCCGGCCTTGTCGCCCTGCTGGTAGAGCTTGGTGCGCTCCTCCATGGCCTTGAACGGAGCCCAGGACTTGGGATAAACGATGTCGGCGTCCTTAAAGGCTTCCTTCATATCGTTGCACTTCTTGAAGCTGCCGCCAGTGGCCGCCGCGTTCTTCTTGGCGATCTCCTCGACCTCGGGCATGACCTCGTAGCCCTCGGGATGGGCGAGGGTGACATCCATGCCGAAGCGGGTGAACAGGCCGATGACGCCCTGCGGGACGGACAGGGGCTTGCCGTAGCTGGGGCTGTACGCCCAGGTCATGGCAACCTTCTTGCCCTTGAGGTTCTCCACGCCGCCGAAGTAGTGGATGATGTGGAGCATATCGGCCATGCACTGGGTGGGATGGTCGACGTCGCACTGGAGGTTGACGAGCGTCGGGCGCTGCTCGAGGATACCGTCGCGGTAGCCCTCTTCGAGCGCGTCGATGAAGGTCTTCTGATACTTGTGGCCCTCGCCGATGAACATATCGTCGCGGATGC
>ERZ808245.556-NODE-556-length-18060-cov-6.626937_pt1 | contig 18060 bp, 20 predicted proteins | sample MGYA00521243_ERZ808245 | MGnify/ENA primary metagenome ERZ808245 (study PRJEB31516, sample SAMN03275576) | gut metagenome | biome: mammalia-associated habitat; material: feces | host: Papio cynocephalus | place: Kenya | collected 2012-07-07 ... | reverse complement strand
CAAAATAAATTTGTGCAAAGCAATCCAACACTGCTCACAAGAGTAAAAAGCAAAGAGCGAAAGATTTATGATGGTGAAAACAAATACAAGGCTATTCCACCCGAAGCAAGAGAAAGATTTTTAACTTGTCTTGGCGAACATATACTACTTAAACCACTTTGTCTTTGCATGATGCTAGGTGGTCTTAGAACTGGCGAAACTTTGGGACTTATGTGGAAAGATATTGACCTTAAAAACAAAACTATAAATGTTGATAGAGCAATCACTATCGTTCCTAAATTTGATGAAAATGGAAAGATAACCCAAAGAATTACAGTTATCAGTGAAACCAAAACTGCTTGCTCAAAGCGAACTGTTCCAATGCCTGACCTTTTGGTAGAAGCATTAAAGGAATACAAAATAAACCAAGAAATTAAAGCCGATGAAAAAGGAATTACTTTGACCGATAACTCAAATTTGGTATTTTGCAATGATGATGGCTCACTCAGAACATATTATGGCACTAAAAAGATTTTCAATCGTTTTTTAAGCAAATATAACCTAAACAATCTTGGTATACACTTTCACACATTAAGACACACTTATTCAAATATGTTGTTTGAAGCCGACCAAAACCCAAAAGTTATTCAAGCCTTGCTTGGTCATAAATCCGTTAAAACGACAATCACAACATATAATAGTGTAGATAAATCATACTTTCAAAAGGCAACTGATGTGTTAAATAACAATTTTAAGACCAGCGAAAACAAACAAACAGAAGAAATGGAAGATGACGAACTAGACGCTGAACTTGAAAGACTTTTAAAAGAAAAGCAAGAAAGACGAAGAAGAAAACAGCACGATTTTGAGATGTAAAAGTTAATAGTATAAACAATTTATAAAAAGAAAAAGGCTGATAGCGAAAAAAATTATCAGCCTTTTTTATTATTTACTAATTCATAAGAATGCTTAATTAAATTAAAAATTATTTCTAATGATATTGTGTTATCTAAAACCATTGTAATCCAATTATTTTTGTTCATGTGATATGCTGGATAAAAGCTTTGCTGTTTTAAAAGATTTTGGATTTCATTAGATTTTATATCTACAACACAAACCTGTCCAGATTTTGATTTATCAATAGTTGAATAATCAATATTCATTATTATTGCAAACCATTTTTTATTGAACATATTTCTATAAACACCAAATTCTGGATATTTTTCCCATAAAAATTCAGCATCGACATTAAAACTATCTTTAATAAATTTATCAACAAGATTTGCTTGGTCTGATTTATATTTTTGTTTATAACAACACTTATCTTTTATATCATCAAAAACATTGTTCCATAAACTTTTAATTGTTGGTGATGTGTTATAACTTAAACATTCATCATTAAAATCATTATCCCATATAATAAACGAGATACAACCATAATTATCTATTTCAATTTTCAACAACAAATTTGAGTCTAAATTTTTAGAAAACACATATTTATCTTTGTTAGATTTAAACCCATAATCTAAAAGTTTATTAAAATCAAATTTGTATCCATAAAAATATTCATTGGCACAAGTCATAATTTAGTCCTATACTATTTAATAATTTGATTATAGCATATTTTAATTTTTTACAAAAGCGAATAAAGATAGAAATTTTGAGATGTAAAAGTTGACATCAATTTTGACATCAATTGACATCAAATGTACCAGTTTTAGATAGTTTTAGAAAGAAAAAGACCGATAGGAAAAAATTATTCTTATACGGTCTTTTTAATTGCAAATTTTTAAGTGAAAAATATTTGATGTCAAATTTTGGTGCATTTGATGTCAAAATTTAGAGTGAAATTTTTGATTTTAAGGTGTTCAAATTTCTAAAAATTAAATTTTAGCAAAAGCCCTGAAATGCCCGAAATTACTGGGTTTTAGCCACTTTTTAGATAAAAAAATGAGAGCGAATTTCGCTCTCAAATTTGGTAGGATTGAGTGGACTCGAACCACCGACCCCCACCTTATCAGGGTGGTGCTCTAACCGGCTGAGCTACAATCCTATATGTTTGTTTTAACGACTTTAACAACTGTCGCAGACTTGCTCAAAATTGGTCTCACACGCCTTATCAGGGTGGTGCTCTAACCAGCTGAGCTACATCTCTATATGTTTGTTTTAATGACTATCAACTGTCAACCACTAAATTTATGTTTAACAAAAGTTTGTGGTGGTGTAAACTTTTGTTTGATAAGTTGCTGCACAATTTGCAGGACATATCATATAAACGGCTGGTATTGCCAAGTATTATTAAATAAAGGTGAACTGAATCACCATTGGTGGAGATAATCGGATTCGAACCGATGACCCCCTGCTTGCAAGGCAGGTGCTCTAGCCAGCTGAGCTATACCCCCATATCCACGCTCATTTAGAATAACATTTTTTTTTAAATATGTCAACATCTACAGCAACATTTTTTCAAAAATATTTATTTTGCGAAACAATACAACAAATTTTTTGGCTTTGTGTAAAAAATTATTGTTGATGTGTGGTTGACATTTCAAGAAAAAAATTTTTTAAGTGGATTTAATAAAGGTTTATTGTGATTACGGCATTGTTTTTAATTTTTTGTAAAAACATTTTAGGTTTGTAAAAAGCTTAAAAGAGAGAACAGGGGAACAAAATTTTGGTATAAATGTTAAAAATGTTGCAAACATTTAAAGCTCACTATGGCACAAAAAAGGGAAGAAGTCATTTCTTCCCAATGTTTTATTTAATATCCATAATTTCTTCGGTGCTGTTAACTCTGCTAAATTTGTGACTTAACATTTTCATTTCTGGGCTAAACTTGACATCTCCCAAAATTTTGTAGCCAGCCAAAACATCTTTAAACCAAATCAAATCATCTTCAAGCATTTTTTCGTAAGGAATTTTGTCGCAGTCAAACCATGTTGGAATCATTTCTTCGGTTTCATGAATTTCACCTTCAAATTTTGTAACTTTGTAGATATACATTTTCATAAAAGCGTACTCGCCCTTGTAATACATATCAAAGTCAATTCGTCCAACTTGTTCAAATTCTGTTGGCGTTGCGCCAATTTCTTCTTGCGTTTCACGAATCATTGCTTGCTCAATTGTTTCGCCTAGGTCTTGCTTTCCGCCAATGCCATTAAGCGTTCCCTTTGCAAAGCCACGCTTCTTTTCGCCAAGCAAAATTTTGTCGCCTTTCATAAGAAGGGCAAGTGTTGTGTTGATTGTTCTCAATTTTTCCATATTTTTCTCCTTTTTCATTTGTCTATTGTGAAAGAGAAATATAAAAAAATCTCCTTAACGCATAGACAACAAGTATCCATTCCGTTAAGAAGATTTTAACCTATCTTAATTATTCTTCGTGATAAGTGGCGGGGAATTATTGCACTCACCTATGCTTTGATTATACTACAAAGTGCGAAATTTGTCAATAGTAAAATTTTGGAATTTATATCAAAAAAACTTGCAAACGCAAGTTTTTGGTTATCAGATAAATTTGATTTTATTATTTCATTTCTTCAATGTGATTTACGTATTCAAGTGACTGAATTGCAGAAATAATTTCTGTGTGAGTTTTGTATTTTTTAAGTTCTGGGCTTATTATTGTTAAACTTATGCTATAAACGCTAAGACCAGAATTTACATATGCAGAGTTAAGTTCAATTTCATCAATTCTAAGTCCAAGTTCTCTTATTGTTGCCATAAAGTGTGGAAGGTCATTTTTGCTTACAAGTTCCAAATGAATTTCAAAGTGATTTGAACGATTTTTCAAAAATCTTTCTGCACCCGGCAAGAGTGACAAACTGCAAAGCAAAACAACAAAGCCAATTAGAGCAATGGTGTAAAAACCAATGCCAATTGCAATGCCAATTATTCCACATGCCCAAAGACTTGCAGAAGTTGTTAATCCTTTAATTTGGCTTTTTGCAGAAAAGATAATTGAGTTGTTGCTGATTGATGCAAGAGCAATTACTGTTGCAACAGAAATAAATGCAAATTTAATGTCAAATGTTTCAATCAAAAACATATCTGACATACTTGCAATTGTTGCGGCAAGGCTTACAACCATAAAGGTTCTAAGACCTGCAGAATGTCGTTTGCTGGCTCTTTCGCAACCCAAAATTGCGGACAAAATGAGTGTCAAAGCAAGCCTAAGTGCAATTGACCCCATGGTAACTTTTGCTGACCACTCGCCCATAAGTTTTGCAAGTGGGTCTATAATTTCTATCATAAAAAATTCTCCTTTTAAAATCTTCTTCGTATATTTCTAAATTTAAAATCATTGTAATATGGGTCAAGCGAGTCATTAACTTCTTGGCTTGCCTCGTTAAACGCATTTTCTTCTTTTGTTTCCTGCGGAATTTCTTGTTGATTTTTCTTTGAAATTTCTTGAATTCTTTCAATAAGCAATTCGGCTTCCGTTTTTTGCTCGCCGGTCGGCAAAGTTTGTGGAACTTCTGTTAAATCTTCAAGTTTGGTTGAATATGATTTTGATAGGTACAAAGAAAGTTTTGCACACGCAGGTCCAATCAATTCATACAACACACTTGATGCAAGAACAATTGTTTGAAGTGCACTTCCAAGATCGCCACCAATTGTTCGTGCGCCCATTGCGGCAAGACCAATTGCAACCCCTGCTTGTGGAATTAGTGCAAGACCCAAATAGTTTCGCACTTCTTTTTTCTTTTTGATTGTTAAACAACCAAGATATGCACCTGAATATTTACCAACAATTCGAGAAAAGAAGTAAATTATTCCAATTGCCCAAAGTGGAAGTGCAAACAATGAAGATGACCCTGCAAAGAGTGATGATAAATTAAATTTCAATCCCGAACTTACAAAGAACAACAATAATATTGGTGGGCTGAAATAATTAACTTGCAAAAACAGTTTTTCGTCTTTTGAAACATTTATGTAAACCATTCCAATAATCATACAACCAAGCAGTGGTGAAACATCTAGCAGTGAACCAATTGCGCAAAATAGGAACAAAACACAAATTACAATAATCAATCTGTTGTCTGTGCTGTGTTTTGTTTTCATCAAAAGTGCAAGCACAAATCCAAGTCCTGCACCAATAACAAGGCAAGCAAGATTTTTGATAATTGGCAAAATTACAACTTCAAAACTAAATCCGCTGCCACCAGTTGATGCAATTGCAACAGAAATTGCAACGCTGTATGCAACAAGACTTACAACATCATCAAGTGCAACAACTTGCAAAAGTGTGTCAACAAAATCACCATGTGCTTTTGTTTGTCTGATTGTCATAATTGTTGATGCTGGGGCTGTTGCGGAGGCAAGTGCTGCAAGCACAATTGAAAAAGCCAAACTCAAATGAAGCAAGAAATACATAACCACAAAAACAACAATAGATGCCATAAGTGCTTCAAAAATTGTTAGGACAATAATTTTCCAACCGCTTTTTTTGAGAGTGTCAAGTTTAAAAAACTCTCCCACGCTAAACGCAATAAATGCAAGCGCAATGTCCGAAATAAAATCCATTTTGCCAATTATTGTGGTTGGAACCAAATTTAAGCAATATGGACCAATGATTATACCAGCCAAAATGTATCCGGTTACATTTGGCAATTTAACTAATTTTGTTAAACGGGTCATCAAAAAACCACACACCATCATAATTGCCAGTGAAACAATTATCTGTGTGACCAAAGGTGTTCCCGCTAACATGTCAACAAACCATGTCATAGTAACTCCTTAAAATGTATTTATGTATTAACGTTTTCAATCAATGCAACCACCAAATTGATTGTGTTGCGTTTTAAAGTTGCAACCAAAATGGTTTGCAACATAAAATAATTTGTGTCTGCAATTAAATTTTTGGACAAATCAAACTGCAGTTTTTTGCCAAAAGGCTTAGGATAGTTAAATTTTTATAATAAAAAAACGTTTAGCAAAAGATTGCTAAAGGTTAATTTATAACGCCTTATACTATACCTAAAAAATCTTTTTGTCAAGGATTATTTAATTTTTATGAAAATTTTACAAAAATTGTTAATTGACATTATTGCATATTAAAAAAACAAAACAATAAAAGCTAAAAAAAGTTTTTTTAAACATATTGCAATTGGCGAAATATGAAAAGTTAAAATTTTATTAAGGCAAATCAAAATTATATTATTCAATGTCATTTTTTAAAATTATGATTGAAAAGTTATTCATTATGTTGTATAACATAAATATGATAGAAAAAGAGTATAAGTTTTTGGTGAACAAATTGCCAAAACTGGATTTTCAATGCATGTAAATTTTGAAAAATATTCAATTGAGCAAACATATATAAATATTGATGATGCAAAAGATTATTTCTCAAAATTATTAAACCTTTCAAACAAGCAAGTTGAAATTATTGACACCGCAAGAATAAGAAAATTGACAACTCAAAACGTAACAAAATATTTTTTGTGCGGAAAAACAAAAGGGCTTGAAGCACGACAAGAATATGAAAAACAAATTGATGAAAAACTGGCATCATCAATTTTGCAAAAGAGAACGCTAGGAAAAGTTTTTAAAAATAGATATGTTGTTTTTTACGAAGGTTATAAATTTGAGTTTGACAATTACACCGACAGAAATTTGACTGTTTGCGAGGTTGAAGTTAATCCATCAAATGACAATTTGAAACAAATTGAACAAATCTTGACAAGTCATTTCAAACTGAAAATTAAAAATATAACAAATGACCAAAACTTCAAAAATGCAAATTTGGCTAAATGATAAATTTAAAAAATAGCTATTGCAATCAAAAAAAGATTATGATATAATAAAATAAGTAGTGGAGATTATAAATGATTAAATTAAAAGATTTTATATTAAAAACAAAACCAAAATATTGCTATTGGGGTCCGGTTTTTTATGTTAACAAAGTTAGAGATGAAGTCTACATTGAGTCACTTGAAGAAAGCAAAAGCAAGCGTAAATATCGTAGAGCATTTAAAAAAGATGACAATCAAGAACTGACCTATCAAATTTTTGGTTCTGATTATGCCATTTTGAATGGTGCTGACATACAAAGACCATCTTGGGCTGAGTACATGAAAAACAGAAATCGGATTGTGGGTTGGAGCAGAGATGGCGGTAACATTGTTTTCAAGAGAGATGATATCGCAGCCCTTCCTTTTAGAGACCCTGAGGATCCATCAAACAATACAATCGGCGTTGTTCCAGAATGCAACTGAATCTTGCCGCTATTGTCACTGCAAAAAAACTATATCCTAAATTTGGAAAAATAGAGCATTTTAATACTACTGCTATTATCACTGCAATAGGAAAAAATTGTTTTTTTGAAGGTGTTCAAGTTGATTATCATACAATAGAATTTGGCTTTTATCCTCAAGATGTGTGTGATGAAGAAAACACATTAGAGGGTCTTTACAGCAAAGGGATGTTAAAGAAAACCGGAAAATCTTATGTTGGTCAGCAGGTTTTTGAATCAAAATGGAACTACAACGATTATGATACGCATTCGCAAAAAACACTTAAAAATCTCGAGTATGAATACAACGGCAAAAAGTATGTAAGGGTTACATCATCTTATCGTGACATGGGTATTGTTAAAGATCCATACTGCCGTATTTCAGAAAAAGCTAGAAGATATACGATTGATCATGCATTAAAAGATGGACATAAACGACCAGAAAATGGTGGCGTTAAGTGGGTTGAGGTTAAACCAATAAAATGGATAATTAGAAATTGGAATGACATGCCAAAAGAAATTAACCCACAAGGAACTGGCAAGGCAAAAACAATGATATTGAGGTCAGAACTTGCAATTAACACTATGCCATATTTTATTCTTGCTCCTAATGAAAAGAAACCGCATGCACAATATAAAGAGATATACTTAGGTGGTGGAATTGTAAAAGATATGTTTATGGGATATGGGTCCGCACGTGGTTGCATTTGGCAAAACAGCCTATTGAGAGCATATTTAAATGGCTACAATATTGCCCAAGAGCTTGAAAAAGGCAATGGTTTGAAAAGTTTAGGAAGAAAAGAAAATTTCGATTTCACAGACAGTGGTTTTTTGAATGAAGCATTTGATTATGACCTTGAAAAGTTGTATGAAAGAAGAAATAAAGTTTCTGAAGAAGATGAAACCGAAAAAGTATTTTCAAAAGATGATGAAGAACTAAGCTTATAAAATTTAATTAACCTATATTGTAAAAAAAGGAGTTTACTATTTTGGTATAACTCCTTTTTGTCGATTTATGTCGAATTTTGTCTTGGCTGCACATTTTATGCTTTGTTGTGTTTTTGCTTTGGCAATGAAAAGTTTGCCATGTTGCAGTGTTCAAGTTTAAGCAATTTAACTTTGTTTTCAATTCCACCGCCATAGCCGGTCAAATTGCCATTGTTTCCAACAACTCGGTGGCATGGAACAATCAAACAAATTGGGTTCCAACCAACAGCACCACCAACTGCTTGTGCCGACATTTTTGCAATGCCATTTTCTTTTGCAATTTGCTTTGCAATGTCACCATATGAAATTGTTTTTCCATACGGAATTTTTGCCACAATGTCAAGCACTTGTCTTCTAAATTTTGTGATATTGTTGATTTTATATTTTGGTGTGAAGTCTGGCTCTTTGCCAGCAAAATATATGTCAAGCCATTTGCAAGTTTGCAAAAAGATTTTGCAGTTGTTTGCTTGCAAATTGCTATGCTTTTTGCTATCGTTTGTGCCATCAAACCACAGTCCAGTCAAAAACTCCCCATCGCTTTCAAGTTGAATTTTCCCAAGTGGTGAATTGTATGTGAAACCAAACATATTTTTCTCCTTTGTTGCTTTACAAATATGATATCAATAAACAAAATACAAGTCAAAACTTTGAATGTCTTTGTCTTCTTTTATGGCAAATTGAATATTGACAATAGCAATAATTTAGACTAATATATAGTATATGGAAAAGTTTGACAAAACAAAATTTCAAAACATAACTGATTTGTCATATGCAAACATTTTGGACTCTTTCATTCAAAGGCTTGGTATAGAAAGCAAAATTTGGCTTAAACTTGAAAACGGCAATTATCTTTTTAAGATAGATGGCAGGTTTAAACAAGGCTTTTACGAAATGATTGTAAGCAAAGTTTGCAGTATGATTGATATTGATTGCGTAAATGCCTACCCAGCAGTTTTTAATGGGGATAGAGCATTAAAAAATAAAACAGCATCAATATTCTATTCATTTGTTGGCAAAAAAGATTTGGCAGGCGTTATTGTTGAATCTTATTTAGAAAAGAGTAAGCAAACAACATGCATAACGCTAGATGATTTTGACAGAAGATACAACCTAAACAGATGTGGACATTTCAAAGGTGGTTACAGTGTTAAAGAAGCAACTTTTGCTTTGGACAAATTAAAGCAAGAGGGTTGTCAAGTTGATTTTGATATTGTTAAAAAATTGAAAAATATATGTTTGTGTGATTATTTGTTTTGTCAAACAGACAGACACAGGGGAAACATTGAATTTTTGTTTTGTCAGGACAATGGAAAGTGCAGTGTTAAACTTGCACCAATGTTTGACAATGGCAGATGTTTGGGATATAGTTGCCATGACAAAAATGAAGTTTTAAAGATGTGTAAGCAAGATTGCCAAAAGTTTGTTATGGAACTTGACGACTATGATTTTTTAAGTGGAGAGCGCAAAAAAACTAATGCGGGGAAAAATCTTGCAAGAGAAATTTTGAAAGATTTAGATTTAAAGCAGACATATAACAAACTTGCTTTGTTAGATTTTGAACAAATAGTGAGTGAAGTTGCAGATATTTATCCAGTGCAAGTTGACAAGCAACAACAAGATTTGGCGGTTTTAGTGTTTAGAACAAGACTTGCAATGCTTGAGAAATATATAAAACTGGAAAAGTCAAAAAAAGATAAAAATTTTGAAGAACTTGTTAAAAAACTTTTAAACAAATCAATCAAAAACTGCAACGAAGAGGAGTTTGTTAAATGAAAGTTGTGTTGTGTTTTCAGTCATTTGAACTTGGCGTATTGCAGTTTAAAAAAGGGCTTTATATCTATTCAAGCAATCTTGCAAATGAAAAACTTGCCACAAGAATGGCATGTTTAAATTTGACAGAATATGACTTGTTTAACAGCATTAAAAAAACAAGCAACCAACTATTCTCAATTTTCTCAAAAATTGTTGAAGATGTAAAAAAGAGAAAAGACCTAATGAAGATGCTCAAAATTGAACAAACAGACACCGACATGATGGTTTTGTTTAAACTTGGCAAATTTAAGCAAGATGAAAGCAAATTTTATATTATTTCATAGTTTATTCGGCGTTGTGATATATTCATTGCCACATCTTGTGGTTGAGTAAAAATTTCCAATCAAATCAAAATATTCAGCAAAGGCGTGTTCCCTAACTGGATATTTTTTGTTGCCAAAACACAACACCAACGCAAAACCAATTTGTGGGTAGTTCTGGTCAAAATAATAACTTGTTAGTTCGCCATTTTTAATTTTTGTTTGAATTTTTGCATGATAATTAAAATATGCCATAGTTTAGTTTTTGCAATAATCACAAAACATTTCAAAAATTTTGCAATTTTTTTGTTTTTTGCTATAATGTGCTTATGATTTGTGATATTTGTCCAAGAAAATGTAATATAGACAGAAGCAAAACAGTTGGCTTTTGCGGAATGACCAACACTGTTAAACTTGCAAAGGCAGATGTCTTTATGTGGGAAGAGCTTTGCATAAGTGGAACGAATGGCAGTGGTGCAGTGTTTTTTAGTGGTTGCAATTTGCGTTGCTGTTTTTGTCAAAACTATCAAATAAGCAATCAAAATTTTGGAAAAGAAATTTCAACAAAAAGGCTTGCACAAATTTTTAAGGAACTAGAAGAAAAAGGTGTTCACAACATAAATTTGGTCAGCCCATCACATTTTGCAAATCAAATTATTGAAGCGCTTGAAATTTATAGGCCTAACATTCCAATTGTGTATAACAGCAATGGCTATGAAAGTGTTGAAACAATAAAAAAACTTAAAAATTATGTTGATATCTATTTGGTTGACTTAAAGTTTTGTTCAAGTGAACTTTCACAAAAATATTGCAAGGCAAGCAATTATTTTGATGTTGCAACGTCTGCAATAAAAGAGATGATTTCTCAAAAACCAAAAGTCATTGTGCAAAATGGGATTATGAAGCAAGGTGTTATCATTCGCCATCTCATCATGCCAAGCCAAACAGCAGATAGTTTAAAGATTTTGCAGTGGATTGCTGATAACACAAAAGAAAATTGCCTTGTTAGTTTAATGTGCCAATACACGCCATATTTCAACGCAAAAAATTTTCCAGAAATAAACAGAAAACTAAAGCCAATCGAATACAAAATTGTGCTTACAAAAGCAACCGAACTTGGGCTTACAAATGGCTATGCGCAAGATATGTCAAGTGCAACCGAAGATTTCATTCCACTTTGGGATTTGAAAGGTGTGTAATTTAACGTTTGATTTTCAGTCAATTTTGCGTTATGCCTTAAATAAATTGATTAATTTTTCAGTGTGTGCTAAAATTTAAATAGGAGTTCTTATGGCAAATTATGATTTTTACATAACATCAAAGCAATGCAAAGAAAACACAAAAGACCTTATGCGTGGCAGTTACAGGCTTTGTGCAAAAACAACTGCTTTGTATATGATATTGTGCCTATTGCCAATTTTGGCAACTGTTTTGCTATCAATATTTGTTAAGTGGTGGCTTTCAATTCCACTTGGTATTGTTACAATTTTGCTTGTTGGCATTTTGTCTTATGGTTATGACACATTTTGCTTAAATATGGCACAAGAAAAAGAAGCAAGAGTTCAAGATGTTTTCAAAGGCTTTTCAAAAAAAATTGGTTCAATAATCAAATTGACAATCAAAAAATTCTTTTTGGCAATTTTCTGGCTTGTGCTTTTGGTTGTTCCGTTCTTTGTCAAGTTTTGTGGATATAGCATGAGTAATTTCTTGCTTATTGACAATCCAAACATCAATGGTTCAAATGCCCTAAAAGAGAGCAAGCACATAATGAAAAAAAATTACGGCAGATATGCAAAGTTTTTGCTTTCATTTTCTGGTTGGTTTGCACTTGGCATCATAAGTGCGTTTATTGGCTTCATTTGGATTGCCCCAATAATCAATATAAACCGTGCAGTATATTATGAAAATTTAAAAACAGATTTTTAATTTTTAAGAGAAAAAATACATCAAAACTCGGAAGTTACCGAGTTTTTTGTTTTTCATAAACAAAAACTTGGTTGACAACATCATAAAATTTGTTTAAAATATATGTACTATAAGTAATTGTCAGTTTGAAAAGAATTTTTTTGATTATAATTTTACTTAGGAGAAAACATGAATTTAAACAATGTATCAAATTATGTAGATTTGATATTTCTTATAATTTTGGGCGTTGGAGTTGTGCTGTATGCCTACAAAGCGCTTTATATCATTATGGCTTTCGGAAACAAAATCCGTTTTAAAAAGGCAAAAAAGACAAACAAGTTTGCCATACTCATTCCTGCACGAAATGAAAGCAAAGTTATTGGCGATTTGCTTGATGCTGTCAGAAATCAAACCTATGACAAAAATGCTTATGATGTGTTTGTCATTGTAAAAGACCCAAATGACCCAACAATTGAAATTGTAAAAAACTATAATTACAACATTATTGTTGACCCAAACCAAACCTGCAAAGGCGATGCTTTGGACACAGCGCTTAAACAAATTTATGCTGGCGAAAAACAGTATGATGCATTTATGATATTTGATGCCGACAACATTCCAACCGAAAGTTTCTTGTTTGAAATGAACAAAGCAGTTGATGCTGGCTATGACATTGGCATGGGCTATCGCAACAGCAAAAATTGGGACGATGGTTGGGTTGCAAGTTGCAGCGGAATGACATTTAGCATGTTAAACACTTTTGCAAACAAGGCTCGTGCAAAACTTGGCATAAATTGTGTTTATTCAGGAACAGGTTATTACATCAGTGACAGAGTTCTCAGCAAGTTTAAGGGTTGGCCTTTCAAAACTTTGACAGAAGATTATGAAATTTCTCTTTATGCCATTGAAAATGATTTGAAAACCACTTATGTAGAAAAAGCAGAATATTTTGATGAACAACCTGTATCTTTTAAATCAAGCGTCAAACAGCGTGAGCGTTGGGTTAAGGGCTATATGCAAGCCAGAAAGTTGTATATTGGCAAAATTTTCAAAAAGATTTTCACGGACAAGCAAAACAAAATTTCAAAAATTGAGCAGACCATGGGTGTTATTCCACTTGCAATTGTGCTTGCTGACTGCGTTTTGTATTGTTTGTTTCAAATTGCCTTTGTTGTTTGGGGACTTTGCATACATTCACCAGTGACATTCTTTGTTGAAAATATGCTTCGAGTGATTGTGGCGCTGTATCTTTCTTTTGCAATTTTCACCGGTCTAGAAATTTTGGCAGAGCGCAAACGCATAAAGATGAGTGGAGCATCAAAAGTGCTTTGCATAATAATGAATCCATTTTTCACTGCGGCATATTTGCCAATTGCAATCAAAGCAATGTTTTCAAAGAATATTGGTTGGGCAAAAATTGAACATACCAGAAGTTTGGCGTCAATTGTTGATGATGAACCTGCCGAAGATGAAATTATGGACATAAACGAACAAAAATAAAAAAGACATTACCGAATTGATAATGTCTTTTTGTTTGGGCAAATTCACATCATTTTGTTGTGTGATTTGTTGGAATGTCATATTTTGTTTTTTCAAGTTTTTCAGTTTCTTTTGGGCAAAACAAAATTTTCTTTTTTTGATAGAAAATTGCAAAAATAAGCCAAAGTGTTGCAAGAAAAACAAGAACGTAAACAATAATTGTCCAAATGTTTCTGTCTGCGCCAAAAATTGCAGATACCAAGTTCCAGTTGAAAATTCCAACAAGTCCCCAATTCAGTCCGCCAATTGCAACAAGGCAAAAGGCGATTATGTTAATTATTGCCATTGTCATAAAATACCTCCAAGCATAGTTTTTGCAATTTGCTGTTAAATATTCAGTGGAGTATAGCAATAAAATAAGCAATAAAAAAGTCAGCCAACGCTGATTTTTATGGGAAATTAATCCCCGGGAAATTCTTTAAACTAACCATTAATAACTATACATTTCGTTTTCTTCTTCACGATCTGCTTCTTTTTGCATTTCTTTTTCTTTCTCTTGTTGTTCACGTTCCAATGCTTCAATGATTGAAAGTGCTACGAGTTCGTTTGTATCAAACATACATTTCACCTCCTTTTTACCGAAGTGGTATTTTAGCACAACAAATTTATCTTGTAAACAGTTTTTTTAAAAATTTTTTAAATTTTTTTGTTACATGTTTTTTGTGCCTTTTTATGTTATGCCATTTTTTATTTTTTTGTGTTGTTTAATTGATAAAAAAATGAAATTTTACTATACTAAAAAGGGAGATAAATATGAACAAAGTTGTTATTGTTGGTTGTGGAAATGTTGGAATGGCTTATGCCTATGCCCTTGTGATTAATGGAAGTTTTGTTGATGAATTGGTGCTTATTGACATAAACAAAGATAAGGCAGAAGGCGAAGCGATAGACCTAAATCACGCAATGTGTTATGCACCAAAAAACATAAAGGTTAGAAGTGGTAGTTATGCCGATTGTGCCGATGCCAGCATTGTTTGCATTTGTGCTGGCAGAAATCAAGCAGTTGGCGAAACGAGAACAGACCTTATAAACAAAAACATTGAAGTTTTCAAAGATATTATTGGGCAAATTTCAAAAACAAGTTTTTCAGGAATATATTTGGTCGCAACAAACCCACTTGACACAATGACTTATGTAACACTTAAACTTTCAAAATTTCAGCCAAACAAAGTTTTGGGAAGTGGCACAACGCTTGACACTGCAAGATTAAAATTTTTAATTGGCAAAGAACTTGACATCAACGCAAAAGATGTTCATGCCTATGTTTTAGGGGAGCATGGCGACAGCGAGTTTGTGGCTTGGGACAACGCAACCATTGCTGGAAATCCTTGCAACAAATTGTTGTCAGATGACCAAATGGGCAAAATTTCTTACGATGTCAGAACAAGTGCCTACGACATCATAAACAAAAAAGGCAACACTGCCTATGGCATAGGAATGTGCCTACTTAAAATTACAAACGCAATTTTGAATAATGAGCGCTCAATTTTGACAATTTCTTGCTACAACAGTGAACACGATATCTATTTTTCAAAACCAGCACTCATTGGCAAAAATGGTATTGAGCGAGAAATATTTATAAAATTGAGCGAAAAAGACGCTTCAAAACTTCTCACATCAATTGAAACTTTGCAAGATACCAAAAACTTGATTATTGACAAATTGAAATAAATAAAGCCTTTCAAAAAAATGAAAGGTTTTTTGTTTTGCAAAATTTTACTATTGCAAATAACACTATGTTTTGGCAGATGTTTTCAAAATGTGAATGTTATTGCTTATTTTTAAATTGCTTTTTGATTTTCGTTTTTATTTGTATCAAAATGTTTATTTCCCATTGGCAAATGTTTTTTAAAATTTTTTATTCATTGAAATGCTATATTTGAGCATTTGCAGTGCTTTAAATCTAATGCCACAAAAAACATTTTATTTTTAAAAACCGCCAATTATCTCTAATATACATTTTTTATGGTTTGCCGTAAACCAGATGGCAGACTATTTCAAATTTTCAAAAAACAGAGCGTTTTGTTTAACAATTTCGCTATTTGGGTTTACTTTTTCTGCAAGTTTGTTGAAATGTTTTGCTTTTTCAATGTTGCCTAGTTTATAGTTGCAAACGCAAAGTTGCAAATATGGGTAGTAGTCATAGTAAAGTGGTTGCACAAAGCCACCTTTTTTTGTGACATCTTCGCATTTTGTTGCAAGTTCATACCAAAACATGGCAGTTTCAATGTTTCCATTTTTAAAAAGCATATCGCCAATTTGACAGCAAAAGTTTGCTCGTGGTTTGTCATATTCAAACGACTTAAAAAGATAAGAAAAAGCGAGTTCATTTTTGCCAATTTGTTCGTGGCAAAGTGAAAGCAAAAAGCAAGCATCAATATTGTTTTCAATCCAGCCTTTATTTTCTGTTAAGAAATTAGATAAAATTCTTGCACATTTTTTATATTTTTTGTGGTCAAAAAGTTCTCTTCCATAGTAGTATTGTTCTCGTGGCAAAAGTTTGCGTTCTTTTTCAATTTTTTGATATATTTTTATGTTTCTGTTTGGATTTCCTTTTTTAACTTTTTCGTGCCAAATTGACGCATCAATTTGTTCAACTTTTCCAAATGGAGCAATGCACTCGTGCACAGCGCCAACAAACCTGCATCTGTTGCAATTTTTAATTATACGCTCTCTAAAAAAAGAAAATGTTGGCTCGCCATTTTCAAAAGCAATGTCATATTTCAATTGATACACATCTGCACTCATTTTGTGTTTTAGGTTTTTTATAATCTTTGCTGTTTTTTGTGGAACAACATCATCGGCGTCAAGCCACATAACATAGTCGCAAATGGCAAAAGAAATTGCATAGTTTCTTGCCACGGAAAAATCATCACACCAGTCAAAGTGATAAACTTTTTGTGTAAATTTTTTTGCAATTTCAACTGTTTTGTCTGTTGAACCAGTGTCAACCACAATAATTTCATCTGCAACATCTTTTGCCGAGCACAAACACCTTTCAAGTGTTTGCTGTTCATTTTTCACAATCATACAAAGGCTTATTGTTTTCATACTTAAATATATGTTTTTCTCTTTTTTGTTGCCATTTTATTTAAAGTTGCTGGTTTTAACTTGACAAAATTCTTGGGGGGGGGGTAAACTCTTTAATAGAAATAATTAGGAGGAATTATTTATGAAAATGAAAAGATTTGCAAAAGTATTATGCCTTGCGCTAGTAGTTTTTGCAGGGGTTATGATGTTTGGAGGTTGCTCTAATGGTGCTAGCCTTGAAAACATCGGATTGAGCACGCCAATAAAAACCAATTACAAACTTAATGAAGCTTTGGATTTGGGGACATCAAAGTTGGTGCTTACATATAGTGACGATTCACAACAAACAATTTCAATCACCACTAGTATGATTTCTGGTTTTGATTCAAGCACTTGTGGTCGTAAAACAATGACAATATCATACAAGGGCAAGAGTGAAAAAATAAATTATGTTGTTTATACAACTGATGCTGCCACTGTTAAGTCTGCCACTCGCACAAAGTTGATTGGCGCTGACAAAATTTTGATGCAAGCAACAAAAACTATAGATGAAACAAGTGGAACATTCACATGTATCAGAAACGCAAACATCTATAAGGTTGTTGGCATAAACGATGCCGATGAACAATATTATGACACAAAATCACACAAGGAATACAAAATATATGAAGACCCTGAGCGTGGTGAAACAGGACTTGTTGATTTTGACGGAAACGATGAACAGATAATTGATGCATACTTCTTGTTTAATAGTTTTTCAATGGGTTGCACAATTTCTAATCAAAAGGTTCAAATTGCAAATGGAGAGTATGTGCTCACATATAACTACACCACAAGTGCAGGGCTTACTCACAATGTAACAATCAATGCTTCAATGGATTTTGCTATAAGAGCAATGAATATTGTTGAAACAATGACGGCAGATGCTGATTACAAATGTATTTACACACTTGGTTTTACATACGGCGATGCTGTTCCAGCAATTACATTCCCATCAATATAAAAAAATGTCAGCAAAAGTTGCTGACTTTTTTATGCTCATTGCACTATAAATGTGGCAATAATGTTTGCAATTTAATAAATCCGCTATGTAACTTTTGATTGCCAAATAGTAAATGGCAAAAGCAAAAGGAAAGAACAAGTTGCTATCAAATATCGCAATTATATAATGTAAAATATAGTGTAAATTTATCTATTACTATTATACGAATTGCGTAGTGTCACGAAATTTCAAGCAAAACATCAAAAAAAAGGTATGGAAATAAAAAAAGTAAAAAATAAATAAAAAAAGTAGTTGACAATGGAATATTGATG
>ERZ808245.554-NODE-554-length-18086-cov-4.291775_pt1 | contig 18086 bp, 10 predicted proteins | sample MGYA00521243_ERZ808245 | MGnify/ENA primary metagenome ERZ808245 (study PRJEB31516, sample SAMN03275576) | gut metagenome | biome: mammalia-associated habitat; material: feces | host: Papio cynocephalus | place: Kenya | collected 2012-07-07 ... | reverse complement strand
CAATTCGTCGGAGAATAAATGTACATATAAGCCTGTATTGGAGTAAGCGTTAAACATGTTTCCCGCGTTGACAGGCATATAGCAGTCGCCTATGAGTAATTCGTTCAGGTCGTTCCATGAGCGAACATAGTCATTGTCTTGCGAGTATTCCTCCAAGAAATTGCTGCAACTGCCTAGTATGAGTATGGTAGTTGTAGCTAAGATATAATGTTTGATGTTTATCTTCATTTTCTTTTAATCTACTTTGTTTTTGAGTTTTTGCTCTCTCATCCTTTTATTTGCTTGCGATATTCTCTATCGTTAGAAATTAATGGAGACACCCAATGTGTAGCTTGGGGTGTCAGACAGTTGTATCTCAGAAAAACCTCCTTGGGTAGGTGTTTGTCCTCGTAGTGCTGAGCTACACCAGGTATGGAGGTTGTATCCACTCAAACTGATGGCGAGACGTCCCAATCCCCAACGTTGTAGTACCTTTTGGTCAAACTCGTAGGTGAGGGTGACACTGGAGAGTTTGACGTAGTTGGCACTTACAACACGAGCAGTACTGTAGTCGTACATATTCCACCAGTTGCTGGCGATGACAGCTCCAGTCCATGGTGCTCCTGTACTCCAGTGGGTATAATAGTTGTAATAATCGGATGTGCCAGGTCCTAATACTGATGGGATGTTTGTTGTCTTCTCGTCACCTGGTTTCTGCCAACGATTCAAGAAGTCACGGCTAATGTTTTGCTCTGATGAGAAACCACTGCCACTGCTATAACCATCAAACATACGGAAGAGACGTGTCTTGGCACCGAAGTTGTAGAGCAGGGTAGTGCCAAGTCGCCATTGTTTGTAGGTGAACGTGTTGTTGATGCTACCTGTCAAGTCTGGCTCGCGTTTACCTGACGGCACGAGCACTTTGGTGTAGGTGTCATAGTTGTTACCTTCCTTGACTTCGTCAAATCGGTCTTCCCAGTCCTCGATGATAGGACCACCGTCGATTGGGCTAAGTCCCAAGAACTTGTAGGAATAGAAGGTGCCGACAGGCTGACCTTCGACCACTGCGTTGCCGGTGAGAAAGTCGTTGAGCTCGTAGGTCTCTGCGCCTGGGGCTGTCTCTACCTTATTGAAGACTTTGGAGAGGTTGCCTGAGAATATCCAGTAGAAGTCCTTCAATTTCACTGGGGTGGCGGTCAATGTGAAGTTGTAACCGCTGTTGATGATGTTGCCTGAGTTGACGATGTAGGAGGTGTAGCCATTCACGTCGGAGATGGTCTTGCTCATGAAGGCATCGGTGGTTTTCTTGTGATAATACTCTACCTCAAACTGCAAGCGGTTGTTCAAGAAACTGGACTCCAAGCCCACGTTTGTGGAGTGGGTTTTCTCCCACTTCAAGTTAGGATTGGCGAAGTATGCTACGCTGGAGGTCATCTCATTGTAGAAGGAATTCATGCCACCTTTCTTGATAATCAACTCTGGGGTCTGGTTGTCAAGCATGTTACCTTGCTCGCCGTATGAAGCTTTCAGACGGAGATTGTCGATCCAGTTAGCCTTGAGCTTGCAAAGCGAGAGAAGGTTGAGGTTGCCTGATACTGACCAGATAGGCAGAAGCTTGTCCTTGCTCTGGCTACCAAACTGGTTGGAGCCGTCGTAACGTCCATTCACATTGGCAGTGAACAGGTCTTTGTATGTGTATGCCAAGGTGGCATATGCCGATACCATGTTGGTCTTGTTGTCGGTCAGAGTTGGCACATTGGTGCGCATCCACGTCCAATAACTAGTGTATGTATCTGGAATATTGGTTGCGAATGACAAACCGCGATCTTTATAGAAGTTGCGTTGTGTGTAAGAGTCGCCTGTGTAATGTGCTGAACTTGCCTCGAAACCTACAGCCACGTTGATGTTGTGGGCCATGGTTTCGCCGAAGTACTTATTGTAGTTACCTTGCAAGCGGGCTGTCCAACCGATGTTCTTGGTGGTCTGCTTGCTCAGTTCGCCTCCGTATGGCATCAAACTACTTGTGCCTGGTGTCTCTCCATATTCGCATCCACGCAAGGTAGCAGAATGGAAAGTGTTCTCACCATACCAAGTTTGGATGTCGCTGTTCTGTGTGTTGGCAGAGAAAATGGCATTGAAGAATAAGTCATCGATAGGTTGATAACGGAGATTCAAGGTGGCTGTCACCGCATTCACTTCCTGTGTTGTTCCGCTATTGTCATTCTCGCTCATCACATTATAGTTGTAGTAGTCGTTGCCTGCAGCGCTTGAACCGTATTTCTTGTAGAAATAGTAGCTTCCGTCTGCATTGTAGGCAGGGATGGCACGGCTCGTATTGTAGGCGTAGTTGATGAGGTTGACATCGCCTGCCTGATAGGTACGCTTGTTGAAGTATCCGTTGATATTGACTTGCAACTGGAGCTTTTTGCTCAGTGTCATGTCGATCTTTGCCATCGCTGTGTAACGACGATTGGTATTGTCGTTGGTTACGTCATCCTGGTCGGTGTAGCCTATGGAAGAATAGTATCTTACTTTCTCGGAACCACCCGAGATGCTCACGCTGTGGTCTTGTGAGAAGGAGTTGTGAGTGAGGAGGCTGAACCAATCTGTGTTCTGGTTCTCCATCTGCTGCACCTGGCTCACGAACTCGTCGTGGGTAATCTGTCCTGCATAATACTGGCTCAAGGCATACTCATAGCCTATCTTCGGCATGTTGGATGGGAAGGTATAGTGCATCTGCGTAAGGTCTTGGGAGAAGGCGATACGCTCTGCGGAATTCATCAGATTGATTTTACCATCCGTATAATATGGTCTTTTGCGGAGGGTCAACTGTGCGTCGTAAGAAACCACAGGCTTACCCTCGCGACCGCTCTTGGTGGTAACGACGATGACACCATTGGCTGCACGAGTACCATAGAGGGCTGTTGCAGCGGCATCCTTCAATACGTCGATACGCTTGATGTCCTGAGGGTTGATGCCCGAGATGGCATTACCGATACGGTTGATGTAGTCTGGGTCGTTGAGTACGTCGGAAGTCAAACTCACTGGGTCGGTGAGGATGATGCCATCCACAACCCAAAGCGGTTCACGATTACCTATCAAGGTACTCGTACCACGAATACGAATCTTACTGGTGGCATTGATTTCTCCACTACCCGTGGTGGAAATCAAGTCTGGAATCTGACCTTCGAGTAACTTGGACACGTCGCTGATACCGCCACGCTTCAACTCATCCATGTCCTTGGAAGTAACGGAAGAGGTGAGGTTGCGGCGGTCTAACTGTTGATAACCTGTCACGACGACATCCTGTAATGTCTGGCTGTTGTCCTTGAGAATGACCCAAGCATAGTCGCCACGCTTGCCGCTCCAGGTAGTAGGCTTGCTGCCCACATAACTGATGTCGAGGGTGACGTGGTCGGAACCAGCCTTTAGAGAAAAACGACCATCTACGTCGGTCACAGTGTTGAGGTTGTTGGCACGGTCTCTGATGATGGCACCTATTACAGGCTCGCCCTTGTCATCAATGACCAAACCTTGAATCTTACTGTCGTCAGCCTTGTTCTGTGGCACGTTGCTGTCCTTGATGATGACGATATACTCGCCCTTAGCCATCGCCCTAAGACCATGACCTCCAATGATGGCATTGACTACTTGCAGGGCAGTCTTGCTCTTGGCAGCGTAAGTTACCCTGAAGTTGACATCGCTGTAGTTGTACTGAATTTTCTTGCCTGATTTCTTCTCCACCTGATGCAAGGCAGTGGTAGCTTTCTCGTTGGTGAACGATACGGAAATCGGCTTGCCCGCCTGTGCCATTGCCGAAAGGGTAAAGGCTGAGGCGAGAGCAAAGCTTGTCAGTACTCTTTTGTTTTCCTCTAAAAACTGAATGTAAGTACTCATATTCTCTCTTTTTCTTACTTATGTTGTTATGTTTTTAATTTTCTGCTTTGTTGAAATCTTGTGAAATTGTGAATTTTTATTTCACGAGTAATACTTGTTCCTTTTCACGCAGCTCTATCTTGGCATTGCCTATCATCTGCAACTGCTGGATGATTTCTTTTATCGGAGCGGTGCGGTCTGCGCTGAAGTGCAACGGCTCGTCATTTCGGTTGGAGTAGGCGAATACCACATTGTAGTGATACCATCTTCCGATCTCTGCCATAATCTCTCGCAAGTCTTGTCCGTCGAAGTAAAATTCACCGTTGAGCCAACTGAGTGCTTGGTCCATGTCGGCAATCTCTTGTGTCATCTTGTTGTGTTGGATGACGGCTGCATCGGCAGGATTCTTGAGGTATATCTGTTGGCTTCCTTGTTCTACCCTGACGATGCCTTCCGATAGAGCCACACGATGGGTCTCGTTGGGGTAGCTCCGTACATTAAACTTGGTTCCCAACACCTTGACTTTGAATTCATGTGCATGTATCAGGAATGGATGAGATTCATCATGATTGACCTCGAAGTAAGCCTCTCCGTTGAGAGCCACTTCTCTTGTGCCGTTCTCATTGAAGTGGTGGGGGAAGGTGAGGCTGCTGCAAGCGTTCAGTTGTACCTTGGTTCCGTCAGGTAGTGATACCTTGGCAGTTTGACCCGAAGGCACGTTGATGGTCAAGTCCTTTTCTTGGGCAAATGCCTTTTTCATGTCGAGCACTTGTATCTCATGATTTTTGTTAATGAACACCCCAACGTTTTTGGCATTGTCCTTGTTGCGTAGGTCGATGCTCTCGTCACCCATTGAGATGGAGATGTATCTCTCTTCCTCACCCCTTTGGTATATCACATTTCCCAAGCGTGCCAGTTCCTGGTTGGCTTTACTTTCCTTGATGGAAGAGGAGGATGTGAAAGACTTCCATGGAGATAAGATGAGAAGTAGGGCGATGCTCGCCGCAGCTGCCATGGAAATGATGCTTGCCCATAATGTCCTTCTGCTCTTGCGCTCTTTCAGTCCATTCTTTTCCAGAAACTCCTGAAAAGCTTCGTCGGCATTTGGGGTTGGCATATCTTCCAACAAGGCACGCTTGGTTTCAAATTGCAAGCGTACGTCATCTTTTTCTGCCAATTTATCTAAATCTTTCATGTTTTTATTCCTTTTTTTAGTGTTATTACGAGGAAATGTATGAGATTGTGCCTACCTTTCATAGAGATTTAACATATATTTAACATAAGACTTGGGGTTAATATAATAAATAGGTATAAAAAAAGAGGGTGTGCCATAAAGTTTATCCCTTAGCCTTAGCTATGCATAGGCAAGATACTTATGACACACCCTCTCACTTGGAATTTTGTTTTTCTCTCCTAACTTCTAGCTCTTCACTTTCAAAAGTCCACCACCGTGATGCCTGCTCCACCAAACTGCACGTGTTCGTCGGCGTAATGCACTACGTTCGGTACACTGCTCAGGTATTGTCGGATGAGTTGTCGCAGGATGCCGTTGCCCTTGCCATGGAGGATGCGGACACGAGGCATTCCCACGAGGATGGCATCGTCGATGAAGTGCTGCACGGCATTGAGAGCCTCGTCGCCACGCATACCACGCACGTCGAGGTCTTGGTGGAAGTTGCTCTTGTGGGCATCGATGGTCTTGCGGGTCTCCCTGCTGATGCCGTATGAAGCCAAGTTCTCCTTGCGCTCCTCGGTCTTGTCTTTCTCCACGGCCTCGGTGGCGTGCTCCAGGCGGTTGAGGCGCATCTTGGTCTTCATGCCGCCGAAGACTGCGGTCGCCATGTCGCCTGTGATGCTCTCTATCTTGCCCACGGTGGTCAAGCCCTTGATACGGACGGTGTCGCCAGCCTGTAACTCACGCTTGCTTTCCACTTGCGACTTGTTTTGTGCATTTCTCAAGGCAGCGGCAGCCTTCTCTTGGTTCTCGGCTTTCTCCGCCTTGCGCTTGGCGTGGCGTTCCTTGCGTTGCTGTATCTGCGCTATCTTTCGGGCAATCTTGTCATCGTTCTCCTTGGTGTCTATCTCCTGCATCTCTTTCTTGAACACGTCGAGTTCCTGACGGATGCGCTTGGTCTCCTCCTTCTCCGCCTGACTCTCACGAATCTCACGGATGGCATTCTCTATCTTCTTGTTGCTCTCCTTGAGGAGTTCCTCCGCCTGTTGTTTCGCCTTGGCGAGAATCTGCTTGCGGCTCTTCTCGATTTCCTCGATGTCGCTCTCGTACTTGGCGATGGTCTTCTCCATGTCCTTCTCTCGCTGGTGGATGCTTTGACGCTTGTTCTCCCAGTATCGCTTGTCGCGCACGATGTCTTGCAGGTACTTGTCGCTCTGGATGTATTCGGAACCCACGATGTCCGAGGCTTCCTGGATGACTTCCTCTGGCAATCCTATCTTGCGGGCTATCTCGATGGCGAAGGAGGAACCTGGGCGACCGATGGCTAGTTGAAAGAGAGCCTTCATCTCGTGGCGGTCGTAGAGCATAGCACCGTTTGCCACTCCCTCATGACTGTCGGCGAAATGCTTCAGGTTCTGGTAGTGGGTGGTGATGACACCGTATGCCTCCTGCTTGCAGAACTTGTCGAGCACCGCCTCGGCTATTGCGCCGCCGATGCCTGGCTCCGTACCTGTACCAAACTCATCTATCAGGATGATGGTCTTGTTGTTGGCAGCCTTCATCATGTTCTTCATGTTGAGCAGGTGGGAGGAATAGGTACTGAGGTCGTTCTCCAAACTCTGTTCGTCGCCGATGTCTATCATGATGTTCTGGAACACGCCCGTCTTGGAGCGTTCGCTGACAGGGATGCTCAGTCCGCACTGCAACATATACTGTAGCAATCCCACGGTCTTCAGACAGACCGACTTGCCGCCGGCGTTAGGACCGGAGATGATGAGGATGCGCTTCTCCTGCGTGAGCATGATGTCGAGAGGCACCACCTTCTCGCCTTTCTTCTCCAAAGACTGTTGGAGGAGTGGGTGGATGGCACGGATCCAGTCGATGTGCGGATGGTCTTCCACCTCAGGCTCTATCGCCTTGAAAGTCTCGGCGACCTTCGCCTTGGCTTGTATCAAGTCTATCTTGGCGAGGAAACGGTAGCTGTCCATGATTTCCCGGGCATAAGGGCGCACCTTGTTGGTGAAGGCGGTGAGGATGCGGATAATCTCCTTGCGCTCCTCGCCCTCCAACTCACGCACACGGTTGTTGGCCTCCACGACCTCGGTCGGTTCGATGAAGACGGTCTTGCCTGTGGCGCTCTCATCGTGGACGATACCCTTGATTTTCTTCTTGAGGGTAGGGATGACAGGTATCACGAGACGTCCGTCACGCAGGGTAGGGGTGACATCCTTCTCCACTACGCCCTCGCTCTGGGCGGAACGTAATATACTATATAAGGTACGCGAGATGCTGCCCTCGGTCTTCGCCAACTCACGACGTATCTGGAGCAGTTCGGGGGTGGCGTTGTCACGTATCTTGCCGTATTTGTCGAGTATCTGGTCGATGCGCTGGATGATTTGTGGAAAGGTCACCACGTCCTTGGCGAGTTCGTGCAAGGCAGGGTAGGTGTATTTCTTCTCCCTTCTCCAGCCGTCGTTTTCCTCGGCGTGCGCCTCGTCCTCGTCGGAGTGGTTGAGTATCTTGACGATGCCCTCGATGGTGGATAGGGAGCGGCGGAGGTCGAAGAGTTCGTTCTCCTCCAGGTGGGTGTTCTCGATGCGGATGCGCACGATGCTCTCCCTGACATCATAGAAGTATTGCAAAGGAAAATCCTCCACTTCGAGGATGAGGCGGCGGAACTCTCGCACCTGCTTGAGCCACTCGTTGACGGTCTCGGCTTGATCGCTGAACGCCATCTTCTCCACCTGTTCCTTGCCGAGGGAGGAGAGGCATCGCTCACGCAACATGGTTCGGATTTCGTTGAATCCGATCTTCTGTTCAAAATTATCTGGGTATATCATCTTCTTTCTTGTGTATTTGTCTTATATGTATTTATCTTTTATGTATCTTATATATGTATTTATCTTTTATATATTTTATGTATTGTTTCTTATGTATATGTATTTTCTTAGAAATGTAGGCAGACCTATATTTGCTTTTGCAAAACTTGGTCTATGATTCCAACATAATAGAATGGCAGGTTGATGAGCCGGAAAGTTTTTCCTGTAGGTGCCGTTACTTCATCAATGCTATAGGGACCTGGCCATACCCTGACTGCTACGTCGGTGGTGTCGGGTTGTGACACGAAAGAGTGGAGCGAACGCAAATGGGCATTGGTCCCCGACTTGACTTCTATCGGGATGATGTCCGTTTGGTATTGCCAGACGAAATCTACCTCAGCCGTAGAACCTTTCTTGTCTCTTGTCCAAAAGTATTGTTCGTTACGATAGTTCCTGTCTAAGACGATTCGCAACTCTTGTGCAACGATTTGCTCTGCGGCATGTCCTTTCCATACGTCAAGTAGCGACTTGTTTTGTAGGTATTCAGTTTGTATGCCTACGGAGAAGTTCATGATGCCAGAGTCAAGCCAGATTAGTTTGGGCTGTCGAGTTAAAGCTGGTGACGTTGGGGCTTTGGAAGCGATGACAGGGTAGTCGAGGTTCAGAAGAAATGCTTTTTGTAGCACTTCCAGTGCCTCGTGTACTTCTTTGCTGGTATAGTTGCTCCCGCCAAACTTGTTGAAAGTGATGGTTTGTCCTGCCTCAGCCCAACCGTGGGTAAGGAGATGTCGAATCACTTTGACTTGGTTGCTGTTGCGTGCATATTTCTCCACATCCTCGTTGTAGCTATCCAAGAGCGAACGATAGATAGGAGACAGTTGGGTGATGTCTTGATGGTTGACGTATTCATCCAGTACCTCGGGCATGCCTCCTATGAGGGTGTAGCGATTGAAGTGCTCGATGAGCATATCGTGGTAGATGGGTGAAACCTTCTGTTGTCGAATCATATCAGCCAACGGTTCTTGGCCGATGGCATTGAGGTATTCCAGAAACGAGCATGGTCGTAGGGACATGTATTCCACACGACCAACGGGGAAGGATATGCGCTGCTTGATGAGCGTCTGTAGTCGAGAACCAGCAGCGATGATGTGCAGCCATGGCATCTTTTCGTAGAAATAGCGCAGGAGTTCGACGGCTTTAGGCTCATTTTGTATCTCGTCGATAAACAGCAATGTACGCTTGGAGGGATCCACCATGATTCTTTTCTGGATGCAGAGGTATTGGTAGATTTCTTCCACGTTATCGGAGAAAGTGAACACCTTTGCGTCGGTGCTGAGTTCTAAGTTAAGCTTGATGTAGATTTCATAATTCTTGCTAAACTCATCGACGAGTGTGGTCTTTCCTACTTGTCGAGCACCACGAAGCACGAGAGGTTTTCTGTTGCTTCTCTTGCTCCATTCTTCCAATTGTTGTGTTAATTGTCTGTATATCATGCTGTTGTTTTCTTGTTTGATGTGCAAAGTTACAACTTTTTCCTAAAACATAGGCAAAAATGATGATAATTTTTCCTAAATCATAGGCAACAGCAATGGGAAATGTTCCTAAAGCATAGGCAAATGTCCTGAATAGTAAGAACAGAGAACTGTCTGAATAGCGGACAGTTCGCTGTTTCCTTTTGTTAGTGAGAATGTGCTCGAATCTATTTTTCGAGAATCTACTTGAATCTATTTTCTTTCGAGAGAATACGCTCGAATACCCTTCACCCTTCACCTTTTCTTCTGGAATGCCGATAAACAGGGCGTTTCAGAGGGTGAAGGGTATGTCTTTAACCCTTCACCAGCCCTTCACCTGTCATTTCCTGATTGGAGTTGATTGGTGAATTGTCATTTTCGAATATTGGTTGAGTGGTGGATTTTCATTTCTAATGTAAGTTGACCGATGAAGGGTGATGAAGGGTGGGAGAAGGGTCTGAAAACACCCTTCACCTCCAAATCCTCAGTGTTTATCGGCATTTCAGGGCAAAAGATGAAGGGTGAAGGGTGTTTTTGGGCATTGAATGCAATACAATCAAATAGGATAGAGAAACTATAGCTTTGGGTACGACAAAAAGAAAAAGCCTAGCTTTGGTCTTAAGTTAAGATCAAAGCTAGGCTTAAGTTATGATTTACGCAGGTCGTAAGTTATGACGGATGATAGTCTTAAGTGGTGACCTTGCGCAGTTGTGAACTATCGTTGCTTATGGGGTTAATCCCAAGAACTCCAAGAGTTGAAGTTGTATTTCTTGGCAGCATCATCGCCTTCACTATCCCCACCTAGTGTAGGCCCATCTATCGGTGGATCGGTTCCAGGAGGAGTTTCAGTTTCTGTATTTGATAGTGCAGCCAAGAGATTTTCTGTTTGTAACAGCATTGTCTTGGTTTGGGGCTGGATATATTCTTTCTTTTTCATCTTTACTTTTACTTAATCTTTACCTTTTTATAAATTAGGAAAACTTATTGGATAATCATCTTCTTGCCATTGACAATGTAGATGCCCTTGCTCAACTTGTTGATGTCGTCAATATTCTTGCCGACCAACTGACCGTTGACGTTGTAGATATATCCGTTCTCGATGGACGTGCCCTGAATGTTGTCATCTGCATTGATGAAGTCGATTCCTGTGGTCTCGTCATCCAAACTTGTTGGCATCAAGTTGTTGTATGCAGTCTTGGCAGCTGTTGTCAAAGTCTCGTTAGCTCCAGTCATGTAAGCATAGGTTGCACCGATAGGAGCGACTTTAGTCAAGTGCTTGACTGTGCCGTCATTCTTGGATAGGTAGTAACTACCTTTTGGCATAGACTGATAGTTGTATGAACCTTTCATCATGTATGTAGAGGCTTCTGAGCCATCTTCGCCCTTATAGCCATAGTCGTTGCAAGGTATGTCTGTAACGGAGGTTGACTCTACGTTTACATTTGTAAATTCAGGATTCTTTACTTCTTTCGTTGGCTTGATGAGTACAGGAGTTCCAGCGACAATCATCTGATGGTAGTGCTTGAAGAAGTACATCGTACCTCCATGAACAGTACGGTAGTGCAGTATCTGTGCCTTTGCCTCATCTGTGCCGAAGACTTCCTGTACCTTGCTTGCGCTAACACTAAATGGCAGTACTAATGTTGTCCATCTGTTTGCAGCAAATGTACGTTTGAGTGTTACTTTTGCATACTTGCCCGCCTTGATGTCGTTCTTGCCATCTGTTTCAGTCTTACCAGTGTTGATTTCCAAATCACCAGAATAGTTTTGTGCTGCGTCAGGCTCGAATCCGAATCCACGGATGCCGACCTTAGTCATCCATCCGAAGAAGAAGTAAGTTTTGCCACCCTTCACTTTGAAAGTATATTTCATGTAGGAAGCAGATGGGATGCAGACACCAGTCTTTGCTTTGACAACGTTGTCTGCCTTGTCCTCGCCTTTGTCATCTTTGTTGTTAGGAAGGCCATAGCCAGCTACTGCTTTGTGATTGTCATCAGAACCATCGTTCAAATAGACGATAAGCTTAGACAAAGATGTCTCGCTTGTAGCACCCTTTTCAGTAATGACCTTGTTGAACATATTGTAGATATTCTCAGTCTGCTTCTTGCTGAAGAGTGTCTGCTTGATACCATTCTGTGTTTCACCATTCTCGGCGAAGTTATCTTTTTCCACGTCCTTCCACTTGCTGCTCAATGTACCAGAAGCCACGACTTCCTCTGGAGCGATAGCTACGCCAGCCTCGTCGATGAAATATACAGGACGCTTGCGGAGGAAACGGCTGTTGAAGCATTCCTTGGTTCCGATAGCATCACGATAGTAGAGTGCACCTTCTTGGAAACAATAGATGGTAAGTGTTCCATCCATCTGTGGCTCAAACTTGGTGTATGCGCCCATGGCAGGGAGACCGAAGGTTGACTTGTGAGTCTGGTAGCCGTCTGCTTCAGTGTTTGCCTTGCTGTGGTTGTAGAGCACGCCCATCTCATCCTTGGCATCGATGTTTGGGGCGATGGAATAGAATCCTACACCGTCAATGTTGGTTCCACATGAGGCCTCCTTGGATGTATAGTGATCCCATTGCTGTTTGTTGTCACGTTTGTCGGTCTCTGACGCAAAGCCACCGAACTCAGCCTTGACCCAAGTGGTACTTTCGTCTGTGGACTTGAGCTCCTGGTGTGTATTGCTAAGAACACCGCCAGGACAGTTGTCTTCGGTTGTTTCCCAAACGTGGAGGTTGTCATTGGTCAAAGTTAATGAAGAACGATCGCTGATGGAACCATCTTTAGCTTTTACGTAGGCATAGATAACTTTAACTGTACCAGAAACAGTGAAAGGTTCTTTATATGTCTCGCTTTGGTCAGAAGGCATCTGTCCATCCGTAGTATAATAGATGGTGAATCCATCTTTTACCTTTCCATTTTCATCCACTACATTCTGAGTGTTACCATCTTTATCTGTGTATGTAGCTTGGATTCTAATTTTTTCATTTCCAATGTTGTTACGGGTTGTGAATGGGTCTTTTGAATTTCCAATGAAGAATTTAGGAGCATCCAAATCCGTCTTTTGCATGTTGTATCGATAGATTACGACATCACTGTAGATACCATCTTTGTAAGCGACAGCTTTGATGCGGGATGATTGAGTGATTGTGATTTTCTTTTGACCATCATAGAGGATACCGTTGTCCTTTGTTACATTCGCATCAGCAGAGTTGATGGTGTAATATACCTGAGCGTCTGCAGTGGCAACACTGGCAACGATGGTCAACTGGTCATCATCGAAAGAGTAGTAGTTGTCGTTACCCTCGATACCCGGGGTGAGGACAGGGTTTTCTATCTTGACGTAGGTATAAGTGCTCTTTACGACACGTGTGCCCAAAGTTTGGGTCGGTTCATCGTAAGATACGGCATAGACGGTATAGACATTGCCGTCGCCAGCCTCAATGTCAGTTTCTATCTTCTGTCCTTTCTCGATGAATTTTCCTTTATTTTTTATCTCTTCAAAAGTAAGTGTTGTCTGTGTATCAGCCGTACTTGTTGACTTCTCTACGTAGTAGTAAGCAGAATAGTTGGCATCTGCCTGTACACTACTCTTGAAGGAGATGTGATAATCACTGGTCTCTGGATTAATGGTAGGAGGAGCCATGGTCGTACCATCTACTACCTTGACGGTTACATCTGTGGCAGCGGCATAATATCCGCTAGGAGATTCAGCTTCGCCTTTATCATTTACATACGATGTCTTTGGGCTGGTTACATTGATGTGGGTTGTACCGTTATCTACAGCCTTGATTGTAAATGTTGCAGATAGATAGTCTGTTGCATAAGTTAAATTGCCATCGGTAGTTGCGATATCGTTATCGTTTGACTTGATGGTGATAGGGGCGAGAGTTTGTAAGTTAACATAAGTCTTTTTACCATCTTTCATATAGTAGGCAGTCAAAGTGACAGTCTCCTCCTTGTCTTGTCCTGTTACGCTAAGACCACTGTAGCTTGGAACTGCTTCAAGTGTTATTGCCTGTCTTGCAGGAATATACCAATAGAAGGCTCTTGCTACTTCGCTACTGATGAGTCCGTCAGGGGTAATCTGAACAGCAGATGTCTTGCGAAGATTTTCTTTGGTAGAGAACACACCTGTCGTGGTGTTATCCAATGATACGTTTGCGGCATTCAAAATCTGCTGAATGTCGTATGTGTTATCTGTGCTATATTTTGCAATGATTGTGTTGCCATTTTTGCCTGTAGCTGTGCAACTCTCTGTGAGGTCGAGAATATAATGGCTTTTGTCATACGTAGTGTTGCTGCCTGTATGGGAACTACTTGTTGCTGGTGAGAATTTAAAGTCATTGGCAGTAGGGCGATTGCCATCTGTCAAAGTGAATTTGTACGTTTTTGTAATTTCATCAGTTGTGACAAGCTTGGCTGATTGGTAAGATCCATCAGTGTTGTATGTAACCTTGAAAATATTAATATTTAAGGTTACTTCTTTTCCTACTTCTCCTTCAAGTGCAATACCACGACGATAGATATAGCCGTTTCCTTTTTTTGTGTCTTCTTTTCCGTCTTTCCAATATTTGTTGGCATCTCCACCTGTCTTTCCATTAAATGTTGGGGCACCATCAAGAGAATAAGTTACAACATAATCGTTGTCAATAGTGCTGTTTGGAACAAAACCTTCAACGAGTGATTCTAGTTTGAGAACTTGTCCTGCTGGTAAGGAAGCTCTATCTGTCACTTCGCTATCATCGTTGTACTTCAATAGTTTCACCCATTCTGTGGGGGTATCATCAGGTTCTGTGCTACTTTCGTCGATAACGAAAGTAACGCTTGTGAGTTTGGTCTTTTTGGTAAAAGAGAAAGTGCATTTCTTTCCTTTTGTTTCATTGCCTGTTAAATCAACTGTGTTTTCACCTGTTGTAGGAGTTGGGGTGTTCTGTAGTGTTTTTTCATCTAAAGTAACGGTCATGGTTGTACCACTACTTACTTCTGTTGAAGTGAACTTTACGCTTGCTATTGCCTTGGAGAAGGTGAAGCTTATACTACCTGTTTCACCATTTCCTGCAATGACCAGAGTCTTGTTGCTTTGTTGTGAACAATTGATTAAACCAACAGAATAACCTCCGATTTCAAAATTTCCTGTGCTAGGATTGTTGGACTTGTTGGATAAATCTCCCAACAAACCACCATCTTTTGAAAAATCCAAGGTTATCTCTGCTGCATTGGCAGAAATGTTTGCCCCCCCGACTACTATGAGCCATAGGAGAGTCATCAATTTTAGAAAAATTGACCTTTTCATCTTTACTTGATATTTAAGAGTTTATATATTATTTTGTTAAATCTAATTATCTTTTACTACGCCTAAACCTTTTTCTTTACTTATACCTGGACCTTCTTTTCTTCCAACAATTCGTTAAATCACATCTGTTAGGTTTGGTCAGTTAAGGTCGAACGTATTCTATTGGACTGCAAAATTACTAATAAAACATAAATGAACAAAAAAACTTGCATGATTTTTAAGAAAAAATACGAAAACGTTTGCGAACACAATAGGAATTTTGAGGTTATAGATTGTACTAAATGATAAAATATGAATCTGCTGTTTGCGTTTGAAGGACATCTTGTTGTGATAGCATTATATGTATTTCCTCCATACATCTCCAAGAAAGGCAGCACCTCCAAAGTGCCATGCTTCTAATTGTGGTAGGGCTGACTCAGTGATGCCTCCGAGGGCGATGACTCGCTCGTTGATGATGCCATCTTGGGCAGCTTGGGTCAGTTGCTCGGGCGTGAAGGCATGGTGGTAGCCTTGCTTGGAGATGCTGTCGAAGATAGGGCTGAGGAAAACGTAGTCGAATTTATTTTGCTTCAAAGCATCCGTTACTTCTTCCAGGGAATGGCAGGAACGGGAGAGACTGCCCGAAAAATGCTCGGGTGCTTGGTTGTTTCGGCGATTGAGATGGATGCCATGGAGATGGTATTCCGTGCAAAGGTCGAAGTGGTCGTGCATGACAATCTGAGGATACCATTTTGCAGGTATCTCCTTTAGGAGCCTTTCACATTCTTCTCTACTCTCATCGGGCTTGCGGAAGTGGAGTAGGTCGATGCCGGACTCGAATAGTTGGTTGATGTATTCGGCTTCGTTGGGAATGAAATGAGGCAGAGTTATGACAATTTTTTTCATTGTGTTTGATGTGTTCTTTTGTCTTGTTGTATTATTATAAAAGCAACTTTTATTCTTTAGTCATGAGCAATTTCAGAGGGGCATGGAAGTGGTTGACTGGACCATGTCCTTTACCGATTTCCACATTCTTTCCAGCGTATATCGCATCGGAAAGGTATTTCTTGGCAGATGCTATGGCATTCTCCATCTTGCTTCCCCGTGCCAGAAAGGAGGTGATGGCGGAAGAAAGCGTGCAACCTGTGCCATGGGTGTTGCGTGTATGGACGGTCTCGCCCTTGTATTTTGTTTCAAGATAAGTCGTTCCCTCTCTTTCTTCACAAAGGCAATCGGCAGTATTCTTGAAGTCATTCTTCTCGAAGTCATTCTTCTCAAAAAGAAAATCTGTCTTTTCTTCTCCATCGAAGTGACCGCCCTTGATGAGCACGTTGTCGCATCCCAATTGGATGATTCTTGTCGCAGCCAGTCGGATGTCATCTACGTTTTGAATCTTCATGCCTGCAAGAATCTCAGCCTCGGGAATGTTGGGGGTGAGCAAGGTAGCGAGGGGGAGCAGTTCTTTGATGAAGAAGTCGAGGGCGTCGGCTTGCATGAGTCGGCATCCGCTGGTGGAAACCATCACGGGGTCGATTGTAAGGTAGAATGGATGTTGATGATTTGAGTCCTTAGAGGGAGAATGGGTGCTTGGGGCATATTCCTTCAATGTCTCGGCGATGGCATGGATGGTCTCGGCGTCATTGACCATTCCTATCTTGATAGCATCGGGATGGATGTCGTCCATGACGGCCTTGATTTGTCCACTTACAATATGTGGCTCTATTTTCTGGATGTCGAATACGCCCGTGGTGTTTTGCACCGTGATGGCGGTGATGGCAGATGCGGCATATACTCCGAGTGCCGACATCGTCTTAATGTCGGCTTGTATTCCAGCTCCTCCGCAACTGTCAGAGCCAGCGATGGTCAGTGCTGTATAATATCTCATTGTTATAAATTGTCTTTTTGCCCAGGCTTGAGACTTTTGTAGTCTACTTTTATTTTGTAGAACTCCTTTTTAAGTTTTTCCACCATGGGATTTGCTCTATTTGAAGGAATAGAGGTGGCAACAAGTCGAGCCTTTCTTACTTTGTTTGATTTGTCAGTGAATTTTTCGTTTTTGACAGTGGCAAGCAATTGCTCGATGCCATGTATGGCATCATGTCCTTTGAGTTCTACGAAAATTTGAGTCCATTCTTTTGGTGATTCGCTTTTGGAGTTCACCAAAACCAACTTGTCACATTTTCTTCCAGACTTAATAATGCAGCCATCAACTTGGAATACCACAGAGGGATAATCGGCTTTTATGTCTAAAGTGTATTTGATGCCTTTTTCCTGTGTCACTACCGTCTTTCTAACCTGTAATGCTTGTTCGGGTTTGAAGCCTGCGGTTGTTAAGCTATTATATGTAGAACTGTTCATAGTCATTCCGAGTATAAAATGTCATTAATGCGTGATACGTGTTCGTCAACCCAATCAGAAACACTGTCCAAATCTATGCCAGAAAACATTGGAATTTCCAAGTCTTTGATGTCTTCAAAGGTTCCTTCTTTGTTGATGTAATAGGCTGAGTATGACTCGATAGGCAACAAGGTGCTTTTGTCGATAATCTCGTTTAGCCTTGCATCTTCTGGTTTTTGCTGTTTAGCGAAAGCATCTGCTATCAGAGCATTCATGGTTGACAGGACATAAGGACTGTGAGTGGTCAACATCAGCATAGACTGCTTGCTTTCTATAGTTTGCGCCTTTTTGATTCTTCTGATGAGGTTCAAGACAAGCATCCGTTGAGCGTCAGGGTATAGATTTTGCTCAGGTTCTTCAATGAACAATAGGGCTGACTTGTACTTCATATACTCACGCATGGATTCCATCTTTTTAGAGAGTTCTTCTGTTGGCTCAGTTTCTTTGTTCTTGTCCAATATTTCCAACATGCGACTCATCAAGTCATCCACGCTGTATTTGGTTACACTTCCTACAGAATTGATTGTTTTTTCAGAGATAACATCAATGGGCATAATTGACTGCACACCACTTGATGCGAAGAATGAGGTGATTGGATTTCCGTTAGGGAGGATTATGTAGTCTTGCCCATCCTCATCATAATACTTAAAACTATCTGTGAGCGATAGGTTTAGCTGGCTGTTCTTTGTAAAGTCCCTTCTGCATTCGTTCCATTCAAGGATGAAATTGAAAAGAACGTCACGGTCATCAGTCTTATATGCGCTGTTTATGTTTCGCACAGCAGAAACAAGATTTCGTTCAGAAGGAATGTAGCTAATCTTTGTATTGTATCTATTTTCCCAAGCTTCGCTTTTACGTGTAATCTTGGCATTGTTGTTTTTGCCAGAGAGGCTGATAGACACAACGTCCCCATCGTATTCTATAGATGTGTTTTCTTGGAAATACATCTCATCTACTCTGTGGAATTGCTTTAGTTCCGTGGCAAAGCGTCTGTTATGGGTATATGCTTGAACGACATTCTCTGGTCTCGTCATGATTCTTTTTTCTACCCAACGGCAA
>ERZ808245.552-NODE-552-length-18131-cov-2.985340_pt1 | contig 18131 bp, 13 predicted proteins | sample MGYA00521243_ERZ808245 | MGnify/ENA primary metagenome ERZ808245 (study PRJEB31516, sample SAMN03275576) | gut metagenome | biome: mammalia-associated habitat; material: feces | host: Papio cynocephalus | place: Kenya | collected 2012-07-07 ... | reverse complement strand
GGACATTAATTTTGAAGTTTGGGGAGAAGGGGGAGGTGCAGGAGGGGGAGGAGGGACTTTTCAAAGTACCTCCTCCCCCTCCTGCGATCTAAGGATTATTTCTTAAGCTTAGCCTGAGCCTTGAGTCTGGTAGCGGTATCGAGTATACGTTTGCGCAGACGTATAGACTTAGGTGTGACTTCCATGAGTTCGTCTTCGGCGATGAATTCGATTGATTCCTCGAGTCCCATGACCTTCGGGGGAGTGAGGATGAGGGCTTCGTCGGCGCCGGAGGAGCGGATGGCGGTGAGGTGTTTTTTCTTGCAGGGGTTGACTGCTATGTCGCCGATCTTCGGGGATTCGCCGATTATCATGCCTTCGTAGACGGGGGTCTGTACGCCTATGAACATCTGACCGCGGTCCTGGGTCTGGTAGAGACCGTAGGAGGTGGTTTCGCCGTCTTCGCTGGCGACGAGGGAGCCGGTGTAGCGGAGGGTGATGTCGCCGCGGTAGGGCTGGTAGCTGTCGAATACGGAGCTTATGATGCCTTCGCCGCGGGTGTCGGTGAGGAATTCGCTTCTGTAGCCGAAGAGGCAGCGGGCGGGGATGAGGTATTCGATGCGCATGCGGCTGCCGTGGAGGTTCATTTCGAGGAGGTCGCCTTTTCTGGCGCCGAGTTTCTGGATGACGGTGCCGTCGTATTCTTCGGGGACGTCGATTGTTACGTGTTCCATCGGCTCGCATTTGACGCCGTCGATGGTTTTGAAGAGGACGTGGGGCATCGAGCAGGTGAGCTCGTAGCCTTCGCGGCGCATGGTCTCGATGAGGATCGAGAGGTGCATTTCACCGCGTCCCGCGACTTTGAAGCAGTCGGTGGTTTCGCCGTCTTCGACTCTGAGGGAGACGTCGCGGAGGAGTTCCTTGTAGAGGCGTTCCCTGAGCTGGCGGGAGGTGACGAATTTGCCTTCTCTTCCGGCGAACGGGCTGTCGTTGACCGAGAAGGTCATCTCGAGGGTCGGCTCGCTGACTTTGACGAATTCGAGCGGTTCAACGCAGTCTACGGCGGTTATGGTGTCGCCGATGGTGACGTCGGAGGCGCCGGAGAAGCAGATGATGTCGCCCATCTTCGCGGAATCGACCGGAATTCTCTGGAGACCGTCGATCTGGTAGAGCGAGACGATTTTGGTGCGCTTCGGCGGTTCGGTCGAGTGGAAGTTCGTTACCATGACTTCCTGACCGACTTTGATTTCTCCGCGCTCGATGCGTCCGATGCCTATGCGTCCGACGTATTCGTTGTAGTCGATGGAGGAGACGAGCATCTGGAGCGGACCCTTGTCGTCGCCCTCCGGTGCGGGAATATATTCGAGGATTGTGTCAAAGAGACACTTAAGGTCCTTGCCGCGCTCGTGCGGAACGAGAGAAGCGGTGCCGTCACGGCCGCAGCAGAATATCATCGGGCTGTCGAGCTGCTCGTCGGTCGCGTTGAGGTCCATCAGAAGCTCGAGGACTTCGTCGATGACTTCGTCGATGCGCGCGTCGGGGCGGTCGACCTTGTTGATGACGACGATGACCTTGTGGTTAAGTTCAAGCGCCTTCTGGAGGACGAAACGGGTCTGGGGCATCGGTCCCTCCGCGGCGTCGACGAGCAGAAGAACGCCGTTCACCATCTTGAGTATGCGCTCGACCTCACCGCCGAAGTCCGCGTGGCCGGGGGTGTCGATTATGTTTATCTTGACGCCCTTGTAGTGTGCCGCCGTGTTCTTCGCGAGGATGGTTATGCCGCGCTCGCGCTCTATGGCGTTCGAGTCCATGACGCGGTCCTCGGTCGCCTGGTTCTCGCGGAAAATACCGCCCTGCTTGAGCATTTCGTCGACGAGCGTGGTCTTGCCGTGGTCAACGTGGGCGATTATTGCGATGTTGCGTAAATCTTCTCGGATCAATCTGAAAACTCCCTTGATAATTTATTTGATTAATATTTTTGCCTGATTTATAAAACATATCCGCCGCCTGAAACAGCGGTGTACAAACATATATTATATCACAAAATCGTCCGAAAGAAAATAGCAACAATGCCGAAATTATTCCCGTGAAAAAACGAGTTTTTTCTGAAATTGTCGACCCGGCGCCAAAACAAGCGAAAATACCCGCCCAGAAGCGTGCCGGGACGGGTATTTTCAGTTATTTTTTCGTTTTTGGCGTTTATATATCAGCCGTTCTGCTCCGCGAGGAAGTCGAAGAATTTCTGCATCGACGCCTCGACCTTCGTCTGCTGCGCGGCGATGTCGGACGCGACCTGAGCGTTTCCGTTGAACATTTTCGTGTTAAGCGAGGAGCGCAGGTTCGAGCTCCAGTTGAATATCGTCGCGACGTCGACAGCGCGGGTCTGTCTCATTATCTCGAGCATATCTATCGAGTCCTCGTTCCTGAGCCCCTTCTGCTCGACGACGTTGCTGTAGTAGGTCGGTATGACGCTGAGATAGCTCTCGTGAGTCATAGCCTCGTATATCGTCGCGGTTCTCGAGGTGTTCGTGTTCGTCGACGGGATCGTCATATAGAAGAGCTGGGAGACAAGACTCGTGTAGTACTGCGGCTGGCTCTCGTCATACTTCGGGAACGGGACGATGCCGAAGGTGTCGGTCATGTCGCGCATGAGCTGCGCCGCCTTTATCTCACCGGTCATGAAGAAGGAACGACCGGTCGTGAAGACATATACATACCCGCCGTTGTCCGCGTCGAAGTCGGTGTTGCTCGCCTTCAGGGTGGTGCCCTCCTTGCCGTTCAGCAGCACCGCGAGCTTATCCATAACACCGTAAAAACGGTCGCTTCCGAGGGCGAACTCCGGCTCGCCGTTCTTGCCGATATCGAGAGTGAACTCTCCCGCGGAGAACCAGAAATGCTCCGGCGAGTTCTGATGCGACGATATTCCGTAGACGCACTTCCCGTCCTTCGACCACTTCCACGACTCGTCGCCGTTCAGGTTGGCGACCGCCTTCGCGTACCTCGTCGTCTCGTCGATCGTCCATTTGCCCTCGCGGACGAGGTTGTAGGGCATATCAAGCTGATGCTTCTCCGCCATATTCTCGTTGAAGAACAGGCACCACATGCTGTCGAACGCCATGAGGTTAGCCGCGCCGGACGCGAAATAAAGCCTGTCGTCGAACGTAGTCGCGCTGATTATCTCCTGATCCCACCACTCGCCGTCAAAATCAAACTCCGGCATCGACTTGAGGTCCAGAAGATATCCGTCGGTTATAAGGTCGGGCGCGTCGCTTATCGGCAGCATCATTACGTCATACTCATCCTCACCGGACATTATCGACGTCTTCGCGTGGTCGGTGATTCTGGTTATGGTGTTCGCGGTGTCGTTCTCGAAGGTCTTCTCGACTATCTTGCATCCGAGATTCTGCTCGACCTTGCGGTTGCGGGCGTAGACGGCGTCGTTCAGAACCTCTCCGTCTATCTCCGGCGAGTCGAGGTGTATGTACATATCCCAGAGCTGATCGAAATTGAGTATCCGGAACTCGGCTCCGCCGTAATCGACGTCCGGGTACTCAAACCCGACCTCGGTCGTCTCGTCGGTCGTTCCGGCATCATCGGCTGAGGTCTGCGCGTCGGTGTCCGCGGTTCCCTGTCGCGCCGCTCCGCAGGCGGTCTGTGAAAGAATAAGCGCGAGCAGGACAAGTGAGAGGATTCGGTGCTTTCGTGGCATGATTATTCTCCTTTTCGTTTCTGTCGAGCGCTCCGGCTCTGTGTTTATCACCTAATTAATTATACCACCAATCGGCAGATTTGTAAAGAGTATTCAGCGTTTCACGCCGTAGAAAATAACTGTTCATTTTTGTGCAATATAGCCACCCGCGTTTTTTTGTCGGGACATATTGACAAATACAGTATTATTGTGATAAAATATACACGATAACTCTGTTCACGAAAGGAGGTGCCGCCTTGCTCTCACTCGCGGCGCTCGCCGTTCTGTCCCCGGACGAGCGCGGACTCGTCGAGGACATTTACCTGAAATACGAAAAGAAGCTGTACGCCGAGGCGCTCGGGATAACCGGGAACAGACATGACGCTGAAGACGAGGTTGAGAACGCCATTCTCGGCGTCATCGGAAATATCTCCCGCTTCGCCGGAAAGCCCGACCGTGATATCGCGAGCCAGCTTTACGTATACACGAAATACGCGGCGATCGACATATACAGAAAGCGCGCGCTCCGCCTGAAAAAAGAGATCCCGCCCGCCGCTTTCCCCGACGACGACGCGACGCCGGAGCCGCCGGACGACAGCCCGACAATCCCCGAGCTCGCGGTGTCCGCCGAAACCGCGCAAGTCGTGCGTGAGGCTGTCGCCGGATTGTCCGACGAGCACCGCGACGTCATCCTGCTCAGAACGATACACGGTTACACGAGCGACGAGGCGGCGAAAATTCTGCGCGTGACGCCGAACGCCGTGAACAAGCGTCTCGCGAGGGCGAAACGGAAGCTGCGCGAAAATCTGAAAGAATACATGAAAGGCGGCGACGAAATAAATGAGTGAAAAGAACGACAATACCGACGAGCTTATAACCCTCGCCGGAGATTTCCTCATAGATATGACCGCCGCGGACCTCGAAAAAGCCGATACGCAGACAATACGTGTCCCGCGGCGCTTCCATATGAAAATGCTGCGCGTGATCCGCGCTCACGGCGCCGGACGCCACGGCGCTCTCAGAACGGCAGCGATAATACTGATCGTGTCCGCCGCCGTCCTCACAGCGGCGCTCGGAAACGAGACTATCCGCGCGGACATATGGAACACGGTCGCCTCATGGTTTTCCGACCATATCTCGATCGGCTTCGACGACTTCGCCGAAACGGCGTCGGTCGCCGGAGAGCTCACAAAGCGCCGCCCGTCATGGGTTCCGGAAGATTACGTCGAAACCGTAAAGGCAGATTCACCGGCATTATACGCCCTCGTCTGGAAGGTCGACGGCGTGAAGGTCATGTCCTATTCCCAGGAATACAAGTCTGACAATTCCCAGTGGATCGACAGCGAGAGCTGTACCCTGAGCCGCGTCAGTATCTCCGGTCATGACGCCCTGCTCGCCGTATATGACAGGGACGGGGAGCATATGACGCTCGTCTGGAGCGACGACACCTGTCAGTACGCGCTGTCGGTCTACGACAAGTCGCTCTCACGCGAGGATATTATCCGCGTCGCGGAATCTGTCGGATAAACAGATACTGATTGTCACAGTATACAAACTTCAGCCATGTGATTTGTTGATAACGCCGATTTTTCATTTTGCCGGGGATTTTGCGGCAGGAAAACGTGTGATGCGACGTTATATAGAACAGGAGCAGTCTGCCGCTCCGAATCACAGAAAAGGAGTTCATCATGAAAAAGCATATAAGAACACTGTCCGTCGTCCCGCTGGCGGCGCTCGCGGTCTCGGTCTGCGCGCTGTACCCGTCAAAGACGGAGATCTTCACGCGCGAGCCGATAGACTACAATGAGGCGGCAGTGCGTCTGACCGCCCCGTCCGAACCGGACACTTCCGCCGAGAATATCACCGACCCGAAGAGCGCCATCCTCGACAAGGTCCTGAACACGATCGACCGCCTTGACCGCGTGTACATGACCGCGAGAACGAACATGATCGGCGGCGGCGAGACGACCCTGACCTTTGACGTTGACTTATCCGCCGGACTGTCACATCAGAGCGTCGCGGAAAACGGCGTGACCGTCTCCGAGACATATTCCGACACGACCGGGGGAATGGTCAGAATCGACCACAAGGCAAAACGATACACACCGGACTATCTGCCGGTGTACGCCCGGAGCGACACGCCGTACATCCCGCTTGACGAGCGGATCACGTATGAGGACGGAATACCCTGCTACCGCTACAGGAGAAACATCACGAACTGCCCGCTCGCGTCCTACTGTCTCGTTCCGCAGGAGTTAGCGTTCAGCGTTCTCTCGGACACCGGCTCGTGGGAGATGTCGGACGAGCCGATGGTTCACCCGGACACCGGACGCTCATGCGTCGTTATAACCGGCGTCCCTTCCGATTACTTCGCGGCAAAGCATGGGATCGATTCCTTCTCCATGAGCGTAGACGAGGAGACCGGCGTTATCTTGAGCTTCGAGGGCAAAAAAGAAGGCGGTGTCGTCATCTATACATACGTAACAGAATTCGACACCGCCCCGGAAGCCCCGGTCGGCAGATTTGACGCCGCGGCTTTCGCGGACTATACGTTATCGGCAAGATAAATACTTTCAAACGAGCCCAATGACCCGACGCAGTTGCATGGGCTCGTTTTTTTGTTTCAATTGTGAACATTTTCTCAAAATAATAAAAAAACACTTGACAGATCTCCCGCCAAATGCTATAATTATTCCGTGTCTATATTCTTGTGCCGAATGGTACACTTCTCATTGTCCGAAAATAGTATAGCACATTCAAGGGCAAAAGTCAAGTACTTTCGGCTATTATTTACATGTAGTTCATAATTTTCTGAAGGAGATGTTTTCATGAATGAGCTGACATTATTGAACCGCGCTTTTGCCGCGCGGACAGACGTCGACGGAGACGCGGCGGCGATACTCGATATCGCCGGGGCTTCCTCTGACGGCGGGCTCACCCTTTCGCGAGAGGAAGCGAGGGGACTCGCGGAGATACGCTCGCGCGCGCTCGTTGACAATCAGAGGATAGAAATCGGAATCGGAGCCGTCGGGCGGCTGATAAAAAAGTTCCGCTCGTCCTCATACGTCTCGCCGGACGGCTTTGCGGAGCTCATCGGGTATCTCGCCGAGCTGTTCTATTTCGTCAAGACCGAGACGCATGACGGCATCAGCGACGCCGACCTCGCCGACTTCATATATGACCGCTTCGAGGGAATATGCGCCGGCTCGACAGAGCTGCTGACCGCCCAGTGCGAAGGACTGATAACCTCTCTCGCCGGAGGAAACAACGGTGATTTTGAAGGAATACCGGAAAAACAGGAGGATGAAACAGAATGAATAACACACTCATATATAAAGATTTCGACCGTGAAAGAATCGACCGCTCAAACCTGACCCTCTCGACCGCCGCCGAGGCTCTCCGCTGCGGGCTTGTGACCGACGCGGACTACTCGCGCTTCGAGTCGGAAGTCTTCGACGAGCTCGCGCGGCTCATAACGAAATACACACGCGGAGAATCGGATTCTGTCGAGGGCGGCACGGCGGCGGAGCTTCTCGGCTCGCTGCTGTACAACACCGACCTCGCGCTGTCAAGGCTGTCCCCGGAGGCGGCGGCAGCAGCAATATTCTCGGTAAGCCTTCAGAATATTTACCTCGAGGGACTGAAAATAAACCGCGAATACGTGCTGAAAGCGCTCTCGATGCTCCGCGGGCTGAAGCGGACGAAAATAAACGCGATGTGCGTCTACTACAACGACCTCGTCTCACGCGACCTTGAGAAGTACATACGCGGCTATGATATGTACTTCGACGCGCGGCGGAACTATTCCTGCGTCGACTACAATATGCCGACCATGAACCGCTCCGTGCGCGGCATCCTCAGCCTTATCCATATTCTCGAGGAGCTGACGTCCGAGGCGGATTTCGTGAACGCCTTCCCGCCGGAGATGACAGGCGAGCTGTGGAACAGGTACTTGAGCGAGCTCGCGCATCCCGCCGGGGATATGCTGAGCCTCGGGCAACTCTGCTATGAGCACGCCCTTCTCTCCCTCGTCTCAGGCTCGCCGTTCCCGACCGTGCCGCTGTCGCCCGCGGGCGCGGACAGGCTCGGCTTCTTCCCCGACCGGAGCGCCGCCGCCAAGGAACTTTCTGCCGCCGCGGACAGACTTGAAAAAATCTTCGCGGAGAAAATACCCTCCGGATATCTGAAGCGTCTCCGCGGAAAGTCCGTCCCGCCGCTTTCCGTTATTCTTTCAAGCGGAAGCGACGCCGTCAGACGCTTCGCCGGTCTCATGTAAAAAAGAGACCGCCATCCGCATGGCAGTCTCTCCCGTGTATCTCAAAAGCTCAAAGCTTATGTTTTCGTCTTTATAAAATATATGTTGATCGACCGGACCACGCCGTGTCGGAAAGTTATAAAATATAAAGAATCTCTGAGTTTCGATCTGTTTTACTTCGCGTAGTCGATAGCGCGGCTCTCGCGGATAAGGTGGACCTTGATCTGACCCGGGTACTGGAGCTCGCTCTCGAGCTTCTTGACGATCTCGTGCGCGATGACCACCATCTGCTCGTCGTTGACCTCCTCCGGCTTCACCGCTATGCGGACTTCTCTGCCCGCCTGGATGGCGTAAGCCTTGTCGACGCCCGGGAAGCTGTAGGTGATCTCCTCGATCTTCTGGAGCCTCTTGATGTAGTTCTCGAGGTCCTCGCGTCTCGCTCCGGGTCTCGCCGCGGAGATGGCGTCCGCCGCCTGTACGATGACAGCCGTTATGGTCTGCGGCTCGACGTCGTTGTGGTGCGCCTCGATCGCGTGGATGACTTCCTTTGACTCCTTGAACTTCTTCGCGATGTCGACTCCGAGCTGAACGTGGGATCCCTCGATCTCCTGAGTCAGCGCCTTACCGATATCATGAAGCAGTCCCGCGCGCTTTGCCAGCGTGCTGTCGACGCCGAGCTCGTCCGCGATCATGCCGGACAGCAGCGCGACCTCAATCGAATGGTTGAGCACATTCTGCCCGTAGCTCGTACGGAATCTCAGACGTCCGAGGAGCTTTATCATCTCGGGCGCCAGCCCGTGGATACCGACCTCGTAGGTCGCTCTCTCGCCCGCCTGCTTGATCATCGTGTCGACCTCGCGGCGAGCCTTCTCTACCGTCTCCTCGATGCGCGCCGGATGAATGCGTCCGTCCGTGATAAGCTTCTCGAGCGCGATGCGCGCCACCTCGCGGCGGACCGGATCGAAGCTCGAAAGGGTTATAGCCTCGGGCGTATCGTCGATGATCAGGTCAACCCCCGTCATCGCCTCGATAGCGTGGATATTTCTTCCCTCGCGGCCGATTATACGCCCCTTCATCTCGTCGTTCGGCAGAGCGACGACCGAAACCGTGGTCTCCGCGACCGTCTCGGAAGCGCAGCGCTGAATGGCAAGCGACAGTATGTTTTTCGCCTTGACGTCGGCTTCTTCCTTGAACTGCTGCTCATACTCGATAAGGCGCTGAGCGGTCTCGTGCTTGACCTCGTCGTCTATTCTCGAGACGATCTGCTCCTTCGCCTCCTCGGCGGTGAGACCGGCGATCTTCTCGAGTGTCTCGAGATGCTGGACCTTGATTGCCTCGATCTCCTCGCGGGTATCCGAGCACTCCTTGAGCTTTTTGGTGAGCTGATCGTCCTTGCGCTCGAGGTTCTCGATCTTGCGGTCGATCTGCTCTTCCTTCTTGGAGACGCGCGCCTCGAGCCTTGAGAGCTCGCTTCTGCGGTCCTTGATCTCCTTTTCGGCGTCGTTCCTCTGGCGGAGGATCTCCTCGCCCGCCGCTATGAGAGCTTCCTTTTTCTTGCTCTCGGCGGTGCGCTCGCCTTCCTCGATGATCTTCTTCGCCTGTTCCTCGGCGCTGCCGATCTCCGCCTCGCCGACCTTTTTCCTGTATGTCATGCCGAGCGCGAAGCCGACCGGGATACACACGACGACTGAAACTATTATACTGATTATTATTTCTAACAATGTATGAAACACCTCCTTAAAGTAAATATTGAGTTCGAAAATTTAATATATGCAATCATTATTATAGCCCGCGCCGCGGCTCTGTGAGACCGCCCCGGCACAATCCGGCTGTTTTATTATAATTACACATACATATATTTTATACAAAAATCGTCTTCCTGTCAAGAGGATAAACACATTTTTATTGATGTGCATTAAATTTTATACAATCTGACGGTCAATTTGGCCGCAAATTGCGCTCTGTCGGCCACGGCTGCCGATCGCACCGGATCAGTCGTCAATCCTGACGTCGATCGTGTCGAGCGTCGCGAACGCGTCATCAACGAGAGCGTCGAAATCCAGCTTGCTCTCCTCCGCCTCGACCTTTTCGATCTCCGGGCGGGTTCTCGGGTGTCTCGGGGTGAAGACGGTGCAGCAGTCCTCATACGGAAGTATCGAGGTCTCGAAAGTCCCGATCTTTCTCGCGATCTCGACGATCTCCTCCTTGTCAAACCCGATACAGGGTCTGAAGACAGGCATATTCACGACCGCGTCGGTGACGGAAATCGCCCGCATTGTCTGGCTCGCAACCTGCGCGAGGCTCTCGCCCGTGATGAGCGCGCCGCAGTTGTTGCGTCTCGCGACCTTCTCGGCGAGGGTCATCATGAAGCGCCGCAGAAGCAGCGTGAAATAGTCCTCGTCGCACTTGTCGCGGATCTCCTCCTGTATCCTCGTCAGCGAGATGACATGGACGCGGATGCGGGTCGAGTACTCGCAGAGGAGCTTCGCGAGCTCGAGAACCTTTTCCTTCGCCCGCTCGCTCGTGTACGGGAAGCTCTCGAAATGAAGCGCCTCGATCGTGACACCGCGCTTCGCCATCATGTATCCGGCGACCGGGCTGTCGATACCGCCGGAGAGGAGCAGAAGTCCGCGTCCGCTCGAGCCGAGCGGCATTCCGCCGGCGCCTCTTATCTGTCCGGCGTGGATGTACGCTCCGCGCTCGCGTATCTCGACGCGCACGACGACCTCAGGATGATCGAGGTCGACCTTTATGCGCGGCATAGCCTCGAGCACGGCGGCTCCGACCTCTCCGGCAAGCTCCGGCGAGGTCATCGGGAAAGTCTTGTCGGCGCGTCTCGCGTCCGCCTTGAAGGTTTTCACACCGGTGAGGAACTGCGGGATGTATTCCTTCGTCGCTGCGAATATCGCGTCGATATTCTTCTCGCAGACGCAGGCGCGACCTATCGAGATTATCCCGAAGACCTTCTTCGCGCTCTCGAGCGCGGCGTCGAGGTCGCAGGAGTCGTCGAGCGGCTCGACGTATATGGTCGACTGCGCCTTGTATATATCGAAATTTCCGGCGCGCTTTATTCTCGTTTTCAGCTCTCTGAGCAGCATATTCTCGAAATACGAGCGGTTCGCGCCCTTGAGTATGAGCTCTCCGTATTTCAGGAGAAGTACTTCTTTCATTGTTTTATGTCCAACCTTTCAGCGTTTTTTATTTGCCGTCGGCGAGCAGGCTGTACGCCGCGTGAAGATTCTCTATCACGGCTTTCCCGCTCGTCTCGCAGCACTCGCCGTCGAGCGACCACGCGAGCTTCTTCTCGTCTGTCGTGATCGTACCGCGCGAGAAGCTGCCGAAGCTGACGAATTTCGCTTCCCTCGGCTGCTCCGGATTCTGGAGCTTTATGATTTCCTGCGCCGCCTCATGGAACTCGACCGGGTTCTTCGGGGTTCTCACAAGCAGATACTCGTGAAGCCCGTCGCAGAAATCGACCTCCGTCGGGTCGAGCTTTATGACGCCGCCGATCGACAGGGTGTTCGCGAACGCGCCGAAGATAAACTCATCCTCGATAACAACGCCGTCCGACGTCTCGAACCTGAGCCTCGTCGGTCTGATGTCCCCGAAGCGCATCACTCCCTCGAGTACATACGCGAGATGCCCGAGCATATTCTTGAGCGGCTGAGGCGTTCCGTAGGACACCTCTGTGAACGCGCCGAACGACGCGACATAGTTGAAGACATGACCGTCAAGCCGTCCGCAGTCCATCCGTCTCGCTCTCGCGCTCATCATGAACTTTGCCGCCTCGCCCGGGTCGGACGGAAGCCCTATGCTCGCGGCGAAATCGTTTGTGGTTCCCGCCGGGATATATCCGACCGGCGGTCTCTTGTCTTCCGGCAGCGCGCACAGCCCCGCGACGACCTCGTTCAGTGTGCCGTCCCCGCCGATACAGACGACAAGGTCATCCCCGGCGTCTCTCCCGGCGACGAACCTTTCGGCGTCGCCCGCGGACTGTGTCGGGCGGACGAGACAGTCATAGCCGCCCTTCGTTATCGTGTCGAGTATGTCCAGCAGATCGGAGCGGAGCTTCGGTCTCGCCGTGTGCTGGTTTACTATCACAAGTGCTTTCTTCTGCATCAATAATACCTCCTGCGGCAGAAACGAGGACATCCTCCTCGTTCGCGAGCTCTCCGGATATTACCCGGGAAAGGAGAGCTCCGAGCGTCCTTCCGATCATCTCCGGTCTCACGCCGAGGGCTTTCAGCCGCTCACCGTCTATTCTGAGCTGTCCGAGCGATATACATTCACCGGAAGACAGGATATCGTCGAGCTCGGACAAGCGCTCCGGAGACGCCGTTCCAAGCGCGATTCCGAGAATTATCGTATCTCTCGCATGGTCGGCGCCAAGCCGCGCGGCGAGCCTTCTGACGTCTGTCCTGCCGTCGAGCGGCGCGTGAGCGTTCAGCACCGCGTATCGAGCCCTTGACGAGACCTTTTTCGGCAGCTTCAGCCCGGCGAGCGCGGTGTTCAAAGCCTTCTCGCCCAGCCCGCAGAAGAATCCCGCGAGCGACAGAGCGAAATCTCCGTACACACGCAGTTTCCCGACGCATTCCGCTGCCAGTCCGAAATTCTCGTACGCGAGCTCAGGTATCGTCGTCAGAAAGACCGGCTCGTACGCGCGCAGTATTTTCTCAGCGTCCTGCCCGAGGAGCAGCTTTTCAAGCTCCGCCGAGACACGCTCCCTCGATATGTCAAGTATCAGAGTGCGCAGTCTGACGGCGGCTTCAGCCGTTTCTTTTTCGATCTCAAACCCGAGCGTCGACGCGAACCGCAGCGCCCGCAGTATTCTGAGAGCGTCCTCGTCGAACCGTCTCTCAGGCTCGCCGACGCAGCGGATGATTTTTTTGCCAAGGTCGCGCTCACCGCCATACGGGTCGATAAGTCCTCTCTCCGGAGAGTACGCCATCGCGTTTATCGTGAAGTCGCGCCTCGCGAGATCGTCTCCGAGCCTTCCGGTGAACCCCACGCTGTCCGGGCGGCGGTGGTCGGAATAGTTCCCGTCGACGCGGAAGGTCGTGACCTCGACCGGTTCTCCGCCGGAGATGACCGTCACGGTTCCGTGCGCTATTCCGGTGGGAACAGCCTTGAACCCATCCGCGCCGGAGAACAGCGAGAGCGTCGTCTCCGGAAGCGCGCTCGTCGTCACGTCCCAGTCGTTCGGAGTCCGCCCGAGCATAGAGTCGCGCACGCATCCGCCGACAGCGTAAGCCTCGTACCCGCCCGCGCGGAGTTTCCCGATAACCGCCGCGGCGAAAGGCGGAACGTTTATCTTCATCAGACGAGAGCCGGCTCCGGCTTCGCGTCGGCTTTTTTGCCGGCGCCCTCGTCCGGCTTTTTCGTTTCTTCTTCCTTGTCAAGCTGCTCACGCGCGACTGAGAGCATGAGCTTTATGCGGTTCTCCTGATTGACTCTCGTCGCGCCGGGGTCGTAGTCGATCGGGACGATGTTCGCCTCGGGATGAAGCTCCCTCAGACGGCGTATCATGCCCTTTCCGACGATATGGTTCGGCAGACAGCCGAATGGCTGAGCGCAGACGATATTTCCGTAGCCGTTCTCGATGAGCTCGAGCATCTCCGCCGTCAGCAGCCAGCCCTCGCCCATCTTGCAGCCGTACCCTTCGATACCGCGGATAAGCTCCTTCAGATGCGCGTACCTCGTCGGGGCCTTGAATATTCCCTGCTTCTCGACGATGTCGATTATGAACTCCTCCATACCGGAGAGGTATCCGAGAAGGACGCCGGCGATGAATTTCTTCGCCTTGCTTCCGCCATAGAGCTTGACGTCCTCGATGCGGTTGTCGGTCTTGAAGAGGATGAAGCTCATGAGCCCGGGGACCATCACCTCACAGCCCTCCGACTGAAGGAACTCCTCAAGGTGATTGTTCGCGAGCGACGCGAACTTGACGTATATCTCGCCGACAATGCCGACCTTGACCTTTCTGACGCTCCTGTCGACCGGGACAGCGGCATAGTCCGCGGCGATCTTCTCCATGTATGAGCGCATGACGCGCTTCGCGAAGCCTCTTCCCTTCGCGAACTCGACCGTGAGCTTTTCGACCCACTCCTCGGAGACCTTGTCCGCCGCGCCCTTGACGGTCTCATACGGACGCACCTGATTCGCGAGAAGCATCATGAGGTCACCGTAAGCCATCGCGGCGATCAGCTTTCTGATCATACCGAGCGTCCAGTGGAAGCCGGAGTTCTTCTCGAGTCCGGAGAGATTCAGCGAGATGACCGGGATATAACCGAGCCCCGCCTTCTTCAGTGCCTTTCTCAGAAGATGTATGTAGTTCGACGCGCGGCATCCGCCTCCGGTCTGGGTTATCATCAGAGCCGTCTTCGAGAGATCGTACTTTCCGCTCTTCAGCGCGTCGATCATCTGACCTATGACGAGCAGCGCCGGATAGCAGGTGTCGTTGTGAACGTATTTCAGTCCGGTCTCGACCACCGCGCGGCTGTCGTTCGTCAGGAGCTCCATCTTGTACCCGTAGCTGCGGAAGACGTTCCTGAGCAGCCTGAAATGGATCTCGAGCATATTCGGGATGAGGATGGTGTAGTCCTTCTTCATCTCCTTCGTGAACTCGACCCGCTCCGGCGCGGTTCCGAACTCTTTCCCGCAGTCAGACGCGCATCCCTCACAGGGGTTCTTTTCGTTTTCTGACATTTATATGATTACCTTTCCTCAATTTCAAGCGACGAACGGCGCTCTGCCCGCCGGTCGTCAGATTTTTCTGTACACGGGTATTCCCTTCGTCGAGACCTTTATGTGTCCGCTCTCCACCTTTTCGCCGGTGAAGTAGTCGACCCAACTCTCGGAGACCGGGAGATACACGTCGCGCTCGTCGCCGGCGCCGGACGCTATCGGCGCGACGAGCAGGTCGTCGCAGAACATATACTCATCGTCGATGCCGTAAGTCTCGGCGTCGTCGGTGTAATCCATCACGAGCGCGCGGACCGGCGGCTTTCCGGTCGTGTGATACTCGTCGAACGCCTTTTTCAGCGTCGGAACGAGCTTCTCGCGGAGCTTCAGCAGGTCGCGGACCTCGTCCTCGCATCCGAGCTCAGCCCACGGCACCATCTCGCAGTACCACGCGTTTATAAGGCACTGAACACTGAAAACAGTCGCCTGGAGACGGCGGATGAGATCGTCCTTGTTCTCCGCGTGTCTGACCTCGGGCGTCCAGAGTATGCCGGAGAAGCCGGACTGAACGACGCCGCGGATGAAGTCCTTGTGATCATAGAGGTCACTGTAGAGAACGAACGGGTAGCTTGCCGCGAGCGCGCCCATGTTTCTGACCTCGGAGAGAGTCTTCGTGTCCCCGAGAGCCTGCATGACAGCCTGCGCGTAGAGCGTTCCGAACAGCGAATGATACTGCTCGCCGTCGAGCCCGGACGGGAATCTCGACGTCAGCGGGAAGCTCCATCCGCCGGTGTTGTCGCTCGAGTCGCACTCGTCGAGCTTGAAGCCGTCGACGCCGTTATCGACGAGCTTCTCGCGGTGATAGCCGGCGAATATCTTCTTCGCCTCCTCGGTCGCGAAATCCGGAACGACGCCGCCCCAGACCTCGTACTCGCCGCTGTGCTCAGAGAGCGCGTTGTACACGGGAGATGACGGATGACAGAACGCGTGCTCCCAGAGGCTCACGTGGAACCCGTCTCCGCGAAGCTTGCGGAGCATCTTCTCCGGCTCCGGGAAGCGCTCGCTCCATGCCCACGAACAGGAATAAGCGTGCGACTGCCAGCCCGGCTCAAGACCGAGGATATCGCAGGGGAGGTCATGAGAACGGAAATAATCCGCCATGCCGAGCACCTGCTCCTGATTATACTGACCGCAGCAGCGGTAGAACACGCCGAGCCCCCATTCGGGAACGTCTGCGCCGCCGCCGGAGAGCATATTGTACTCGGACACGATGTCGGTAATCTTCTTTCCCTCGAACACATAGACGTCAACGCCCTGTGCGCCCGGAATCAGCACGCTCATGACCGCGCCGCAGGACTCGCGGACCGCGTAAAGCTCGTCGGTGCTCGTCATGACGCGGCTCTCGCCATTGTCCGCCTTCACGGCGCCGGTGTGCTTCTTGTAGCCGCAGTAGACCTCGATGTATCTCGCGGTGTCGAAGTACATTCCGTAGCCCTTGTTCGTCACGAAGAAAGGAACCGGCGCGTGGCTGTCGCCGTTCGCGGAGGTCGGGTCGGCGTTGACCGCGAGGCGGAGCTTTCTTCCGCGCTGGTCGAACTGCTTTAACTGGAGTCCGAAGCCGTATATATGCGCGTCGTCCTCGATCGGGAACTCGATAAGGAATCCGCGGGGAGTCATCCGCGTCTCAAAGCGGGATTCGGGATAGGAGACCGGGGTCTCGACATAATTGAAGCCCTTGCAGTAGGTCGAGGGAACGAGCTTTTCAGGGGTTCCGAATGTGAATTTTTTCATGATGCTTTCCTCTTGTTATGATTTATTATTTTTTAGCGGCGAGATCTCTTTCCTTCGCCTCGCAGGCGGCGAACAGGCTTCTGAGCCTTATCCTGACCGCGCCGAGGTTCGTTATCTCGTCTATCTTTATCTGGGTGTAAATCTTGTCCTCGCGCTCGAGTATCTCCCTGACCTCGTCGGTCGTGATGGCGTCGACTCCGCAGCCGAACGAAACGAGCTGGACGAGGTTCATGTCCTTCTGCCCGGCGATATATCTCGCCGCGGCGTACAGTCTCGAGTGATACGTCCACTGGTTGAGCACTCCGACCCTGAACTTCTTTATGTTGTCGCTGACCGAGTCCTCAGTCACGACGACCGCTCCGCACTCACAGATGAGTCTGTCGATGCCGTGATTTATCTCCGGGTCGACGTGGTACGGACGACCGGCGAGCACGATTATCGGCAGCTTCTTCTCGCGCGCGAGCTTTATGTACTCCTTGCCCTTCGCGCGGACGTCCGAGAGGAACTTGTCCCTCTCAGCGTAAGCGGCGTCAGCGGCGGCGGATACCTCCGCGCTGTCGAGACCGTCGAAGTACTTCGAGAGTATCTCGTATATCTTGCCCTTGAAGTCCTTCGGGCGGTGAACGCCAATATAATCCTTGATGAACTTCGTCTTTCCGAGCCCCGGCACGTTCGCGCCGATGACCTCCGGGTAGTACGCGACGACCGGGCAGTTATAATGGTTGTCGCCGAGCTTCTCGTCGAAATTGTAGGTCATGCACGGGTAGAATATCGCGTCGACACCCTCGGAAAGAAGCGCCTCGATATGTCCGTGTATCAGCTTCGCCGGGAAGCACACCGTGTCGGACGGTATCGTCTGCTGACCGGCGAGGTAGAGCTTCCTGTCGCTGCGCGGCGACACGACGACCTCGAAACCGAGACGCGTGAAGAACGCGTGCCAGAACGGAAGCATCTCGTACATATTGAGCCCCATCGGGAGACCTATCCTTCCGCGGCTCTTCTCCGCCGGCTTTCTCTCCTCGCCGGCCGGGCGGTTCGCGCCGTATTCCGAGAGGAGCGAGAGCTTGTACTCATACAGGTCGTAGCGCGTGCTCTCCTTGCCCCTGAGCGTCGGTCTCTCACAGCGGTTTCCGCCGATGAAGCGGCGACCGCCGTCGAAGGTGTTGACGGTCAGGCGGCAGTGGTTCTCGCAGAGACCGCAGGAGATGACCTTCACCTCATGCCTGAACGCCTTCAGCTTTTCCGCGTCGAGAAGCGTCGTCACATGGGAAGGGTCAGCCTTATGGCGGTCGCGCGCGTAGATAGCCGCGCCGTACGCGCCCATCAGACCCGCTATGTTCGGTCTGACGACGTTTCTCCCGATCTCCTGCTCGAACGCCCTGAGCACCGCGTCATTCAGGAAGGTACCGCCCTGCACGACGATATGCTCGCCGAGAGAATCCGGTCCGGACGCGCGGATGACCTTGTACAGCGCGTTCTTGACGACCGAAATCGAAAGACCCGCCGAGATATTGTCGATCGTCGCGCCGTCCTTCTGCGCCTGCTTGACCGACGAGTTCATGAAGACCGTGCAGCGCGAGCCGAGGTCGACCGGCGCCTTCGCGAACAGACCCTCCTTCGCGAAATCCGCGATATCCTGCCCGAGCGCCCCCGCGAAAGTCTGAAGGAACGACCCGCAGCCCGACGAGCACGCCTCGTTCAGGAATATATTGTCGATAGCGCCGTTCCTTATCTTGA
>ERZ808245.551-NODE-551-length-18139-cov-4.380170_pt1 | contig 18139 bp, 16 predicted proteins | sample MGYA00521243_ERZ808245 | MGnify/ENA primary metagenome ERZ808245 (study PRJEB31516, sample SAMN03275576) | gut metagenome | biome: mammalia-associated habitat; material: feces | host: Papio cynocephalus | place: Kenya | collected 2012-07-07 ... | reverse complement strand
ATAAAAGGCGATGCCGGGGAACTGGCGCAGGGAGAGAGAGGGGCTAGGGGCGCCGATCAAACGTCTTGGCCGCGGCGCAGAAAATCCTGAACGGTAAATCACGGGCGAGTGCGATCTGCGGTCGCTAATCCGCTTCCGGACAAAGCAGAATGAAATTGTGCAAAGCTCTTTGAAATGGAGCGGCTATGGATAAACAGATAATCAACTTGAATGTTTTGCAATTTTATGATCTATTAGTTGTAATTAAAAAGTTGAAACGTCTGTTTCGATAAAATGGGAAAAAACTTTAAAAATAGCGGAAAGTGTCAGTTTTGCAATGCAAATTGCGCGTATGATCGGAAATAGATAGCGGCAGGCTGGCGAAATATAAAAAACGTTGAAGAATGGTTGCGAATATTTAAAAACAAAGGATGTTTCAGCTCGTGGATAGCAAAAAGTTGGATAAATGGGTCGATCTGTTATTGGATACGGGAAAACGAAACAATCTGATTAATTTTAAAGATACAAAAATTTCGACCGTAGAGGTGTTGTATCCCTCTGCGGATGTTGTGTTTGAAAAAATTGACGGTTCAACTTCTTTTGAAGTTTTTGATCCGAAAATTGTTGAAGAAGAGGACAAAACGGAAGAGCTTCCCGAAACGGATGCTCAACAGATTAAAGTTCAAAAAGAACCGGAAATTTCAAACGAAAAAAACGCGTTTCTTGCTAAATATTCTGGAAAAATGAAACGGCGGAATCAGATTTTGCTTTATGGTTCGACAGCAAATCCGATTGTAGCTGTGAAAAACATTGATAAAAGAGCCAGATCGTTTGTTGAAGAAACAGGGGTTAATGTTGCTTATATGGCATTTGGCTTTATCTATTGGAAGGAAAGTGATGCTTCAAATAATATCTTTCGCGCACCTCTTTTGCTTGTTCCAATCCGGTTGGAGCAAGCTTCTGCACTAGAACCGTATTTTATCAAATCAGCGGAGGAAGATGTCATTGTCAATCCGACTTTCGCTTATAAGATGGAAGCCGAATATGGGGTAAAACTCCCTGATTATGATGATGACGGATTGACAGCCTATCTTAAAAAAGTCGCGAATCTTGTGAAAAGGTTGAAGTGGACGGTTAAAACTGAATGCAAGATAGGTCTTTTTTCATTTTTGAAAATTAATATGTATCGGGATTTAAAAGATAATGCGGCGAAAATCCTTTCAAACCTGAATGTTCGTCAGCTGATGGGGGAGAAAACCGGTACGGAAGAAACAAACGGAAATAACGGGGCAGTGATACCGACGGCAGATCCGTTGATAGGTATGCATAATGTTGTGGATGCGGATTCCAGTCAAATCGAAGCAATTGAAATGGCTAAGGCCGGAAAGAATTTTGTTTTGCAGGGACCGCCCGGAACCGGTAAAAGCCAAACGATTACCAATATTATTGCCGAATGTCTTTATAACGGGAAAAAGATTCTGTTCGTTTCTGAAAAATTGGCCGCTTTAAATGTGGTTTACGACAAATTGAAACAGGCGGGACTGGCTGATTTTTGTTTGCAGCTTCATAGCCATAAAGCCAATAAAAAAGATGTGATCGCAGATATTTGCCATACACTTCATATGGGAAAAAGCGCCGTTTCCGTCAAAGCCGGAACGGAAATCGCCATTAAGACAAAAGCACAGCGTCAATTGGACGCCTATGCCATAGAGCTGCATAAACAGCGCCCCGGTATTGAAAAAAGTCTATACCAGCTGTTTGAAGTTTATGCCGCGCTTCGCACTGCGCCGGATGTTGAATGGGGGATTCTGCAGCTTGCTTCCAAAGGCGCGGCGTATCTGGCAGAAACAACGGTTCTTTTAGAACAATACACGGATTATATTCCGTCCGTCGGGTACGATTACAAAAAAAATCCATGGTACGGTTATGTAGATCAAGATACATCGTATCAATCGAAAAATAATGTGAAAAACGATTTTTCCGTTGCCATTCGCTTTTTGCGGGCATTGCTTCCCTTGCTGCAGGATGTTTCCGAAAAATATGACGTACAATGTGACAGCATAAAAAAAGCTCATATCTGGTGCTCGTTTTTCAAATTTGTCGGGGCAGCCCGATTGGTTACACCAGCTCTTTTAAATAAAAAGAATTTTGATGAAGTGAATTTTGTTTTAGAGAAATTGCGGTCGTTAAGTTCGGAAGTTCTCGCTATTCATTCAGCCTTAAGTTCAAAATTTGATGACGATGTTTATAAACTGGACGGTGCCGCGTATCTTAAAAAATTAACAAAACTGTTCGGCGGTTTGTTTTCCAGACTTTTTAACGGCGAATATCGACAAATCGTTTCAGAGTTGCGTTTGTGCAAAAAAGACGGAAAGAAACCGCCCTACCGCGAAGCGGTCGCGGCGATGGAACTGCTGGCCGCCTATCAACAAAAAAATGCGGAGTATGCGGAGAAGGAGGCGTCCGTCAAAACATTTCTGGGGGAAGCTTATACAGGGATTGAAACGGATTGGGATTATGTAACCGGTCAAATGACGGTGTTGGAAAAACTGTTTTCAGATATCGTTTCTTTCGGCGCATTGAAGAATTTATCTGATTTGTCCGCTGAACAGGAAAGCTTCGCGGCATATGTTCGGAATTTTGAAAAGGTTTTTACGATTTGCGACGACGAAGCGGTCAACCGGATCGCCGACCGTTTTGACAAGACGATTTTGGATGTTTGTTTAGCCCCGTGTTCTCTGGTGGCGGAACGTTTGGATTGTTGTTTGCGTGAAATGGACAAATTGGATAACTGGCGTCATTTCAGAAACCTGCTTTCCAAATTGAATGACAAACAGGTCGTGCCGTATATTGACGCGGCTATCGCCCGAAATGTTGAACCGGATAAAATCGTCACCGCGTTCCAAAAACAGTTTTATTATCAGTGGATTGATTTGGTTTTATCCGAAACGCCGGTTCTGTCGGCATTCAATCGAGTGGCGCAGGATAAGGCTATACAAACATTTTCAGAAAAAGATACGGAACAGTTTGAAATAAACAAAGCCAAAATTCGCGCGAAATTGTCCGCCATGCGGCCGTCGCTGGATATGATCGCTTCAGGAAGCGCATTGGCGGTTTTGCTGCGAGAAGGGGAGAAAAAACGAAAACAGAAAAGTATTCGTTCGCTGTTGATTGAAACGGAGGAACTGGTTCAGCGGATCAAGCCATGTTTTTTGATGTCTCCGCTTAGCGTAAGCACCTTCCTTGCTTCTGAAAACACACATTTCGACGTGATTGTGTTTGACGAGGCGTCGCAGATTTTTCCGCAAGACGCGATTGGCGCCATTTATCGAGGAAAACAGTTGATTGTCGTGGGTGATTCCAAACAGATGCCGCCCAGCAATTTCTTTAACGCCTCTATCGAAAGCGGGGATGATGATGAAGAATCCGGAGATGTGACGGATTTTGAATCCGTTTTGGATTTGTGTTCAACATCCATGCGGCAACTGCGGTTGCGCTGGCACTATCGCAGCCGTTACGAACAGCTGATCGCATTTTCCAACAGGAATTTTTATGACAGTGATTTGGTGACTTTCCCGTCGTCAGTCTCCGATACGCGGGGAATAGGCGTGGATTATTATTATGTGGACGGCGTTTTTGACCGTAAAGCGCATATCAATCGAAAAGAAGCGGAATTTGTCGTTGATTTGATTTATCAAAACATTGACAAATATCCGGACAGAAGTTTGGGGGTTGTCGCGTTTAGCATGGCTCAACAGGAACTGATAGACAGACTGCTGACCAAGCGGCGGCAGAACACACCGGAAAAAGAAGTGTTTTTCAAAACCGACGGCGCGGAGCCGTTCTTTGTCAAAAATCTTGAAACGGTGCAGGGAGATGAGCGGGATACGATCATATTCAGCATCGCCTACGGCTTTGATACGCAAGGGCGTTTGCTGCATAATTTCGGGCCGCTGAACCGTGCGGGCGGTGAACGCAGATTGAATGTGGCCGTTACACGCGCGAAATGCAATGTGCAGTTGGTTTCCTCCATGCATTATACGGATATTGATTTGGAAAAAACATCGGCGGAAGGCGTGAAGCTGCTGCGCGAATATCTTGATTATGCGGAAAATGGGGCGGTTGCTCTGGAACGCGCGGTTACCGTCAATCCGTTTGACCAATTCGATTCCGATTTTGAGCAAGAAGTGTGCGATTTTCTGAGAGCGGAAGGATTTTCGGTGGATACGCAAATCGGTTGTTCCGGCTTCCGGATTGATCTCGGTTTAAAACGTCCGGACAGTTCTGATTATGTTTTGGCGATTGAATGTGACGGCGCGGCCTATCATTCGGCCAGAAACGCGCGCGATCGCGACCGTTTGCGACAGGAAATATTGGAACGAATGGGGTGGAAGTTTTATCGCGTTTGGTCAACGGATTGGTTCAGAAACAAAGCCATAGAACAACAATGCCTTTTAGAAGCGGCAAACAACGCTCTCAAAAATAAAACGGAAGAAAAATCATTGAATAATCCGTCGCCGGAGATGTTTGAAGAAGAGGCAAATGAACGGGGGGCGCAATTCCCGTCCTATAAAGCAGCTGATATTAATCAGTTGGCGCGCCGATACCCTGATAATTTTAAGGGAATGGTCAAAGGCGTTTTGGAAGTTGAGACACCTCTTTCAGAGGAGTTGTTGCTAAAGCGTACTGTTCATCTTTTCGGGCGTGAAAAAGTAACAGATGTTGTGCGGCGGGAGTATGAATGGCGGATGAATGGATGCCGCAAATACGGCATCGTCCGTAAAAACGGATTCTTATATCTTGAAAATGCGAAAAAGGTTTGTTTCCGAAAAATCGGTGATTTGAAGCGTGATGTCAAACAGATCGCGCCAGAGGAATTGGCGGCGGGAATGTTGGAAATTATCAAGCAAAACGTTTCCGTTGATAAAAAAGGTTTGTATCAAATGCTGGCGGCGCAATGCGGAACGGCGCGTGTCGGCAAGACCGTCAGTGAAGCCATGGATAATGCGTTGATGCTTTTGACCGATCAAGTCGTTGAAGAGGATGGGCGGATTTCCCTCAAATGATTTGAAGAACGGTTCGACGCGCCATTCAAAATAGGCTTTCTGTTTTTCAAGTTTTTCGCTTTCTCCGGAAAGGTGGGGGCGATGCCAAACACTCCGGCAGTTCGATCGGACAATATTTCTGTGTAAATACGAAAAAGAGCCAGTCGGTAGGGGGCTGGCTCAAGCCTCAGAATTTGGACACTGACCTACCAGTCCTCTGAGGTCTTATTTACTTATTATAATGGTGCTGGTGAGGAATAGTCAATGTGAAGATAAAAGGCTGACTGTCCGATAGTGCGTCCGCCGGATTGGAGTTTTAATGATGCCGCTATCTCGGGCACGTTCCCCAACCCTTGTTATTGACAGTATGATATCAGAGAAAGAAGAATGCAAGATTGAAGAGGGAAGACGACGCGAACGGCTTCGTGCCCGAGGCGGAGCTGCGCTACACTTATCTGATGCCGGAAAACTACACCGACGGTCTGGGGCAAAACGTTCATCAGAACAACGCGCGAATGCTGACCGCGGCGGCGGTGTTTCATATTCGTCCCGACCGCGGCGGCGCCGGCGTCCGGCTGCGCCCGACCGCCGATTTGGGCGTGTCTTATGATTTAATGGAGCCGCGCAGAAAAGTCGGCGTGTCGATCGGCGGCGCCGGTTACGAAATCAGAAACCGCAAGATGCCGCGTCCGGGGGCGGAAGGCGGCGTCGGCGTCGATTTCGCCGTCGGCGGCTGGGATTTTTCGGCGGGATACGATTTCAGCGTCCGCGAAGACTACCGGTCGCCCGCCGGAAAGTTGAAAGTCCGCTACGATTTCTGATTCCGCGGCGGCTGATTTTCCGCTTTCATTTATCCGGCGGGGGCGGTATGCTGACCGTCGCAACAAAAAAGGAAAAGGTCGCAGATGTCTTTGCCGGAATTAAAGGTTTTACTGGCGTCGCCGCGCGGATTTTGCGCCGGAGTGACGCGCGCCGTCCAGATCGTGTCGATGGCTTTGAGGAAATTCGGAACGCCCGTCTACGTGCGTCACGAAATCGTGCATAATAAGTACGTCGTGCGAAAACTGGCGGACGAAGGCGCGGTGTTCGTTAACGAACTGGACGAAGTGCCGGACGGCGCGGTCGTCATTTTTTCGGCGCACGGCGTGCCGCTGTCCGTCGTCGCCGAAGCCGGACGCCGCGGATTGACGACGATCGACGCGACGTGTCCCTTGGTCGAAAAGGTTCACCGCGAGGCGCGGAAAAATTACGAACAGGGACGCAAGACGCTGTTGATCGGACATCAGGGACACCCGGAGGTCATCGGCACGATGGGGCAGATTCCCGCGGGGGAAATCAAGCTGATTTCGACGGTGGGCGACATTTCCGCCGTTCCCGCCGAATGGGCGGACAATTTGGGGTACGTGACGCAGACGACGCTGTCCCTGGACGAAACGGCGGAGCTGTTGCAGGCTTTGCGCGCGCGTTTCCCGAACATTTTGAAACCAAACCGCAACGACATCTGCTACGCCACGACCAACCGGCAGAAAGCGGTCAAGGCGATCGCCGCGAAATGCGATTTGCTGATGGTGATCGGGTCGCCCAACTCGTCCAATTCCAAACGTCTGGTCGAAGTCGCCAAAGAGGCGGGCTGTCCCTGTTCCGTTCTGGTGCAGACGGCGGGCGAAATCGATTGGGACAAACTGGCGGACGTGCGCACGCTGGGAATCACGGCGGGGGCTTCCGCGCCCGAAATTCTGGTGCGCGAGGTCATTGAAAAGCTGGGCGAACATTTCGCGATCGACGTGTCCGAATTTGTCGAAACCGAAGAAAAAGTCGCCTTTCCCCTGCCCGAAACGCTGAGGAAATAACCCGATGGCGGTCTACACCAAAGTTTCACGGGACGAACTGACGGCTTTTCTGCGCGATTACGACGTCGGCGCCTTGGTCGATTTTCGGGGGATCGCTTCCGGCGTTGAAAACAGCAATTATTTCGTGGAAACGACGGCGGGGCGTTTTATTCTGACGCTGTTTGAAAAACGCGCCAACCCCGCAGAGCTGCCGTATTTTTTGAATCTGATGACGCACCTGCATCGAAAAGGCGTCGTCTGCCCGCAGACCGTCGCCGCCGCGGACGGCGCGCCCCTGCGCGGCTTGAACGGCAAAAAAGCCTGCCTGACCACGTTTTTGAACGGCGCGTCCGTTTTCGACGTCACGCCCGAACATTGCGCGCAACTGGGAACGGCGATGGCGCGTCTGCATCTGGCGGGGGCGGATTACGCCGGATTCAGAAAAAACGACCTGTCCGTCGGCGGGTGGGGCGTTCTGCTGGATAAAATCGGCGCCGCCGCCGATACGGTCGAAACGGGGCTGGCGGCGGAAATGGCGGCGGATTACGCCGACATCGCGGCGAAATTCCCCTCCGGTCTGCCGCAGGGCGTCATTCACGCCGACCTGTTTCCCGACAACGTCTTTTTCGAAAACGGCAGACTGTCGGGCGTCATCGATTTCTATTTCGCCTGCAACGACGCTTTGGCGTATGAATTGGCGATCTGTCTGAACGCGTGGTGTTTCGACGCGGAAACGCGGGCGTTCGATCCGGCGAAGGCGCGCGCGCTGACGTCGGCGTATCAGGCGGCGCGCCCCTTGACGGACGCGGAAAAAGCCGCTCTGCCCGTTTTGGCGCGGGGAAGCGCGCTGCGTTTTTTGCTGACCAGAACTTTCGACTGGGTGAATAGGACGCCGGACGCTTTGGTGACGCCGAAAGATCCGAAAGAATACGCGGCGAAACTGCGTTTTCACCGTTCGGTGCGCGACGCGGCGGTGTACGGCGTTTAATACGCTTTGCCGTTTTCGTCGATCCGGAAGATTCCGACGGAAAGTTTCGGCGTTATTTTCTTTTCAAAGACGGGATCGGCGCACAGCCAGTCGGAAAAGCCCTTGTTGCTGCCGCCGAACCGGTTTTGAGCGGGTTCCCGCGCGGCGTAGCAGGGGGTGTTTTCGCCCTTGACGGGATTGACGGCGACGTAATAATCGACGCGGTACGCTTTCAGCACTTTGTCCAGCGACGCCTGCGCGTCCAGATCGTTCAGCAGATTCGCGTCCATCGCCGCGCCGTCCAGCCGCGCGACCTTTTCCCCCGTTTTCCACGCCAGCATGCCCGCGCCGCCGCCCATGGCGTAACGTCCCCGATGCGCGGATTGAAATTCGCCGACGGCTTCGACGACGGGCTGATAAAAGGCGGAACGCGGACGGACGACCGAAAACAGCGCGATGACGCAGAAACAGACGCCGATTCCCGTCCACGCCAGACGGGCTTGGGACAATTCCCTTTCCCCGCCGTTTTCAGCCAGCTGGTTTTCAATGCGGCGAACGGCGAACGCCAAAGCGGCGGGCGCGCCGACCGCCAGCGGGTAAAAGGCGTATTCCGGCACGGTGATGTAGGTGATCGACGCCAAAACGACCAGATGCAGGATCGGAAACCACACCAGCGAATAAAACACGGTGTCGGCGGGACGCTGTTCGCGTTCCACCCACGGAAACGACGCGTAAGCCGCCAGCCCCAAAAGCAGGGTCGGAAACGTCAGAACGGCGATCGAAACCGGACTTTTCAGCAAATGGCGTAGCGGAGAGGCGATCAGAACGGACGCGATCCGCCACGGGGCGATGTCCTGCGCTTTCGTTGCGGCGGCGTATTCGGCGGGCGACGTCAGACCGTACAGCGTTTGCTGCAAATGAATGTACGCGATCAGCGGAATCAGTCCGGCGAACAGCGCGGGCAGCAGCTTTAACAGCTGTTCGGTCGTGATCGGATTTTTAAAGTTGAACTGGAAATAAAAGACAAGCAGCGTCGCGACGAAAAAAACGACGGTGTCGAAACGCGCGAACGCCGCCAAGGAAACGCTCAACCCGTAAAGCAGTCCCGTTTTGACGGTCGGGTTCGTCAGGGCTTCGTGCAGACACAGCGCACCGGAAAACAGCGCGGACAGCGCAAGGAAGACGTCGGATCCCGACGCCGAAAACCACAATTCCGCCGCCAGCAGAAAGGACAGCGGCAAAAACCGTTCGGCGTCGCCGCGTTTGAAATCCAGACGGGCGGACAGCCGGTCGAACAAAAACAGCGTCAGCGCGGCGAACACACCGATCAATGCGCGGACGGCGATGAAGAAAGCCGTCGAACCGGCGGGAAAAACGGCGGAAATCCCCCGCGCGATCAGCGCGTACAGCGGTGAAAAGTCGTTTGTCGGCGTCGCGCCGTCGAAGCTGAAAACGCCCGTTTCGACGAAATTGGAAACGATGGTCGTCAGATTGAAAAAACGTTCGTGAAACCAATAGGGGGCGGGGACGGTCGGGAACAGCAGGGGGGCGAAAACGAAAACAAGAATGACGGCGGTGAAAACCGTCGTCATTCCCGTTTCGAAACGGATTTTTTTCAAATCAGCCGTCATTGACGGGTTCGACCTCCAGCGTCGTGCCGCGCGCGCCGACGACTTTGACGCGGGTGTTCGCGGGAATGTCCGTCCGCGCCGTCGCCAGCCATTGCGAATCGCCGACGGAAATCTTGCCCCGTCCGTCGGCGATCGGTTCGCAAACGCTGTATGTCCGCCCGACGTATTGCGCCGCGCGGTTGTTCAGCGTCGGATCGGGCTGATCCTGTTTCGCGCCCGCCATGACTTTTTTGCCGATCATGACGGAAAGGACGCTCAGCACCGCGAAAATCGTTCCCAGCAAAGCGGGCGACGCCGCGGGAAAGACGAAGTCGATCAGTCCCGTCGCCAGCGCGCCGAATCCGATCCAGATGAAAAACACCCCCGGCGTGACGATTTCCAGCACCATCAAAACGGCGGCGGCGGAAAACCACCACCAGTAATCAGCGACTGCCCCCATGCGCGTTTCCTTTCGTCGTCGTTACCACACCTTGCCGGATCCGGCGGATTTCGCCTTGTCCGATTTGGCGAGGCTTTCCTTGGCGATTTCGCCGATGCCGGCGATCGATCCCAGAATGTTGGTCGCTTCGATCGGCAGCATGACCATTTTGGAATTTTCCGCCGTGCCGATTTCTTTCAGGGCGTCAAGGTATTTCTGCCCCAAAAAGTAGTTGATCGCGTTGATGTTGCCTTTGCCGATCGCCTCGGACACCGCGGCGGTCGCCTTCGCTTCGGCTTCGGCTTGGCGTTCGCGGGCTTCGGCGTCGCGGAAAGCGGCTTCCTTGCGTCCTTCGGCTTGCAGGACGGCGGACTGTTTTTCACCCTCGGCTTTCAGGATTTGCGACTGGCGCAGACCTTCGGCTTCCAGAATTTGGGCGCGTTTGTCGCGTTCGGCTTTCATCTGGCGCGCCATGGCGTCGACCAGATCGCGCGGCGGAGTGATGTCCTTGATTTCGATGCGGGTGACTTTGACGCCCCAGGGTTCGGTCGCCTGATCGACGACTTCCAGCAAACGGTGGTTGATCACGTCGCGCTGGCTGAGCAGTTCGTCCAGATCCATCGATCCCATGACGGTACGAATGTTCGTCATGACCAAATTCAGAATGGCGATGTGCAGCGAACGGACTTCGTACACCGCGTGCGCCGCGTCCAGCACCTGAAAGAACACGACGCCGTCGACCGTGACCATGGCGTTGTCCTTTGTGATGACCTCTTGCGACGGGACGTCCAGCACCTGTTCCATCATGTTGACTTTCGCGCCGACGGAATCGACGAACGGAATGATGACGTTCAGCCCCGGTTTCAGCGTGTGCGTGTAGCGTCCGAACCGTTCGACCGTGTATTCCATGCCCTGCGGCACGGTTTTGACGCCCGCCGAAATCGCGAAAACGGCGAGGACGATCAATAAAATGACGAATGTTTCCATAAAAAAGCCCCCTTGTTTCAGGATAAAGTCCCGTCATTGTATCCGAAAAAAGGCGGCTTGGCTATCAAATAAAGGAGCTACTTCTTAAAGATCAAAAATCCCGCGATTACCAGCAGGGCGAATCCGGCGACGTGATTCCAGCGCAGATCCTCGCCCAGATAATAGACGGAAAACAGCGCGAAAACGGACAGCGTGATGACTTCCTGCAACCCTTTCAGCTGGGCGGCGGAATAGTATTCGTGACCGATGCGGTTGGCGGGGACTTGCAGACAGTATTCGAAAAACGCGATGCCCCAGCTGACCAGAATGACCGTCCACAGCGCGGTCGATTTGAATTTCAAATGACCGTACCACGCGAACGTCATGAAGACGTTGGAACAAATCAGCAAAAGAACGGGGACGACGGCGTGCATGGAAAAACTCCCGAAGAAAAAGATTCTGCGACGGTGATACGCCGGAAACGCCGCCGATGCAAAAGAAAAAATTGAAAAAACGGCACGGGTTTTGCATAATGATTCAAGCGGAGGCGATTCACGTTTTTTTAAATAAATAAACGCAGAATCCGGAACACAGGGAGTCGAAACATGGATTTGCAAAGCCTGACATTGTATCGAATGAGCGGTGAGAAACTGCGCTGGCTGGCGCAGCGGCAAACGGTTTTGGCTGAAAACATCGCCAACGCGAACACGCCCGACTATATGGCGCGCGACATCGAAAAGCTGGATTTCAAAGACCTGCTGACCGACGACGGGACGGCGCAGCCCGCGCGCACCGATCCGATGCACCGCACGCGGTCGTCGGGAACGACGAAGATCGTGAAGACGAACGCGGCGCACATGTCGCCCGTTCCGGACGGCAAAGCCCGCGTCGACGAACGCCGCCGTCCGTTTGAAACGACGATCGACAAAAACGGCGTCGTTTTGGAAGAACAGATGGCGAAAGTCGACGAAACGCGCGGTCAGCACGATCAGGTGACGGCTTTGTTCAAAAAGAACGCCGCGCTGTTGGGAACGGCTTTGGGCTTGAAGTAGGCGGAGGGAAGATAAATGGACGATTTGACTCTCAGTAAAAAAATCGCGGCTTCGGGTATGAAGGCGCAGTCCCAGCGTCTGCGCGTGATTTCGGAAAATCTGGCGAACGCGGATTCTTTGGCGAAAACGCCGGGGGGACAGCCCTACCGCCGCAAAACGGTGACGTTCCGCAACGAACTGGACCGCGCCACGGGGGCGGAGCTGGTCAAGGTCGGGCGCGTGTCGCGCGACCGCGGACAGCTGGAACGCAAATACGACCCGACGCACGAGGCGGCGGGCGCCGACGGTTACGTTTTGTTGCCGAACGTCAATCCCCTGGTCGAAACCATGGATATGAAAGAGGCGCAAAGAACCTACGAAGCGAACTTGAACGTCATTTCCGTGTCCAAGGAAATGATGTCCAAAACGCTGGATTTGATTCGCTGAAACATAAGGAAACGCAAAAATGGTCGATAACGTGTCCAACGCCCTTTCCGCCTATCAGGCGGCTGTTTCCAGACAGGTTTTGCCGTCGTCCGAAACGCCGGTCGAACCGGCTTCGCCCGCGGGGTCTTTCGCGTCGATGCTGAAATCCGCCGCGCTGCAGGCGGAACGGGACAACAAACAGGCGGAAATGCTGAGCATTCAAGCCGTCAAAGGCACCGCCGACATGCAAGAGGTCGTCATGGCCGTTTCCAACGCCGAAGCCGCCCTGCAAACCGTCGTCGCCGTGCGCGACAAGGTTGTTTCCGCCTATCAGGAAATCATGCAAATGCCCATCTGACGCGGGGGAAGCGAACCGATGACGGACGTGATGGTGATAGAGGTCGGCAAGGACGCGATTTACACGCTGTTGCTGATTGTCGGACCGTTGCTGTTGGTCGCCATGGTCGTCGGTTTGCTGATCAGCCTGATTCAGACGCTGACGCAGATTCAGGAAATGACGCTGGTTTTCGTTCCGAAAATTTTGTTCGTCTTCGTCGCGCTGATTTTGTTGTTGCCCTTTATGATCGAACAGCTGCGCGTGTTTTCGAACGGTCTGTTTGACCGCATCATCGCGCTGGGAACGTGACGCCATGGACTGGGAACGGCTGGTTTCGCTGGAACTGTACCATTTTTTGTTTGTCTTCGCGCGCGTCGGCGGCGCGTTTTTGTTTATGCCTTTCTTTTCGTCGACGTATGTGCCGAACAGGGTGCGGCTGTTGTTCGCTTTGGCGCTGGCTGTCGTTTTGACGCCGTCGCTGGGGCAATATTTGCCGCCCGCCCCGCAAAACGTGCCGGATCTGTTCAGACTGCTGCTGCTGGAAACGACCGTCGGCGTGTTTTTGGGCATGATCCCGTTCTTTCTGATGACCGCGATCGATCTGACGGGCGTGAACGCGGCGATGGCGACCAGCTTTTCGAACGCGACGATTCTGGATCCGCAAACGAACGTCCAGTCGACGGTGCTGACCGGTTTTTTGACGCTGACGGCGGTTTTGATGATCGTTGCGGCGGATCTGCACCACGTCATGCTGGGCGCTGTTTTGGCGAGCTACAAAACTTTTCCCGCCGGACAGCCTCTGCTGACGGGGGATATGACGCGGACGCTGGCGCAGACGCTGGGCGCGGCGTTCACGCACGGTTTTGAAATCGGGTCGCCGTTCATCGTGATGATCGTGCTTTTGTATTCGTCGATGGGCGTTATGTCGCGTCTGATGCCGCAGTTGAACATCATGTTCGTCGTGATGCCTCTGCAAGTCTGGCTGGGGCTGGCGCTGACGATGGTTTCCCTGCCGATGATGATGTGGTGGTTCTTGGAGTTTTTCCAAGACGGTCTGCGTCCCTTCGCTTTGTGAACGGAGGCGCCGGTGGCGGAAGATCAAGACGAGTCGTCGAAAACGGAAGAGGCGTCCGAGCGAAAGCTGGAACGCGCGCGCGAAGAGGGCAACGTCCCCCTGTCGCAGGAAGTCAAAAGCTGGTTTATGCTGTTCGCGGCGCTGCTGATGCTGTGGGGGCTGGCGCCGTTCGTGATGAAGCGCGTCGCCCTGATTTCCCGCAAATTTATCGAACGTCCCGAACAAATGCCCGTCGACCCGCTGGGACTGCGCGACATGCTGACGGAAACGGGGCTGGATCTGTTCGTGGTGCTTTGCCTGCCTTTGGGGCTGTTTTTCGTTCTGGCGGCGGCGTCCGCGCTGGTGCAGATCGGCTTTTTGTACGCGCCGAAACGGCTGGAGCTGAAATGGGACAGGATCAACCTGTTCGCCAACGCGCGGGAATTCGTCACCAAAGCCAAAATCGTCGACATGATCAAGGGCGTGTTCAAAATCGTCGCGGTCGGCTACGCGGGCTGGCTGGTCGTCAAACCGCGAATCTTGAACATTTTGAACACGTCGGCGTTTGACGTCGCGTCGATTTTGGCGATGCTGCACAAACTGCTGCTGTTGATTTTGATGACGATGGTGATGATCATTTTCGTCATCGCGTTCGCCGACTATTTCTATCAGAAGTTTTCCTACCTGAAACGCCAGCGCATGACCAAGCAGGAGGTCAAGGACGAATACAAGCAGACCGAAGGCGATCCGCAGGTCAAAATGCGTCTGCGCCAGATCCGTTCCGAACGTCTGCGCAAACGCATGATGGCGAACGTGCCGAACGCGTCGGTCGTCGTCACCAACCCGACGCATTTCGCGGTGGCGCTGCGCTACGAGCCGGCGGAGGGCATGACCGCCCCCGTCGTCGTCGCCAAAGGTCAGGACTTCATCGCGCTGAAAATCCGCGAGGTCGCCGCCGAACACGACGTGCCGATCGTCGAAAATCCGCCGCTGGCGCGCGCGCTGTTCGCGTCCGTCGACATCGACGCCCCCATTCCGACGGAACATTACGCGGCGGTTGCGGAAGTCATCAAGTACGTTTATAACTTGAAAGGGAAAACTCTGCCGCAAGGGGGCGGTGAAGAATAATGGCGTATCCTTTTTTTAAAAAACTGGCGGGAATGTTGGGATTTGGCAGTTTTGTCAAAGACTGGGACACCGTCAGGGCTTTGATGGACGCCGAAAACGACGCGCTGGCGCTGTACGCCCCCGACGAATCGATCGTGTACGTCAACGCCGAGGGCAAAAACTTTTTCAAAGCGCCGACGCCCCTGCAATCCGTGCTGGACCGCGTTTTGGACGACGAATCCAACCGTCTGGCGCTGGCAAAACTGGAAGCGGCGGCGAAAAACAACGCCGAAACGTCCGTCGAACTGCTGATGCGTCCCGCTTCGGGCGACGACGATTTTTGGGAATGGCGCCACATTTCGATCAAACGGCTGGACGTCGGCGCGCTGTGGCGCGTCGCCGACATGACCGCGGCGCGCGCCCTGGACGCCGTCCGCCGGCAGGAAACCCGCGAACTGGCGGAGTTTCTGGACATCTTGCCGATCGGGCTTTACCAGATCGACGCGGGCGGCGTGATCCGGTTCGTCAACAGGCGGCTGTGCGACTGGCTGGGCTATTCCGATCCCGCCGAACTGAACGGCGAAAAGCTGACGGGCATTCTGGCGGGCGGGCGCGCGCCTGAACTGGACGGTTTCTGGCACGGCGAACTGACGTTCCGCACGCAGACGGGGGCTATTTTCACGGCTTTTGTCAGCCACGCCGTCTATGACGACAACGGCGAAACGATGCTGCGCGCGTCCGTCGTGCGCGACGTGACCGGACGCGGCGACGGCGACGCCGGAAACAAAGAGGCGGAAATCGGCTTTTCCCGCCTGTTCGCCGAAGCGCCCGTCGGCATTGCTTTTCTGGACAGGGACGGCGTCGTGACGGAAGCAAACTCCGCCTTGTTTCAAATGCTCGAACGCCCGCGCGACGAGGTCGTCGGAACAAGCGTCGGCGAATGCCTCGTCCCCGCCGAATGGGCGGATTTAAAGGATAAAATGGCAAAGCTGGTCACCGCGCGCATGACCCGCGTTTCCGCCGAAGTCAAGCTGAACACCAAACGGGAAAAAATCGCCGCCGTCTATGTCACGCCCATGACGGAAGAGGACGAGGACGGATCGCCAGAGGTTTTCGGATTCATCGCGCATTTTATCGACAACACGGAACGCCGCGCGCTGTCCGACCAGTTGTCGCAGGCGCAGAAAATGCAGGCGGTCGGTCAGCTGGCGGGCGGCATCGCGCACGATTTCAACAACCTGCTGACCGCGATCATCGGGTCGACGGAACTGCTGCTGCAAACCCACCCGCCGACCGATCCCGCTTTCGAAGAACTGAACAACGTGCATTACAGCGCGACCCGCGCCGCCAGTCTGGTCGGTCAGCTGCTGTCGTATTCCAGAAAACAGCCCCTGCGTCCGCAATACATGGACGTGACGGATCTGTTCGCCGAATTGCAGCACATGCTGAAACGTCTGCTCAGCGGCGAAAAGACGACCGCCCCCGTTTCGGTGCGGATCGAAAACGGGCGCAATCTGGGCTATATCCGCGTCGACAAGACGAAGTTCATTCAGGTCGTCGTCAATCTGGCGATGAACGCGCGCGACGCGATGCCCGACGGCGGGACGTTCACGATTTCGACACGTTCGGTCAGGCTGACGGGCGGGCAGTACGTCGGTTCGGAAATCGCCGCCGGCGGCGATTACGTCGTGATCGACGCGGCGGACACGGGGTGCGGCATCAGCGACGAAAATATGAAGCGCATTTTCGAACCGTTCTTTTCGACCAAGACGGGTGGCGTCGATTCGGGGTCCGGGCTGGGGCTGTCGATGGTGTACGGCAACATGCGCCAGTCGGACGGCTACGTTTCCGTCAAAAGCGCGGTGGGCGCCGGAACGACGTTCAGCCTTTATCTGCCGCGCTATTCCGCGGAAGAGGTGCGCCGCCGCGCCGAAGACGAACGCGAAAACGCCGTTTCGTCCGATTTCGACCGTCAGACGGTGTCCCGGCTGGTGCGCGTCAAGCCGAACGCCCCGAAGACGGGCGAACAGTTGCAGTTTTTCTTCGCCGAAGACAAGCCGTCCCTGCCGCCGCCCCTGCTGCCGTCCGATGATTTGAGCGGCACGGGGACGATTCTGCTGGTCGAAGACGAAGACGGCGTCCGCCTGATCACGCGCAAGGCTTTGACGGCGCGGGGCTACACGGTCATCGAAACCGCCAGTGCCGAAGAGGCTTTGGAAAAAATCGAAGACGGCGCGGCGTTCGATTTGCTGATCACGGACATGGTCATGCCGGGCATGGACGGCGTCGGTTTGGCGAAAACCTTGCGCGAAAAAGGGATTTACAGTAAAATTCTGCTGGTTTCCGGTTTTTCGGAGGAAGCCGCCCGCGGCGAAATCAAAGCGATGCCCGACTTTTATTTCCTGTCAAAGCCGTTCAGCTTGAAAGATTTGGGCGAAAAAGTAAAACAGGTCATGGGGGAAAAATGAACGATTATTTCTTTGACGTCGACGCCGTCGCCGCGCTGATCAAACGGGCGGGACGGGCGGTCATGGACGTGTACGCGCAGGACTTCGCCGTTTATGAAAAGGACGACGCGTCCCCCGTGACCGAAGCCGACATGGGCGCGGAAAAAATCATTTTCGACGGACTGCGCGCGTTGACGCCGGACGTCCCCGTCGTCGGCGAGGAACACACCGCCGCGGGCGAAACGGCGGATCTGACGCGGGAATATTTCTGGCTGGTTGATCCCGTTGACGGCACGGCGGACTTTGTGAAAAAAAACGGCGAATTTACCGTCAACATCGCTTTGATCAAAGGCGATTCGCCCGTGTTCGGCGCGGTTCTCGCCCCCGTTTCGGAAACGCTGTTTTACACGGCGTCGCCGACGCGCGCCGTGATGGAAAAGGACGGAAAGACAAGCGTTTTGAAAACGCGCGCCGTTCCCGCCGCGGGATATTCCGTTTTGAACAGCCGCACGCATTGCGACGAAACGGTCGTCGCGCGAATGCTGGCGGGATTGAAAATCGCGGACGGAAAGCCGTGCGGCAGTTCGCTGAAATTCTGCCTGATCGCGGCGGGGCAGGCGGACGTCTACCCCTGTTCCCACCGCACAAAGGAATGGGACACGGCGGCGGCGCACGCGGTTTTGCGCGCGGCGGGCGGCGAAGTGTACGACGCCGTGAACGACGCCGTCCTGACGTACCGCAAACCCGAATTGAAAAATCCGCTGATTATCGCTTTTGGACAAAAGCGTTAGACAAATTTCTTGACGTCCGGCGGCGGGCGTGGCATACTGACGAAAAACGAAAGGCGGAACCATGACCGATTACATTGCGCAAGAACCGAAGATTCCTTTTCAGATTCAGGC
>ERZ808245.544-NODE-544-length-18375-cov-10.639083_pt1 | contig 18375 bp, 14 predicted proteins | sample MGYA00521243_ERZ808245 | MGnify/ENA primary metagenome ERZ808245 (study PRJEB31516, sample SAMN03275576) | gut metagenome | biome: mammalia-associated habitat; material: feces | host: Papio cynocephalus | place: Kenya | collected 2012-07-07 ... | reverse complement strand
TTTAAGCAGAATCCTTCTGGAAAATCCAGCGATCCTGATTGGCTCCCGGATGGAAGCTGGGAGATGCAAAAGTACGTTTATATTGACAAATCACACCGCTATAAATATATGTACGAGTATATCATGGAATGGCACAACACTCCTTTCGACTCGTTGAGCTCGATGAGACCGAGAGCGTATGAGTCAGATCCAGACAATACGGTATATGTCCCCATGTATACCGAGCATGAGCTCAATTCGGAAATCGCGGATAGCAACTGGAGAGGCATCATTAATGTCTATTGTTATATCACTCCACTACAAAAAAACGATTATTCGAAAAGAAAGTTAATGGTTAAATGCTATTATTCTGATTTAAGCACTTTTTCTATTACTTTCTCTATGTGAGTATTTGATGAGCAACAATACGCTAAATTCCGTTTTCGCCCGCTACGATATCTTGGGCGAAAGCATTTACATCGATAAAAGGAACGGCAATTTCTCAAGTTCCTATGAGGAATTGGTGGAATTTCCTTTTTCTGAAGTCGAACCCGCTCCAAAATATTCGAACGATTTGTATCGCTGTGTTACGTTCTGTTTAGAAATATCTGATGCGTGCAATTTGAAGTGCTCGTATTGTTTCAATGAAAACAAAACCGGGAAAAAGATGTCTTTTGAAGAAGCAGAAGGATGCTTGAACTATCTTTTCAAATTTTTCAATAAAGCGGAAAGGTATTTCATCGATGTTTCTGGATGCGGCGAGCCGTTGCTCAATTTAAAACTAATCAACCAAATTGCTGATTACGCGAAACGAAAATCGAATGAAATCGATCGTGAAATTGTTGTCAGTTTCGTAACAAACGGGACGCTTTTGTCTGAAGAGGTCGTCCGTTTTCTTCAAAAGATGGGGATTCTGTTCGGTGTGAGCCTCGATGGCAATAAGCTCGTGCACGATTCTCACCGACAATTCGTAAATGGCGCCGGGACTTATTCCAGCATCACAAGAAACGTAAGCGCGATCGACCATAGAGAGTATTTAGGATGCGCAGTCACGATAACAAAAGAAGTATTTCCTTTGCTCCCAGCCTTGCAAGAGTTGAATCGTTATTTCTCTACGATTTCCGTTAAACCAGTTCGTTCGGAGGAATGGGGGATTGATGAAGAAAGCTGCCTTGCGTGGCTGAAAGAATATGAAGAGCTGGAACACTATTTAGAACAAAGAGTGTCCCTGGGAGACACTTCGTTGCTTTTTTGTTTGCTTAATGGTGCCGATTATTTTGGAAAGTTCATTTTACGTTCGTTTCTCGGAATCAAAGCGTTATCTAGGTGTGACGGCGCTACTGGGAGAGTTGGCGTTTCGATCAATGGTTCCTTTTATCCTTGCATCGCAATGATAGGATCGAATGAGAAACTCGGCGATATGGAAAGCGGATTTGATTTCCGCTCCGCAAAGCAATTCTATGATGGACAAATCGTGAGGGACGATTGTAAATGCTGCGATTTTCGGTTTTTGTGTGGGGGAGAATGCGCCGTAGAAAGAAACGAGCATAATGGTTTGAATAATATGATGTGCAGTTTTAAAAAAGAGCTTATTCTTTTGTCTATGGTTTTCGAAGAACATTGTCGATATTTTGGCGATGATATTTATGACAGAATTATTAATTTCTGCGTGGAAAAACGTAAAAGGACCATGGAAAACCCTTTGTTACGGAAATACAGGGATTCGCATAAGGATCTTACGTTCGTAGAAGCAAGAGAACGGTTTTATGATGCAAAAGAATAATGAGTTTGTTTATAGAAGCCAAGCAATGGGTTAAGAATAGAACTCCTTTATTATGAAAATCGTCATGCTTTGTTTTCCCTCCTATTCAAAAAAGCGTTTTGTTTGGCTTTATGAGAAAAGGTCACCGCTGGCTAACTTGATATAAGTTTTAACTATGATAAACTAGCGATTGTTTGTCGGAGGACGGGTAATCGCAATTACCTTCGTTAGATAAGACACTAAGTGCGCTTAGCTAGGAGGTAATATCGATGAAATTTATTCGCGTCCCATTGTCGGAACATCTTGATACAAAAAGAATATTTTTTGCTGTTATTGCACCGATTTGCATGATGGTTTTTACCTCGTTTTACACTGCGGTTGATGGCATTTATCTTTCTAACGTTGTAGGAACCAATGCTTTCAGTGGCGTTAACCTTATTTACCCTTATTGCGCTATTTTGGGCGGTGTTGGATTCATGTTTGGTACCGGGGGTAGCGCCCTTGTAAGCAAAGCGCTTGGCGAGAAAGAGGAAGAGAAGGCTAACCGCTATTTTTCCTTGATTATCTACGCAACCATCATCATCAGTGTGCTTTTATCCATTGTTGGATTTTTCACGGTGGAACCTTTTGCGCGTTGGATGGCGTCCTTATCTTCTTCTGATGCCCAAGAAGCGATTGATTACGCGATTCGTTATGGACGATTGCTTATGATCGGCATGCCGATGTTTATGCTTCAAAACGTTTTTCAATCTTTCTTCGCTACCGCAGAAAAACCGGTGACAGGGTTCTTGTTTATCGCAGGTGCAGGTATTGCCAACATCGCTTTGGATGCTCTATTTATTGTTGCTTTAAAAATGGAAGTGGAAGGGGCCGCCTTGGCAACATTAATTGGCTATTTTATCGGGGGTGTGCTACCGATTTTGTATTTCGTTTTGAAAAAAGACATTCATATTCATCTAGGAAAAACGAAATTCGACGGTAAGGCGCTTACAAAGGCGGCAACGAATGGCTCCAGCGAATTTGTTTCGAATATCGCTTCTAGTATTGTTTCTATGTGCTACAACGCGCAGTTACTCATTTACGCTGGCCCAAAAGGCGTTTCCGCTTATGGGATTATTATGTACATTTCTTTTGCCTTCATGGCGATTTTCATTGGTTATTCCATTGGCATAGCTCCATTTGTCGGCTACCAGTATGGCGCGAATAATCATGAAGAGCTTCATAACATCTTCAAACGTTCTCTTATCATCGTTGGCATTATCGGCGTTTCTATGTTCGTCTTATCTGAAATCGTCGGTCCGTATTTCTGCATGGCTTTCGCGCAGCACGACCCAGAATTACTAAATATTTCAACTACCTCGGTCCGCATTTATTCCTTCGTTTTCTTAACAGCAGGATTCTCTATTTTCGGTTCAAGTTTCTTCACAGCTCTTAATAATGGGCTTGTCTCTGCTATTATCTCAATCGTGAGGGCTATCGTATTTGAACTAGTTTGCATTTTCGTTTTTCCGCCCTTGCTAGGACTCAATGGCATTTGGGCAGCAGGGCCTTTTGCGGAAATTGGTTCTACGGTAATGACCGTTTTCTTCTTCATAAAAGAAAGAAAACGATACCATTATTAATCGTTCCTTATTGTTTTTATGGAGCACATTATCTCGGAAATAAAACTACGTTTTTGTGTTCTAAGAAACGAAAATATAACACCCCCTCTTCGATATTTTGCATCAACGTTAGTAGCGGTTATTGCTTCCTAAGATATCAATTTTGTGCAAATAGAGCTCATAAAGCTCTTTGCGGTTGGGAAGAGTGAACACTCTGCTATCGATTGCTTCTGGGTGTTCTTTTAAAATCCGGCGTGTATTCGCTAAGGCGGCAATCCAGCCATCGGTTGCGATATTCACTTTCGCTACACCAAGTCTTGCCGCTTTACGAATCTCTTCATCGGGGATTCCGACCGTTTTTTCCAAATGACCACCATACTCGTTAATCATATTCACGTATTTTGGATCGATATTGCTTGAGCCATGGAGGACAATCGGGTAACCAGGGATTTCTTCTTCGATTTCGTGCAAAATATCGTAGCGGAGTGGTGGCAATTTGCCAGTTTTGTCCGGTTTCATTTTCACGAGCCCGTGACACGTTCCGATGGAAATAGCAAGGGAATCGCATCCGCTTCGCTTGATGAATTCAATCGCCTTCTTTGGGTTTGTATATTTCGTTTCTTTATGAGTACCCCCTTCGCCTTCTTCTTCACCAGAAAGGATACCGAGTTCCGCTTCCACGCTGACATTGAATTGGTGCGCGTATTCCACGACTTTTTTCGTTAAGGCGAGATTCTCTTCAAATGGCAATAAGCTGCCATCAATCATCACACTAGAAAAACCATTTTCGATCGCTTTTACGCAGTCTTCGTAAGACTTACCGTGGTCAAGATGAAGAGCAACAGGGAGAGAAAGCCCTGCTTTATGAATCCTGTCAACGACACCTTGGATCATCCTAGATAGCATTTCGCCCTCTAGTTGCTTCAGCAAATTCGGCGATGCGAGGAAGATAATGGGGGAACGTTTTGCGATTATTGCATCGCATATCGCGTTGGTTTGCTCTAACGAAATGCTATATAAGGCGGGAATGGCGTAATGTTCGCTTTCCGCTTTCGAAAACATCTCTTTTGTGTTCGTAAAACCATAATCGATGAAATTTGGCATAAAAACTCCTTGCATGGATTTCTTCCATTATAAAACATACTTCGTTAAATTACTTACTATTTTAAAATTGTGTAGTCTTAATCGAAAAGCGTGGTTTACTTTTGCTTGCTCTTCCCGTAAAAACAAAGAATACTTAATTTATGATTGTGTTCTATGATTTAGACGGCACTTTAATTGACTCGAAATGCGAAATTGTCGCGACGCTTAATGAGTCTTTGCGCCGCTGCCGCATTCCATTAAATGACAAGACAAGCGAGTTTAAAATCGGACCCCACCTTGTCGATTTGATCCCCGCTGCTTTTCCAAAAGGCTATTTTACAAAAGAAAAGCTAGAAGAAGTGATTGCCGTTTATCGTAGCATCTACAACTTTAGTGATCATAAAATGACGCATCCTTATAAGGGGATTGATGAAATGATTATTCATGCCCCGTATAAGCAGTATTTGCTCACGAATAAACCGATGGGTCCAGCAAGCAAAATCCTTGCAAATTTCAATTGGCTTTCTCATTTTGAGGCCATTTGGCCGAGCGATTCTTCAACAGGCGAGACTAAAATCACGTTGTTAGAAAAAGCGAAAAATCTCTTTAAGGAAAGCATCATCATGGTCGGCGATACCTCCCCGGATATTCTTGCTGCCAAAACAAATGGTGTTTATTCCATTGGCGTTTTGTATGGCGAAGGAAAGAAAGAAGAACTCGTATCCGCTGGTGCAAACTTGCTCGTCTCTACACCATTCGAACTTCGTGAACGACTCATGGAACTATGGAAAGAAGAAAATCGTAATTAGCCTTTGAGGCTACTCCTCGCCCCTAGGAACGTAGTAGAATAACAGCACGACACATAAACTAGGAGATTCTTACATGAAAGGTATTATTCTTGGTGGCGGGAACGGTTCCCGATTATATCCTCTTACTTTATCGACGAATAAATTGCTGATTCCTTTGTATGATAAACCAATGGTCTATTATCCTTTGGCCACGTTGATGCAAGCAGGCATCCGCGACGTGATGATTATTTCCAATAGTCGCGATTTAGAACGCTTCAAAATGGTGTTTGAAGACGGCTCAAAACTAGGGATGCATATCTCTTATGGCGTCCAAGAGGTGCCGACAGGCATCGTGAGCGCTTTCCTTATTGGCGAAGAATTCATTAAAAACGAAGAATGCGCGTTGATTCTTGGTGACAATCTTTTTTACGGACCCAGCATGGAAAAATGCTTAATGGCGGCGTCGAAGCGAGCGAAGGAGGGTGGCACCACATTATTCGGATATCGAGTTTCCGACCCAGAACGATTTGGCGTCGTTGAATTGGACAAGAACAACCGTGCCTTATCCATCGAAGAAAAACCGAAGCAGCCAAAATCGAATATCGCCGTCACCGGTTTGTATTTTTATCCACGCGATGTTGTCAACAAAGCGAAAATGGTGAAACCTAGCGCGAGAGGAGAATACGAAATTACGGACTTAAATAACTTGTATTTGCAAGAAGGGAACGTTTGCGTCGAGACTCTTTATGGCGAAGACCAATGGTTTGATGCAGGGACTTTTGATTCTTTGCTTGAAGCCGGCAACCGCATCCAAAAAGTTGAAAAAGAAGGGCTGTCTGTTGCTTTTATTGAACAAATCGCTTACGAAAAAGGCTGGATTAATAAAGAACAATTGATCGCGATAGGGGAATCGATGAAAAAGAATTCCTATGGTGAGCATCTTCTATCGCTTGTGAAATAGAAAACATGGAAAAGAATATTCTTGCACTCGATTTGGGGAAAGGTTCCTTAGGCATGGCAATTTCGCGAAGTGGCATGTTGGCCACACCGCTTGAGAACCTTCGCTTCAAGGCCACACATTATGAAGAAGCCATAATGGGCATAAAACGTGTCTTTCTGAGAGAAAAAGTGGAACATTTTGTGATTGGTTATCCTCTTTTCCCAAGCGGCGATCCATGTGAAATGACTCCGATTGTGGAATCATTCATCCTCCGACTCAAATCCGAATTCCCTTCCATTCCAGTGACGAAAGTGGACGAAAGAAATAGCACGGTTGAGGCCGCGATGATGTTTCATGCCTCTGGCGAATCCAGCAAAAAGCAGAAACACCATATTGACTCTGGCGCGGCAGTCATTATTTTGGAACGCTACCTCACTTCAATCGGTCAGAATTAGACTCTTTTGTAAAACATCGGCCGTATCATTTATAATATATGGGCAATGAAAAAAGCTTTGGTCTTGTGCGGTGGGGGCTCTCAAGGGGCATATGAACTCGGCGTTTGGGAGTATTTAAATGAAATAGGCGCGCATTTTGATATTGTCGTTGGGACTTCCATCGGCGCGCTTATGGGGGCGATGTATGTATCTCAAGATTTCGATAAATGCGTGCGCTTATGGGAAAACATCTCTCCGGGAAAGGTGATGGAAAACGGCTTTAATCTGGATAGTGATTTTTTGGATTTGCCTTTGGAAAAGGGAGCAAGCACTCTTCTTCGTTTTGGAAAAAGCTACCTTGCAAACAAAGGAGCGGATGTTTCGCCATTAATTCAAATCGTGCGAGATAATATCGATCCAAAAAAAGTTTTAGCTTCGAAAATCACCCTAGGAGTCGTCACGACGGAATATCCATCATTTAAAGAAGTGGATGTTGAGATTCATAAGCAAAAGGAGGAGGACGTGTTATCTTATTTGCTCGCTTCCGCCTCGTGTTGGCCTATTTTTCCTGTGTTTAAAATCGGGGAGAAAAAATTTGTTGACGGCGGGCTAATCAACAACCTTCCAATCGATTTCGCGCTTCGCTTAGGGGCCGAAGAAATCGTCGCCGTTGTTTTGCGTGCGTTCCCGAAAACGCCGCAACGGTTTGAACTGACTGAGCTTCCTTTTGTTAGAGTTATCGATTCTGCTCACGATTTGGGGCCATTGTTAAGACTCGATCCATTGGCTTCAAAGAAATTACGAAAAATTGGTTATCTCGATGCGAAAAAAGTGTATGGGAAGGCTTATGGAAAATGGTTTACGTTTCGGCCCTCTCCATTCTTATTCAAGCAAGCAAATCGCTTTGTTTCGAATTTATTCCATTGCTTTTATCGTAGCAAAAAAGAAATCGATCGTTTTTTGGATCTACAATCGCCTTCATCGGCCCTAGATTATTATCTCGGCACGCTTGAAGGGCTTGGAAAACTATATCGTCTTCCTTACTTACAGGAGTATTCTCTACCGGAGTTCATTTCCGCTTTAAAAGAGGCGATGGAAGAAAGACATCCGACTAAAAAAGAGGATGACCCCCTATCTAATCCGAATGTCATTAATGTGATTGCGAAGGGCGATATCGGTTTTTATGCCGCCCTTCACTACCATTTCATGAAAGGGGATGCTGAAAAACGGGTCGAAAGATTCATCGGCAAGAACCCTTCTATTCCCTTGGCCTTATCCCTTTTTGAAACACACAAAAGCCTTTTTTGACGATAAAGAAAACGAATCGGGCACCCATGGAAAAGACGAAAATTAATTATTACCGAATCTCATTAAAAGAAATGGAGGCGATCCCAAACGGAGAAAAACCCTCCTTGCTTTTACATTCGTGCTGTGGACCATGCGCTTGTTGGCCATTACTTTTTTTGTGCAAGAAATTTCAAGTCACGATTTATTTCAACAATAGCAATATCTATCCTTCGAAAGAGTATGATCGCAGGTTAGAAGAGCTGAAAAAATTGCTCACTTATATCAAAAAAGATTATGGGTATGATGTCGCTCTTATCGTCACTCCCTACGCAAACGAGGAATACAATCGCTATTTGTCGCCTTATAAAGACGACCCAGAGGGTGGAAGAAGATGCAAGATGTGTTACGAAAAACGCATGAAAGAGGCCTATGACTACGCGGAAGTCAATGGCTTCGACTATTTCTGCACCGTGATGACGATTTCTCGACAAAAAGATAGCCAAGTGATGAATGAGATTGGCAAAAAATTAGAGGGTGAGCACAAAAGGACTAAGTATTTTTATAGTGATTTTAAAAAGGCAAACGGCATTGTCCTTGGCCGCGAATTAAGAATCAAATACGGTCTTTATAACCAAAATTATTGTGGCTGCGTTTATAGTTATGAAAAACGTTTAGCGTGGGATAAAGAACATCCAAAAACGGATGAGAAATCGAAATAACCATGCAAAAACCTATTCAAATCAGCGGTTAATGATGAGATTACTTGCGACGGCGTCGTTATAAATGCCGATAAATCCTTTTTCGATTTGCTCTTTGGTAAGCCGCTTTCCGCGGAGAAGTTTTGCGATAAGCGCGCTATACCCGCCGACGATAAAGGCGCTTACATAATCCTTTCTATATTTGATGTGATATACGTTGCTTAACTCATCAATCAATCGGTTGACGATATTCTCAATCGTGCCGTTTAAGACTTCGCTTCCCAAAGAATTGTTGCTATCGATGATGGAAAGAATTTCCTCTTTGCGGTTAAAGCATTCCTCAATGACTTCTCCGCTTATGAGCGCGCATGTTTCGCACAAAGAAGTTGCTTGATTCCTTGCTAATGAAGAAGCGCATTTTTTATAGATTTCATCCGCGATGGAATTGACGACATCGTTTAAGAGATCGTACTTATCGTCATAATGACGATAAAAGGTCATTTTATTGATATGAGCGGAATCACAAATGTCCTTCACGGATATTTTTTCAAAAGGCTCTTCTTTAAGTAGGGTAAGAAGCGCATTCCTTAAATCGCGCTTGCTGCGATAGATTCTAAAATCATGTTCTTCCATATTACGTACTTCCTTAAACGTAGCGATATGCATACGTATTAGTTCATTCGTATGCGTAACTTCTTTGACAAGCGAATTATTTGGCTTATGGTTATTCACGCCTGTTTACTAGAGGCAAGATAACAATACACCTGTATTCATAAATTGAAAGGAGAAAAAGATGAAAAAAATCGCCGAATTCATTGTTAAATTCCGCACGTTATTTCTTGCCATCTTTATCGCCTTTGGCGCTTATTGCGTGTACGGAATGACACAAACGAAGATTGAATATGATGTCTCCACTTATTTAAGCGAAACCACCGACACGAAAAAAGCCTTAGGCATCATGGACAAAGAGTTTTATACCTTCGGCTCAACGACGATCATGGTTAAAAATGTCTCCTTCTTTGAAGCGGATAAACTTCACGAAGACATTTTGGATATCGATGGCGTCAAGGATCTCCCCTTTTATAATACGGAGGATTATTACAAGGACGGATGCGCCCTTTTTTCAATCACTTATGACGGAACAGAAGATGATGAAGTCACGCTTTCGGCCTATACGAAAACGAAAGACATCTTGTCTTCCTATGATTATTACGTGAAAAACGATTTGGCGGATAACTATGCCGACTCCTTACAGACTTCCATCAATTTCGTTCTTCTTATCGCGGTGGCAATTATCATTATCGTTCTCCTATTTACCAGTGAATCATTCATGGAAGTCCCTGTCTTTTTGGCGACATTCGGGATGGCCGCTTTAATGAATATGGGTACCAATTATTGGCTTGGGACGATTTCTTTTGTTTCGAATTCTGTTTGCTCGATTCTTCAACTTGCCCTCGCAATCGATTACGCGATTATTCTTGCTAATCGCTTTCAAGAAGAAAAAGCATTTTCTAGGAACGATAGCAAAGAGGCAATGGCGGTGGCATTAAGCAAGGCGATTCCTGAAATCGGCGGCTCCTCTTTGACCACGATTGCCGGCATGGCCGCTTTAACGACGATGTCTTTCCGCCTTGGCGGCGATTTGGGCTTTGCCTTAATCAAGTCCATTCTCTTTTCAATGGTTTCTGTGTTCTTCATCATGCCTGCGCTTTTGCTTTTGTTTGATAAACCTATTACGAAAACCATGCACAAAAGCCTTGTCCCAAAGATTTCTTGGCTTGGCAAATTCGATGTGAATAGCAAATACGTCATGCCTGTTTTGTTCCTTGTTTTAGCAGGGGTGTCTTGCTTCTATTCCTTCAAAGTCGACTATTGCTTTGGACAAAACACCATCGATACCAATCGCCCAAGCGAAGCGATGATTGCGAAACGGGAAATCGCGCGCGTTTTCGGCGACAGCAACCAATTCGTCATCGTTCTGCCTGGCAATGATTACGATGAGCAATATGACATCCTGAATATGGTGGAAGAAGAGCCGCTCATCAAAAGCGCAACGGGAATCGCGAACGTCGAAATCACGCAAAACGACATTACGTATCGCTTGCCCGAGAAGATGAACTATCGCGAATTCTCTGAATTCTTAAATACAGATGATAGCAACACTGATGCGATTTATAACGCCTATGCCTTCTTTAGCAAAGAGGATAGCAAAGACGCCGCGGAAGAAGTCATGATTTATCAAGCCAACAAGCTTGCTTATGAGGCTTCCCTTATCGAGCTCGCCGACACGGCTTTTGAACACGACGATTTCATTCAGGCGATTCTTGCCGATGACGCGGACGCTTTAGAAAATTACGAAGACATTCGCGACCAGATTCAAGACGCCGAGAAACAGTTGATCGGCGAACATTATTCTCGCCTTGTTTTTGAAATCAGCGGGAGCGATGAATCGAAAGATACTTTCGCCCTCATCAAGCGCCTTCAAAAGAAAGTGAAAGATAAATACCCCAATGCCATTTTCGCGGGGGACGCGATGGCGAATTATGACATCTCGAATAGCTTCACCTTAGACAATACAAAGGTTAGCGTCTTCACGATCCTTTTCGTTTATGTCATCTTGCTATTCACGTTCAAAAACTGGGCGATCCCTCTTCCGCTCGTCTTCACCATCCAAAGCGCGGTATTTATCAATTTAGCATATTTTGCCTGGGTGGGAAGCAATTGCTATTTCTTCGTCAACCTCATCGTTTCCGCGATTCAAATGGGCGCGACTATCGATTACGCGATTGTCATCACGAACCGCTACATGGATTTGCGAAAAAATAGCCAGAGTCGCGCCCAAGCCATGATCGATTCCTTGAACCAGGCTTTCCCAACCATCCTCACGAGTGGAACCATTCTTGTTTCCGCCTCCTTCTTAATCGGAATCATGGTGGAAGACCCGCTCATTTCCACATTGGGTTCCTGCTTATGCAGAGGATGCCTTATCTCGATCGCCTGTGCGATGATCGTGATGCCTTCTTTGCTCCTCTTATTCGACAGATTCATCGACAAAGCGGATCTGGAAGAGAAACTGAATTTCTTCAATCGCGAGCTCAATATGCCTATGAAAAAAATCAAAAAGAGAATTCGAGCGGTGGAATCCGCCATTGATTCGAAAGTGGAATCCGTTTCGCAAACGGAGAAAGGAGAAAACAGTAAATGAAAAAAACGATTTTGATGATGCTTGGGGCCCTTTCTTTGGCCTCCTCGTCCTTATTAATTCAAGAGCCAACGCTTCGCGCATTGGCGGAAGGGGAAGAAGAGTCGCCCTCTGGCGAGTCTTCATCATCCTCTTTGTCTAACATCAATTACTATCTTTGCTTATCAAACCAGAACTATCGGCAAAAGAACGCGAATCGCTTCAATTACGAGGAAAGCGATTCCCTTTATCACCTAGAAGAAGTGACTCTCTCTAACACGATTGATTTTTACGTCGGCGGGGACGATGGGACGAAGTGGCTAGACACAGACGGCACGAATTATCGCGTCGATGAGGCGAACCTCCTTTCCTATGATTTCCTTTTTTCGCCGACGAAAATATTTTCTTCGGAAGAGAACGGATATACCAAAACCAATACCCATTTCACCTATAAAATTCATACAAAAGATAACGTTAAAATTTTAGTGAATGAAGTCGAAAAGGAACTTACTTATAACGCTTATCAAAACGTTTATGAGGCTTATTATCTTTCTTCGATTGAGCTACACGCTAACGATGTCGTGAAGAAAGAGGAAGAAACCCACACCATCGAAAATGATGGCTATTATCGAATTGTGTATACGCCTGGAAAAACAATAGACGGCAACGAATACCTTTTCGACGAAAATGGGAATTATGGAAGTGGCGATGATTATATTTATCACCTCTATATCGAAGATGCGCCTCTTTATTATCTTGCTTTTGAGGAGCAGCTTCGTAGCAAAGAGGAAGGGGTTGGCGTGCGCGACTATCTCGCGTATCCATTAACTCGTGATGAGTCCAAAGTGACTACGCCTACTTACCGTTCGCCTTCTTTCTTCGTCGATGAAGAAAATAAAAAACTCCATTACATGCTTTATCGGAAGGAAAAAGATCACTATAAGCGTGTCGATGAGGATGACGAATGGAGCAAAACCATTATGATCACCGATCGGGGATGGAACCAATTCCTCATCACGGATAACGCTTCTTCTTTCTCTTTGACGAGCGAAGAGGAAACGGCGGATTTCAAAGGCTTCTACCTCGCGGGCGATATGAACGATTACCTTTATGACGAGGAGGGAAGGATCGATTTGTCCGACGATTATAAATTCGTGAAAATCGGAGAGGACGGAGATTACTATAACAAAGACTACGACCAGTACCTTCTTACGCTCCTCGTGGATGAAAATGGTGCCTCTTTCTATATCAGCAATGGGAAAGATAAGTATCGCGACGGGAAAGATTTGATCACCATTAACGATGCGGGCCGTTATGACATTCTTTTCAGCGAAGAGCATGTTTATGGGAGAGGAAGGCATTATCGCTATTCCTTGCTCGATGAAACAAAAGACATCGAAGAGGTGGAAATCGCTTCTACTGCCGCTTGGAATGAGTTCGCTTCGCACTGCAATAGCGATGCTTCTTATAGTGAAAACAAAGTCGTTTATTTAACAAAAGACATTGATTTTGTAGGGATTTCGTTCACTCCGATTCAAAATTGGAGCGGCGCATTCTATGGGTCTTTCCATATATTAAAGAACATCACCCTTTCATCAAATTACGCCCAATCTAGTGTTTTTGAGCTCGTGAGCCAAAAAGGTTCTATTGAGCGATTGTTGGTGGAAAACTTCACGGCGAATCTTGGGGGCACGGATAATGTCGGCCTTGTTGGCAAAAACTACGGGAATATCGATAAAATCACCCTTTCAAGCGGCGAATTGGTCGGAAAGAGAAACGTCGGTCTCGTCGCAATTAACGGTAGAGCCAAATATGAGAAAGGTGACGCGCCGAATAGCAATGAGACCTATCAATTTGGCACCATCTCTAACTGCGTGAACCGCGCTTCGATCCGTGGGGGGAGCAATGTCGGCGGCATCGCTGGACTCAATCTCGGAATCGTGAAAGGGGCAACGAACGAAGGATCCGTCTCTGGCTACAATTCCTCCTCGAACGCGACCGTTCTCAATATCGGTGGCATCGCCGGGTATGGCGTTGGCAAAATCTATGATTCCTTGAACAAAGGCAAGATCCTTAGTCAAAATACTTCTCTATACGTCGGTGGCATCGCTGGATTAGATAATGGCGAATGCTATTTCGTCAAAAACGAAGGATCGGTCCAAGGTGATAAATACATCGGAGGGATCGTCGGCTATTATGGTTCGGTGAGCAAAAATGAAAACGATCTCACGAAATATTTCGAAGGCACCCCGTATGAAGAATTCGTCAAAGATTATTTTGCGACCGGGGAAGAAGAGGACGAGCAATATGATGGCGTGAAAAACGCGTTTGCTTATGCTATGAATTTCGCCTCGGTGCGCGCAAAAGGCTATGTTGGCGGCATTATCGGCAGCGTTTCCTCCTCTTCGCTCATCATCAAAAACTCTATGTCTCATGCCGATATCCTCGCTAGCTCTGGCAATGACGCTGGCGGTATCGTCGGCGATTTAGGGAGCGCGAGCGTTCGCTCTTCCTTTAGCACTGGCAAAATCAAAGCCAAGAAATATGTCGGCGGAATCGCTGGGAATGGCGGCACGATCCTCGATTCTTTTTCAAGTGCGACCCTTGAAGGCGATGATTATGTTGGCGGCTTAGCAGGGTACGCTAGCGCGATATCTTCCTCCATTTCCAACACGCTTCTTCTTGCGGAAGAGAGTAATGCGCACGTTGGTGAAATCGCCGGCGGTTCGAGCGCTTATATTGAAGCGACGAGTTCCTTTAGCGATTCCTTCGCCTATAACTATTACGTCGGAAACAAAGGCGGCGTCAATGGCGTGGAGTACGCTTCTAACGATGCCGCAAAGCATCTATTGCCTTCCATCTTAGCGAGCAAAGGAACTCTGTCTAGCGCCCTTTCTTTGCATTTCGATCATGACTATTGGGTGGGTGGGAATGACGAAAAGACCTACCCCGTGCTCAAGAATTTCCTCGAAGTGGAAAAGAACGATGACTTCGGTGATGAAAATGAATTCGCTGCTTTATTTGCGAAAAACGCCTCTCTTCTTTCTGCGACCGCTGAGCATGATTCCCGCATCACCTATCTCGTTTCTTTCATGGAATGGAGAGAAGAAGGCGGGGACCTCTATAACGAGGCGAGCGAACTCCAATATCAAAACTATGAAAATACGGCGAACGTGCGTCTATATGATGGGGATATCCTATCCGCGCCCGAGTTTGTTTACGCGATCAAGAAAAACGATCAAGACGTCTATGAAGGGAAAGAAGGAACCTATCTCGTTTCTTATTCTCTCCCATCTTCTATTTCTTCTAACACCGTGATTTACGCTTCCTATCAAAAAGCGACGACCGCGCTAAAAAGCGAGGACCAAAATCTCATCGTGGTCGGCTTATTTTCGGAAGAAGCAAAAGCTTCTCTCGTATTCGAAGGGAATTCCTATCGCGTCAAAGTGACAATGGGGGAGCAAGAGATTCCTTTGGAGAACGTCGTAATTAAAGTGAAGAAGTCCCTTTTCCCTGAGCAAGACCTCTATTTTTTGACGCAAGGGGGATGGCAAAAAATCGACTGCCAAGACGATGGGGAATACTTCCGTTTCGTCTATTCTTCCTCTCAAGCATTCACCGGCATTCAAAAAGAGCAAAAGCAGTTCCCTTTGTGGGCGACGGTCACGCTTTCTCTCTTAGGGGGAATCGCTCTTACTTCCGGCGTTTCCCTTCTTATGGGGCATCGAAAAAAGAAGAAAGCCAAAGCCATCAAGTAATTGCATAAGAACGAAGCCATGAAAAGTGGCTTCGTTTTTTACTCTGTGGACCGATAGGGACAGCCTAAAACCGCCTGCTATGCGGGCAAGACGATAAGAAGCCGTGGCGGTCATGAAAATAGTACTCCGGGGGAGTACGATCGCAATGCTCAGTTGCCTTTGGCCCAAGGAGGACTTTAAATTATCCCACTTAAGAACGACGAAGTGCCGAGCCTGTCTCACGCGAAACGGGATTGCAAATGTCGCATCGTGCTCACGCCCAAGTACCGGGGGAAGGCCGTATATTAGCGCTAATGTGAATATGTACTGTACATTTAAGTCAACGTGAAAATGTACACGGGCACACGAGCGCTTTTCCCTTTTGGAAGCTCAGTCCCCTGGGGATGCGCATATAATCGCCCGGAAGAGAGGCTTCTATGGATGAAGACCTGGATCATAAAGGAGACAAACCCGTTCGCGGGTAAGTAAGGGCGGCAAGGGCAATTGGGCGATTTAAAAAGGGCATGCTTGCCCCTGCCAGTAATCGGCCTTGTAGGCCAGATCGGAAAACCGCGCCTTGAAGACGGGATTTTTATTTTGTTGCGAATATCGCTCAAATGGCAGTTAAAATAGGGCTTCTATTCGTATGGGGAAACAGGTCGACGCTCAAAATGAACACCCATCCTACGTCGTATCGACACGGGAATAGGCGGCCTATACCTGTACACGTTGGAAGGGCGAATCGAAAACCTATTTCAGTTCTTTTGAATAATCATCAAATTCATCGATAATTATATATTTTTTTGAGTACTCTTTCTCGACCAAGGAACGAAACTCGTTTAATTTATCAACGAATTTTTGGCATTCTTCTTTCGATGAAAAACCCTTGTAAGAGAATTCATGGGTATCGTTGACAAAAATAGCCATGTACTCTTTCGCGATGATTGTTTTTAATTCGTCTAGCCGCTGGCTTGGAGGGTTTTCTTCGGGAAAATCATTTTCCGTCAAAACATCCTTTTTCTCGTAAGTCCAAATTGGATAGCAACCATATTCAAGCATCAATTTTAGTATTCTCATTTCGATTTTATCTCCTTCCATTTATTTGTAAGATGAACACCGACTAGATAACCGTTGTCACTTATCGTAATTGCTAAATGAACAACTCGCTTGTCAAATGTGGTCTCATATACTGGTCTGTTCACGCCACTTATGCCGACGATTTTCGCTTCTTCAACAGCTTTTTTAATCAGTTCCGGTATCCGTTTTATTGATATTCCGTTCTTTTTCAACTCTGGAGCGTGTTTCTCGATGATGTGCTTCAATCCAGAAGGCTTCGGTGACTCTGACTTTGACTTGCCTTTTTCAAGCCATATTATTTTACCATCCTTGCCTTTGACTATGAAAACAACGTTCTTCTCCGTTATCTTGCCGCCGCGATCCTTCACCTCTTTTACAAGGAGTTGTTCTTCTTTGGAGAGGAGAGAACGTGTTCGCTTCTTGGTCTTTATTGCGCGGTTCTGCTCTTCCAAAGCCGTCATCTTCTTCGCGGAACGCGTATTGGAAAACAGGTTGCTATTCGGCTTCATTTTTCTTCCTCCTATACGCTTTGTGCGTTCTGCATTCATACTCTTTGATTTCGATGTCAGGATCGCTGAAAAACTCATCTAGGAAGCGGTAGTTCCCCGACCCATAGAGGACGATTCGCTTGATCGATTTGCTTTCAACGAGACGCCTCAAGCCCCGCTTAAACAATTCGCGATTCACTTTGTGCTTCAATCCGCTTGCTAAAATGCCGATGGAAACGATGTCGCCGCTCCTAATCCCGTCAAAGCAGTAATCGAACGAGCCGTCGAAGCCCCACCTCGCATTCGCGATCACTTTCTTTTTGCAGATCTGGCCATACCAATACCCGAACGCGTTCATCCTATACAGGTTGTAGATTTTGAGCGGCTCTGGGAAATCGAGATAGGTCGAGAAGTCCGGGGCTACGATTCCCGCGAAACGATCCAAGATCTCATATGCCTTCTTCGGGTAGTTCCAAATTCCGCTTGGCCCATCGAAGTTCTGATCATCCTCATAGAAGCAGACGAACGATTCATGGCGAAAATTCTTATTCGCTTTAGCCTCTGTGTTGAAGATGGCCTTCGCCTCCGAATAGGTGATGACCGATTTCGGGAATTCATCCGTGGTGGACGGGCATAACGGGATGTCGTTTTCAGAGAAAGTCGCCCCTTTGACCATGAACGCGTTCCAGATGTCCTTACAATTTTTTCTTTTTTCCATAAATTAAATTCGATTCCTTATTTGGCCTCCCCCATATTTGCTAAAATGAATCTGCGGAAGGCCGATTACGCATTTAATTTAGCTATTTCGCGTTTTCGATTTGCGAACCCAAGCGAAGTGATGCGTAATGATGCGAAATTTGCTTTCGGAGGTTCTATGGATTTCTCAAAATTTGCCAACATATTCAAAGAGGCCTATCAAGGAGGGACGGCAAGCCTGGAAGGTCTTTTCGATGTCTTACTTTGCAATTGCCTGACTGACGAAGGAAAGAAAGACGAGGTTTCCGGGTATACAAGAAAAGCGAAGGAGAATTTAATTAATGGGAAAACGCCATTCGGACGATGCGCAGCCAGATATGTCGATTTTTTCAGCACTGATATTTTTGAAACCTATCTATATGATTTAGAGGACGACATTCCTAAGAGATTGGTCGCAGCATTCAAGCCATATATTAAGGGAATCGTTGAAGAGAACTACAGTCAAAAAATAGCGCAACAATTTTCAGAAATTTTCATGGCGACTGCTTCCGATTATAAAAACCGACGTAAAGAGCATCTTGAAAAATTAAAGAATATTTACGATGCCCAGAATGGGCGATGCGG
>ERZ808245.541-NODE-541-length-18434-cov-35.529354_pt1 | contig 18434 bp, 20 predicted proteins | sample MGYA00521243_ERZ808245 | MGnify/ENA primary metagenome ERZ808245 (study PRJEB31516, sample SAMN03275576) | gut metagenome | biome: mammalia-associated habitat; material: feces | host: Papio cynocephalus | place: Kenya | collected 2012-07-07 ... | reverse complement strand
ATAAATGTAGTATAAGTGCCTTAAAAGTGCCTTAAAATCGATTGCACGAGAAAAAATAAAAGGGATTGAATATTACAACCCCTTTGTAAATTTTATAACATTAGTATCGCTAACAGAATACCAATGATTTTTAAATAAGTATCTTTGAAAGTGGATGTTGTTTTTTTCATCCTCCACCCAGATATATCCATCCCAATAGGATGGACATATTAGCATTATTTTTTTTGCGTCTTGCAGGACGCTTCTTTTATTAGACCCCTCTGTTAGGGTTATCTTACGCCAATTGGCGTAAGCAAATGCTTTGTACTTTTTCATAACTATTTGATTTTTAATGGTTTATATTAAAGGGTTGTAATGTGGCATAAGTAAAATGCCCTTTTTTGGACATCGATATATATCCGATTTCTTCGTTTCCTTTTTCGTCCTTTATCCAATAAGACGAGGACGAATTTGGGGTTAAAAATCCCCTTATTGTCTGCAATAAATAGCTCTTCAATTGAGCTTTATTATTGCCCTCAATAGGGATCAAAAACCCGATCCCATAAAAAAAGAAATTCGCTTTGTACTTCATAACATTATTTTTAACTGTTTCAAAGCCACTTGCAAGCGGGCTTGTTTGCTTCATCTGAGAACAAAGGTAGGGCAAAAATTTGAATTGTGCAAATAAATTCTAACTTTTTTTTCAACTTTTTTACATCCGCTTTCTTAATGCTTTGATAATAAAGGCTTTGAATAAAGGGCTGAAAAAACAAATATAGGTCATTTGTAATTATATATATATGAGGCTTTCAATTATTGGGTGAGGATGTTCGATGTTCTTTGCTTATTTATGCTCGTTTATGCTTATTTATGCTCATTCATTGGGTGGCGATGCTCTTTTGTGTGATGCTCTTTTGTGGGGTTACTTGTATGATGCTCTTTGTATGATGCTCTTTTGTATGATGCTCTTTGTTTGATGCTCTTTTGTGGGGTTACTTCGTTTATCGCGAATTACTTAATCACGCTCCCACAAGCCTGCAAGCCCGTTTTTTTAGCGTTTTAGCCCTCAGAAAGGGGGGCGCAAAACCACCCACTGCAAGCTGACAAAAAGAACAGTGCAAAGTGCCGTAGTTGTGGCTATAAAACTTACAAAAAGTCGCATTTTTGGGTGTTTGGTCTCCGAAAACACGGGGGAAACACTTTTAAGTACTTACAAAAAGTCGCATTTTTGGGTGGTTTTGGTGCAAGAGTGTACAAAAAGGGTGCAAAAGGGTGGTATAAAGGTATTACAGGAGGGGCAAAAATGTAAGTAGTCGGAGAGCGTGGTTTTTGTTCCAGTCGCGGCAGGGTAGCCGTTTGGATGAAAGGGGGCTGCATTTTAGACCCCCCCCTATATGAGAGGAGAGGGGGAGGGGGAGTTAGTCCGCCCAAAATGCGCGGTACTAAAAATAGGAAAGGAAGTTCTCCACAAAGTGCGCGGTACTAAAATGGGAAATTAGGGAAAAAGTAGTAACTTTGGGAAAAAAAGGAGGAAGAAAAATGGGACAAAAGAGTAAAGAAGCGGAAGAGAGGAGGATAGAGATGGCGGAGGGGATAGTGAATGGGGGGTTACATGCGGATATAGGGAGAGAGGTTGGGGTAGCAAGGAGTTTTGTAAGTCAGTTGAAAGGGGATTTGTTAGATGAGTGGAAGCGTGCGAACATAGGTGCGATAGATGACATGGTAAGTCGGGAGATAATGCGGATAGACAATTTAGAGGAGGTAGTGATGAGGGACTATGAGAGCAGCAAGCGGGTATTAAAGCCTATGGAGTATGCGGCGTTAATGGCGAGGGGGTTGAGTATGGATGAGATAGATGAGTGTTTTGCGAGCAGGCCGCAGAGTGGAGACCCGCGGTATTTGGACACGTTGTTGCGGATAGGGATGCAGCGGATGCGGTTGATAGGGGCGATAGGGAGGGTAGACAAGCGGAAGCAGGTAGTCAACCAGTACAATTTCGGGAATTTGAGTGAGGAGGATATGAGGAGGATAGTAGGGGAGATGCAGGATGCGAAGTTCAGGGAGGGGGGAGAATGATAGATGAGATGACGCCGGAGTTGATGGTGCGGTATATGGCGCAGAGGGACTTCGGGGTGTATATGAGGTATTTGAACCCAAGTTTAGAGATGACGAGTTATCATCGGAGTTTGTACCGGATAGTGGACAAGTTCGCGCATGGTGGGATTAAGAAGTTGATAATTAGTGCAAGTCCGCAGACGGGGAAGAGTGAGTGCAGTAGTAGGGGGTTGCCGAGTTTTTTGATGGGGATAAAGCCAGAGAAGAACATAGTGATAGGGAGTTACAACACGGATTTAGCGAGGACGTTCAACGAGGATGTACAGAGGAAGATGCGGAGTGATGCGTACATGGCGGTATTTCCGGGCAGTAGGATAAGTGATGGGAGGATAGACCGGGAGTGGCGTTGCAATGCGGATGAGACGCAGGTAGTTGGGTATGATGGAGGGGGATTGAGGGTAGTAGGGCGAGGGAGTTCGTTGACGGGTAGGAAGGTGGATGTAATGATAATGGACGATATGTACAAGGATTACAACGAGGCGAGTAGTCCGATAGTGAGGAACAAGGCGTGGAGGTGGTACACGAGTGTAGTATTGAGTAGGTTGCAGGATTGGGGTCAGCAGTTGATGGTCTTCACGAGGTGGAACGAGGATGATTTGATAGGGCGGATAATAGCGAGTGAGGGGGTAGTAGAGGTGAAGAGGTGGTCAGATTTAGAGGATTTAGGGGAGAGATGGGCGTATGTCAATTTCCCTGCGATAAAGGTAGGGGGGCCGACGGAGTTAGACCCAAGGGAGGAGGGGGAGGCTATCTTTCCGAGCCATAGTAGCATTGAGAGTTTGATGATGAAGAAGAGGGCGGATCCGTATGTATTTGAGTGTTTGTATCAGGGGCATCCGTTCAGTGAGGACAGCAGGTTGTATGGTGAGTTCAAGGAGTACGTAGACAAGGGCGAGTATGGTGTATGTATTCGCAAGGGGTGTTGCATTGATGTAGCGGGTAGGGGAGGGGATGACACTTGTAGTATATGTTACGATGTGTATAGGAGCAAGAGCACGACATACAACGAGCAGACGCGGAGGTTTGAGCCAGTGGTATTCATATTAGTGACGGATATTTATTTGAGTGATGCGGGGGTAGAGGAGACGAGTATAATGATACCGCAGCAGATAAACATGCAGGGCAGTCAAGTGGTATGGTGTGAGCGGAACGCAGGAGGGGAGCAGTTCGGGTTGAGTATAGCGAAGAAAGTGAGGGCGAAGATAGAGTTGTATTTCAGTGAGGGGAACAAGGAGGCGAGGATATTGAATAGTGCCGGGCAGGTAATGAGCCAGATAGTTTTTCCTATGGGCTGGAAGGACAGGTGGCCGAAAGCGTACAAGGAGTTGAGTGGATTTGTGCGGCACTTCAAGGCGAATGCGCATGACGATGTACCGGATGTATTGAGTAGTATAATTGGGAAAGAGGTGAATTGCAAGAATGCGACGAGGGGGTATAGTGGTGGAGTATTTCGGCCGAGGGGCATTCGCAGGGGGAATTGAAAAGGGGGCTTCTGTTAGGAAGTCCCTTTTTCGTTAAGTTTTTCCGATTTGCGTTTAGTTATTAGGGTAATTAGGTTAGCGAGTTCCATAATGAGGAGGATAGAGAGACCCACGGAGAGGGGGATGAGCAGTGGTAGTAGAGCCACGAGTAGGGGGATGGTGTGGGTACAGAGTAGGACTATGGAGGAGATGAGCCAAATAGTCCAAAGGATAGAGACGGGGAAGTAGTTGAGTACTTGGTCGAGGTCGAGTTTAGTCAATTTTTGTTTCATTTGGTTTTTTGAGGTTTAGGTGAGCGAGTGCCCACGCGGTTAATGTTTTTATATCTTCGAGTAGGAAGAGTGCTTGTTGGTCGGGCGCGTTGTCTATGAGCGCGTCGATATTTGTTTTGATTGTATCGGGGTGGTAGTGCAGTTTGAGGATAGGTTTGCGGAGGATGTTGTTTCCTTTTGCATCTCTAACTGCGGTGATTACGGGTTTGATTACTTTTTTAGGGGACATTGAGATATAAATTTATGGAATTCGTTTGCTTGCAGGCAGAAGTGTTCAAATTGGTGAGTTGTTTTGCAGATGCGTCTTTCGCGGAAGTGGCATCGTTTGCAGTATTCGAGTACTTTATTGTCTGTCATTTTTAGGCGTTTTTAGAGGGGTTTAGACCTTTGGCGGTACAAGATACAAATTTTCTGTTATAAGTGGCTTATTTGCCAGTTGAGCCGTAGCCTTTGTCGCCGCGTTCTGTTTGGTCGAGGGTGTCAGTTTCTTGCCATTCGATAGGGGTAGTGATGCCGAGTTTGAGTTGGCCGATTTTGTCGCCTACTTTGTATCGAGGCAGAGAGGTATTGAGGTGGTAGAATACGGCAGATACTTCGCCGCGATAGGGTTCGTCTATTGTGCCGACGCAGTTAGAGAGTACCATCCCTGTTTTCCATACGGAGGAGCGAGGGCGGAAGTCTATTGCGAGGTTGTAGATACTTGGGTGAGGTCGTACGATTTGGAACGCAAGACCGATGCCGTATTTCCACACATTTGGTGCTATTTCTTCTTCGGATGTAGCGACGACATCGTAGCAGAAGTCGTCTTTGTAGGTTTTCTTTGGGATTTGAGCCAAAGGAGAGAGTTTTTTGATTAATACTTTCATCTCTTGAATGGTAGTTGTTCGTTTATGTTACGGGTACACATTTCATCGCATTTTTCGTTCCATTTGTTGCCGCTGTGACCTTTGATTTTCTTTATAGTTATGTTTGCCCTTTGAGCGTTGACGACATTGTGGTAGAGTTCGATGAGGTCGGCATTGAGGGTGTATTGCTTTGTGCTATTGCAGACGAGGGTGCAATATCTACTATCGGTATAGATGATAGCATCTACTCCTATTGGGAGTTGTGCTATGGCGTAGATGATTGCAAGGAGTTCGGCGCGATTGCTTGTTTCGTTTTGGATTTTCGACGAGGAGCAGGCCACTACTTTACCCTCTTCGTCGAGGATGACATAGGCAAAGGCTCCGACATCGTAGCGCAGGTAATAGCCGCCATCGGTATAGATTGTATATTTCATATCTTCAAGGCAGATTTAACGGCGTCCACTATACGAGGGGTGTGTAGGAGTTTCCAAAAGGTCACGAGTTCTTCGTACTTCAACTTTGAGAGGAAGAACTTAAATTCATCGAGTACTTGTTTGTCTGTTACCATAAAAATCTACAAATTATAGGGTGTTCAAGCCCTTTATATCCTTTGACCAGTATAAAAGATACATTCACATACAAGAGAGAAAATCAATTCAGTTTGTATGGCGGGCGTTGTTAAACTTTTTTCCCCGATGAGCGTTATCCCAGTCTTGCGGTATGGGTGCATCACTCCGTCCCTTTCTCATTACAACGTACGTCTTACGTTATTCATACCTCTTGTTGGCTATATCTTCTATTGTCAATTGTCGAAGTCGTCAGTTTGTGGACGTTGCTTCACTTCGTCAACTCGAAGTATGTTGCCTACAACGTAATCGTAGGGGTTTCACTTGCTTTGGGATTATAGTGCCAATGTGTAAGCGAAACGCACTCTTAACTCCGTCAACTATGTAAAAAGAAAACGACTTCGGGGAAGATGGCATGAAAAGATATAGAGAAAACAACGCCCCGAAATCGCTTTCTATGTATGGCTTAACAAATCACTTGAACATTCGCCATTCATCGCTTTCTCTACCTACAAAGATACAAAATTTTATTGGATTTGCAAAAGAAAAATAAGTTTTTTATCTTTGTGGTGTAGGCAAAGGGTAAGCCCGATTTATAAACCTTTTAACATTATAGAATTATGAGAGTATGTTCATGTACTACTTCGGCCGCTTTGCCTGACATCCCAAAAGTAACTTGCAAGCAGAGTTTCGGGCAAATTCAGAAACTTGCATTTGTACGTATCTATTCTGATGGTACGACTAAAAACAAGTTCGACAAGACAAACGACATCACCAAACTGGCTACTTGGCAGAAGTTCACTGCCGCTACTGACGGAACAAAGATTGCCGTAACTCCATTCGTAGAAGCACCTACACAAGATGGTGGAGATGCTATCACTTTCGGAGGAGGAAACGACACTTTGGGCGGTGTAGAGAAGATTGTAGGTTCAAACCCTACCAATATGACCTTTGCACTTCGCGAGTGGTCGCAGGAAGCTATTGTAGCCCTCAAAGAGTTGATGTGTGAGGCGTCTTTGGGAGTGTATCCTATCAACGCGGATGGGCAGGTAGAAGCAATCAAGGACGGAGATAACTACTATCCTCTTCCAATACAAGCCCTCTTTGTAGGGGATAAGATACACGGAGGATTGCAGGAACCCGACAACAACGCATTGCAGTTCTCCTTTGCACCGAACTATTCGGACGGATTGGAGATAGTAACAACTGAATTTTCAGTAACTGACCTATAATGGGTGCGAAGAAAACTTTGGTGGCACTTACTCCTATTGGGGGTAGTGCCGCAGAGTTCTTCGAGATAGAGCACGCAGAGCGGATAATGCGACTTCCAAATTGCGTGTGGAGGGTAACGGATACTAACTTTGAATGGACGAAGAATGGCTTTACTACTAAATCAAATACAAGCGGAGTTAAGGCAGTCAAGCAAAAGACCGCAGATAAATGAAGCCTTAAAGCAACAAGAGCGGATTAAGTTCCACGCAGATACTAACCTATCAGCAGTGGTAGGCCGTCCATACAACGACTTCAAACTCTATTTGCAGTCGATGTTACCTAACGACAAGTATCTAAATTGCTTGAACAACTTAAAGTTCCCTATCCCTACCAATGCGATTACCGATGGCATCTTCACAAAGTTGTCAAAGGTATTTGAGGGGCGCAATCCCGCTATTGATTATCAGTTCAAGAGCGCGGATGCAAGAGCTGACTGGGAGCGTTATCGTACTCTTGTACTTGGAGAACCCGATGTATGGAGTAGTAAGATGTGGGATTACTTCAAGACAGAGATAAACTGCATCTTGGTAGTAGATATGCCACAAGAGCCACAAGAGGGCAGGACTGCACCATACTTCTATCCCGTTCCGATAGCGAATGTAGTGTCTTATAGCGTCAATCCTATGAATGGTGCGATGGAGTGGCTTATCTTCCGCAGTACAAAGGATACTATCGTGGCTATTGACGAGCTTGCCTATCGCACATACGAGGTTCGTGACACGGATGTAATTAAGTTACTTTCTTCTTCTGCACACGGGTTAGGCTTTTGCCCTACAAGGTTCTTTTGGAACGAGCCTTTGAGCATCACCAATCCGGATATAAAGAAGTCTCCTTTGAGTAAGGAACTTGCAAACTTGGACTACTACCTATTTAGGGTACTATCTAAAAAGCATCTTGATTTATACGGGTCGTTCCCTATCTATTCGGGATACGAGGAAGAGTGCGACTATACAGACGCAGAGGGCAATATCTGTTATCACGGACACTTGCAGAAGCCTGACGGCACTATGAAACTCGATGTTGCCGGCAATCCAATTCCTTGTCCGTTATGTAAGAGCAAGAAGTCGCTTGCAGGAGCAGGAACATATATCGAAGTGCCCGTACCAAAGGACGGACTACCCGATATGCGCAACCCTATACAGATGCTTTCTATCGACAAACAGAGCCTTGACTACAATGTAGAGGACTTGGAAAGGTTGAAGAATAGTATCATAGCATCGTGTGTGGGTGTGGATAGCACTATCATCAACGAAGCGTCTATCAACGACAAGCAGGTGGATGCATCCTATGAAAGCAAAGACAATGTACTCAATAGGATAAAGAAAGGCTTTGAGGAAGCACAGAAGTGGGTAGATACTACTATCTGCATATTGAGGTACGGAGATAATTTCATCAGCGCGAATATCAACTATGGTACGGAGTTCTACACTCTTACGCCCGAAGTACTACAAGACAGGTACAACAAAGCCAAAGAGGGAGGAGCGAGCGACACGGAGTTAGATGCCTTGCGCACGCAGTTGATTGAGACCGAGTATAGGCACAACCCTATGCAGTTGCAGAGGATGAAAATCCTATTGGAATTAGAGCCATATAGACACTTGAAGAAGAATGAAGTGCTAAATCTATACCTCAATCACCTTATTTCCGCAGAAGAAGTAATCTTGAAGAACGATTTTAGCGGATTTATTCGTAGATTTGAGCGGGAAAATACGAATATCTTGGATTTCGGAGCAGATGTTAGTTACGAGAGCAAGATAGAAACCATATATAACACAATTTTAGAGTATGCGAGAGAACGCAAAGTTAACGAGAGCGACATATCAACTTCCGAAAGGTGAGGAGGGATATGTACACTACACGATTGAGCGAGTGACTTACAATCCTCACAATGGGCAGAAGATTAGCCGACAAGAGGTGATTAAGACCACGCCAAAGATGTTCGATAGTGTGAAGCGCAATTTAGAGTTGCAGGGATACACAATCAACATCCTATTCCATCCCGAAGGGAAGTACAACACCGAAAGAGTAGTTGAAACGCCCGAAGAAAGGATGCGTAAAGAGATAGAAGCCGAAGTAAGAGCCGAGTACGAGAAGAAGTACAAAGCACCTACTCCAACACCGATTAAAAAGAAGTAAGTATGCTGACACAAGAGATTATTACCGCAAACGAAGCACTCAAAGGATTGAGTGAAGAGCAGATTGGCGCAATCGTCACTTTGTCGCAGAATGATGAGAACGAGCAGTTCCGAGTTAAGTTCGGTGAACACTATCGTCAGTTAGATGCATCCATCGAGGAGCATTCGGGAGTACCAAGAAACGGAGCGGAAAAGACTTACGACTATCTACCACGCGCGATAGATGCAATGAAGTCGAAGTACGAGAACGAGATTGCCGAATTGAAGTCGAAGAAAGGCGAGGGGACAAGTGAAGAACTTGAAACCACACGAGCCGAATTGAAGACTACCAAAGAGCAGTTCAACGACCTACAAACCAAATATAAGGCTTTGGAGGGCGAGAGTGAGAAGAAACTCCTCAATTACCGCATTAGCAACGATTTTGAGGTGGCTAAATCGGGTTTGAAATACAAAGAGGGACTGAATGAGGTTGCCGTGAATACACTCGTAGAACAAGCCGTAAAGCGCGTTAAGGGACTAAATCCTAAATACGAGGAAAGAAACGGAAAGGAAGTACTTATCTTCCACGACGAGAATGGTTCACCACTGAACAATCCCGAAAACAAACTCAACCCATATACCGCGAAAGAACTTCTTGTAAAAGAATTGTCTAACTATGGTATATTGGCAGAGAAGACAAAGACGGGAACGGGCACGACCACTCCACAAAAGGAGAAAGTGCTAACCGCAAGCACGCAAGAGGAAGCAATGGAAGCGATTACATCCGAACTCCTTGCCAAAGGATTAGTAAAGGGTTCGAGTGCTTTCCAAAAAGAACTTGACAAGTATTGGAGAGAGAACAAGATTTCCGAACTTCCTACAAGATAATTTTTTAGTAACGGACAAAGGGGAAGTCTAAAAGTATCAAACAAAATAAAAGTTCTAAACTATGACATTAGTAGCAACTAAAATTCAAGCGATTAGGGTCAAAGACACTAACCTTGACAAAAACGAAAATCGTTTAAGCGATTATGGTGCTTTGAACTTCTTCCGAGTTCAGAGCGAGAGAGCACCTCTTCTTTCGGAGAGAATGAGAGAGGAAGCAAGAAACGGCGCAGGTAAGACACTTCAAGTGCCCGTTATCAACTATGACGGAACCGTCAGTGTAAGCAACGCACGCACTTGTACTATTGCAGATGCGGAGAATACTTCTGCACTTGTGGATGTAAGTTTCGTAACCTATGCAGTAGGTTTCACTATGGTGCCGGGTCAGTATTCTAACAACGATATTGACTATGAAAAGGACTTTATGGCGAAGTTCAAGAAGTCTGCACGCGCACTTGGTGCTGCACTTGATAGTGCCGCTATTGCCGCACTTGAAGCCGCAAAGACAAAGGTATTTGCCGACACTTTGCTTTACTCAAAGACAGCAGACACTATCGGCGTTCCTTTCGGTTCTCGTGAGAACATACTTGGTGACATCGAGCCAATGATGGAAGCAAACGACTTCTATGGCAAGGTGAACATCATCGGAAACGCAGGTGTGAAGTCTATTCTTGGCAAACTTCAAGAACTTGGCACTTACAACGAGGTGGACAAGACACTTGAATTCGAGAATAAGGAATTCCACTTCACCAATCGTCTTGCCAATGCAACGGGTCAGTACGCTACTTTCTATGCAGTAGAAGAGGGAAGTGTAGATATGCTATATCGTTACGATAGAGCAGCCGCACGCGGAGCGAAGAGTGGCACACACGAATGGAGTGTAATCAATATGCCTTATATTGACATCCCAGTAGGCTTGCACTACTATGAGGAAGTGGGTGACCAGAGTAAGATTTCGGGAGCCGCTACCGCAGATATGGTTTGCGATGTAAAAGAATACTATGGGTTCAGTGTAGATGTAGCGTTCATCGTGGCATACAACTCTGACGCAGAAACTCTTGCATCTCCAATCATAAAGGCGCAGGTAACAAAGGGTACAGACTACACTCCACAGGTAGTTATTGCTAACACTGATAGCAACCCTGTTCCTACAAAGGCTATAACTGTTACTCCGTAGTTGTAGGGACAAATTAAAATAGTCTTTCAAAGGGAGAAAGTATGAACCGAAAAGGGGATTGCTTTCTCCTTTTTTAGTAACTTTGGAATATGATAAGGATAAAAGAAATAGTAAACGCCTTTCGTGGCGTGGTTGGATGGGAGCAATCCCGTGCCAAAGAATATACGATAGGAGAGGAACTCACTCAATCGGATAGTGGGTTATACTTTCAAGAAGCGCATCCGCTACTTACCTTACGGGCTATGAAAGGGATAATGCCGAAAGACTATGCCTATTCGGAGTACGAACTGACAAAGACTTACTCAAAGGGTGATATTGTGGTATATGGGGAGGACTTGTATCGTTCAGTTGCGGATGACAATCAAGGGCGAAGCGTGTTAGACGCCGATTATTGGGAGTTGTACCACGCACTTACCGAGTACCTATCTAAACTCACCGATAGTGGCATAAAAGCCGTCGTACAGAGGTTTATGACGGAAAAGGTAGTAGGGCTTGAAACGAAGAACATACTTGACCGCAGGACGCTTTTTGACGGCACAGGGAGGATAACCGCACGCACTCCGAACAATGGTAGGTTAGTAGGGTTTGAGATAACTCCTATCCGTGCCAATGGAGCAACGATGAAGTTAGAGCGGATTGGGATGCAGTTCGTAGGGAACATCGGAAAAGTGAAGTTGTATTTATTCCATTCATCGAGGAGTGAGCCTATATGGGTAAAAGAAATGAACTACACTTCCACTCACGGGACTTACCAATGGTTCGATTTGCCCGAAACTTACTTGCCGTATTATAGCCACGACCTCAATTCGGGAGGTAGTTGGTACTTGGTATATTCGCAAGCAGAGTTGCCCGATTATATGGAGAGCATCAATTTCGGTAGGGATTGGAGCAGAGAGCCGTGTGGCAGTTGCAACAAGGGGGATTTGAATGTCTACCGAGCAATGGGCAAGTGGGTTCAGTTGTCGCCTTTCTACATCAACGGGAGTGATTGGGATGGCAGGTTGTGGGATATACAAAAGAACATCTACACTCCGAGTGACAACTATGGATTGAATATGCAGTTTTCGATGGGATGTGACCTTACGGACACTTTGATTGCTATGAGAGGTGATTTTGCGAGTGTTATTCAGTTGCAAGTAGCCAATCAAGCCTTAAAGTCGCTTGCTATGAACCCCGAAGTAGAGGTGAACCGAGTGCAATTCAACGCAGATAGGAACGATATTCTATTTGAGAGTGAGGGGAACGGACAAGGGATACGCGGATTGAAAGGACAATTAGATAGGGCTTTCAAGGCGTTGAGTATAGATACAAAGGGGCTTGACCCACTTTGTTTGAGTTGTAAGAATGGAGGAATTAGAATAGGGTCGATATAATGATTGAGGAATTATTAACGGGTGTAACGGAGTATTTAGAAAATCTTGACGGGATTATCCGAGAGGGGGCGCAGTCTTGTGAGCAAGAAATCTTGCAAGAGCAGAGGGAGCAACTCTTTTCGGGCAAGGCGTCAAGTGGTGAGGATTTACGCCCTTATTATTCCGAAGACTTGCAATCAAGTGGAGGGTACTTTAAGAATATCGATAGTGCGAGGAGATACAAGCAGTGGAAAGCCGAACTCACTTATCCATCGCAGACGGAAAGGGCAAACTTGGACGCACCGAACTTGTACATCAATGGGAAGTTTCATTTGGAGTTAGGGATGCAGTTCGATGAGGAAACGATGTCAGTAGAGGGGACAACGAACTATGCACAAAGGATAATGGATAAGTATGGATGGAGGAACTTCGGGCTTATGGACGAGCGGTGGGCAACGATATTAGATAATTACATACAGCCGTATATGGTAAACGAATTAAAAAATCGATTATGAAAGTATTTATAAAAGAAGATAGCCGTTTATTCGATGCGGCGATAGCGCAGATACAGATAAGGCTTGCGCAGAACATAGGATGGTTAGACAACATCTTCGGACTAACAGAAACACTCGTAGAGCGCAAAGACGGGAAAGCCTTTACATCCGCCAATGTATATACTCGAAAGGGCAGGTACATACAAGTAATGCCGTGTGCGGAACTTGGCAATTTTTGTTTCTTTTATTTGCGCGACCCACAGACGATATGGGAGAAGAGCGCGAGTGTGCTAAAAAGTCCGTTTTCAGTGGTGTTTTGGTTTAAGGTGGACGAGGTATCATCTTCGACCGCTACACGCAACAGAGAAGCCGTAAAGGAGCAAATAATAGCCGTTTTAGGGGAGTATCACTTAAAGGGAGTTACATACACTCTTGGGAATATTTATGAGCAACCACAAAATGTGTTCAAAGGGTACGACTATGACCATAAGGAGAACCAATTTCTTATGCATCCATACGCAGGATTGAGGATAGATGGGGATTTGAGGGTGAATGTGCCGTGTTTGAAGTCTTTATTTGGGGATTACAACGATGATTACAATCTTGATTTCAATGTAGATAGGCTTGCGAGATACCTAAAAGGTGCGTACGATAAGGATTACAATCTTGATTTTGATGTTGATTTGATATGATTACATTCGTGTGTTTTGTGCTTTTAGTGGCACTTTTTGTAAAATTCCTGCAAGCATTAGGGGAAAAATGGGGTATTTTCTCGTTTTTGCAGGCACACGCTCCAAATGACTTCTTCTATAAGTTGTTCAGTTGTGCGTTTTGCCGTGGCTTTTGGCTTGCTTTGGGTGTGTGTGGAGTGTTGGTATTGTTCGGTGCTCCACTTTACTTTTTATTCATACCGATATTCAGTTCCGTACTATGAGAGAGATAAAGATAAATAAACACAAGTTCGTCTTCTATGATAGCATAGAGGATATGTCTATAAGTCGATTTCACAAGTATAGCAAGTATATGCTTGTAGCGAGTGGGATTGGGGATAGCATAGCGGATGTAGATGAGCACATAGGGATGATTATGAAGTTAATTGATTTCGATGTGAACAAAGCAAAGCAAGAATTGATGAATATGCGTCACAACCTTGTAACGATACTTCAAGAGCAGGATATTCGCCATGTTGCCTTTATGTACTTCGTCCATTCGGTAGATGGGAAGAAATGGGAGGATTTCAGCGATAGTGGAGTGAAGAAGTTGTATGAACTCGTAATAGGGGAGAAAGAGATAGCCCTTGCAGACGCAGAAAGGGCTATTAGAGAGCAATTAGACGACGAGTTGAGGGATTACTTCCCCAAAGTGTTTGAGGGCGAAAATAAGAACCTTTTAGACTATGCACGCAAACGCGCTTTGTTGCAGGTGGACGAGATAGTGAACGATTGTTCGCACGAGGACGAGATAAAGAAGTTATCCGAACTCTTGACGATAGGATACAAGCCAATGATATTCGAGGGGAGTGAGAGTGCCGAATTGCAGTTCGACAAGCAGTTTGAGCAGATGTGCTTGGCAATCAGTAAGGAGTTTGGTGGTAAAGCCAAAGACTACACAATAATGGAGTATTACTCCGCTTACGAGCGATTAGAAGCAATAAATAAGGAATTAGACCGAATAAGGAGGAAATAATATGGAAAACCCAATAAAATATAGTGACATAGTCAGCCCCGATGTACGAGAGGGTTTTGATGCGTGGATAAACCAAATCAAGCAGTTGCAAGCGCAGACGCAGGCATCTATCGAGGAGATGAAGAAAGAGATTGCCAGTCTTGGAGGGCAAATCAAGACCGCAGGCAGTGGAACAAATGTAAAACCACAAATAGACCAATTAGACAAACTTCGCGAGATTTACAAAAGCCTTGAAGTAGATGTGGACCTCTATGACGAAGCAATACAAGCCCTCAACAAGAGCAATAGAGAGCGCAATAGGGTACTACAACTATCTACCGAGTTAGAGCGCACAAGAGAGGGGTCGTATGACCGCTTGCAAGCCCAATACAACACCCTCAAAACACTTGTGAACAATATGACGCAAGCCGAAAGGGAGAACACCGATGCAGGAAAGAAAATGGTCGAGCAACTCAAAGAGATGTATGAGAGGATGAATATGATGCAACAAGCAACGGGTAAGTATCAGTTGCAGGTAGGTAACTATTCAAAAGCCATTTCGGGATTGAATATCGCTACAACGCAGGTAATCCGAGAGTTGCCAGCACTTGCCAATAGCCCAGCGACCTTTGCGATAGCCATATCGAACAACATCCCTATTCTTATGGATTACATCGGAAATGTGAAGTCTTTAAGAGTTGAAACATTGAAGCAAATTGCAGCCGCAGAAGCCGCAGGAGAAGCAGAGAAAGCCGCCGCACTCAGAGCAGAAATGGCAAAGAATAAGAACCTTTCTGTAACAAAGTTGCTTACCAAGTCTATCTTCTCTTGGCAATCGGGTTTAGTGCTGCTTTTGACGGTTCTGCCTCTTGTGCTCCGCCATCTTTCCAAAAAGAGCAAAGAGCAGGAGAAGTACAACGAGATACTGACAAAAACTATCGACTTGGAGGAAGAGTTGGCAAAGGCTGATGTTAGTGCCGCACAAGCCGCCGCACAAGAAACAGCGAAATTAAGGGCATTGTATGAAATCGCAACGGATATAAATCGCGTATATAACGATAGATTGAACGCAGCAATAGCGTTGCAAAGTCTATATCCATCATATTTTGCGAATATCGAAAAAGAAAAAATACTACTTGGAGATGCGAAGGCAAATTATGACCTCCTTACCGATAGTATCGTCAAACGAGCACGAGCAAAGGCATATCTTAAAAAGATAGAGGAAACGGAAGCAAAGATTGTTGAGAAAGAAGAGCAGAATAGACAAATTTTTAAGACAAGCCCAAATTATTTTGGTTGGTATTTTTATGGTAGCACATGGGGTGAAATTTATGAAAATCTAAAAGACCAACCAGAAAAAATTAAATATGCTATATCAGCAAGTAAACCAACACGCAAAGGACGCGAAGATGTTACGACATTTAAAGCTATCCAAAAAAATATATCGGATATAGAAACTCTTATCACACAGCGGGACGAATTACTTAAATTGATTGATATCACAGGCTTATTAGGCAATGGCAGTGGCAGTGGAAACGGAAAGGATGAGATAAAGGACTATTACTTCGATATGTGGCAGTCCGTTATCGATGCTATGGAAGACGGGCTAACCAAACAACTTGCGCAGTTGCAACTATCCTACAAAAAGGAGATGAAGCAATACGAGGACATTCGCGCCGAACTCTTGGAGAAGCAGAAGACCGCCGATGCGAAAGATAAGAAGCAAATAGAAACGCAGTTAGCCTATATAGAAGCAATAATGGGCAATACTACATCTAAATACAAGGCCGAGCGCGAAGAGTTACTTAAAACCGAACCCGTAGCGGTTGAAGATGAATATATTGCAGAGGAGGATGTGTCTTTAATCAAGAAGCAGGTAGAGCAGGAGAAAGCCGTTAGGAATAGTGCTATCTATGCCGAGATGGAAGAGCGCAGAAAGGCAGGTGAGGATATTGAAACCATTAAGCAGGAAACTAACAACAAGTTACTTGCATCCGACATTCAGTATTGGGAGGATTACCTCCGATTGCTTACTGAAAGCGGTACGCTGACGATTGACGAGTACAACAAGATAATGGAGAGGTTGAATGCGTTGAGGAGTAAGTCTACCAATGCGACCGACCCAACGGACGAAGAAGATAAAACGGCAGACCGAAAGTGGCGCACTATGGAGAGGTACTTCAATCAGTCGTTCAAGTATATGAACGAATGGATTGAAACGCGAATAAAGATGGCAGAAATAGCGGAAGAAGCGGCACAAGCCGAGCAGGATGCAGCAAAGAGTGCACTTGACTATGAACTCGAAGCAAGGGCAAACGGATACGCTAACAATGTGGAATATGCACGAAAGGAGTACGAGGAGAAGCATAAGATTGCAAAGAAAGCCGCACAAGATGTATTAGAGTTACAAAAGGTGCAGGAAGCCGCAGACACTGCACAACAGATAAGCAGTCTTGTAACCGCAACGGCGAGTATATGGAAAGCAGAGGGCACGAAAGGAGTATTGGGTATTCCATTAGCAGTAGCGGCAACGGCGGCTATGTGGGGTTCATTTGCAGCAGCAAAGATAAAGGCGGTACAACTCACAAAGATGCAAAGCGAGAGTTACGGAGAGGGTATGAGTGAGTACTTGGATTATGGTGGTTCGCACGCAAGTGGGCACGACATAGATTTCGGAGTAAAACCCGATGGGACAAGACGCAGGGTTGAAAGAGGAGAGATGATTGGAGTAATCAACAAGCGCAATGTACGCAAGTACGGCGTTAGTAAGGTATCCGACATCATTTCTTCGTTAAATCACGGCACTTTCGAGAATTTGTACGGCAATGCTTTTGTGGGTAGCGATATTGTGCCACAAGGAGCAGACTTGCGTAAACTCGAAAAGGGTGTAAGCGAGTTAGTAGAGCAGGGTGGGCAGAAAGTGCTTACATCGGGCGGAAAGACGATAATATATTACAAGAACACAAAGAAAATAATAAGTTAGGCTATGAAACCAAAATACGGATTTTATTTACAAACTCCAAAAATACGAATAACGGCGCATCCTATATTCGGGAATAATTGCACAATGAAATGGTCGCACGATGCGAATGAGCAGTATTTCCGTCAAAGTCTTTCGGGGGAGTTTACTTTTGTAGGGGAAGACTTCGACTTTGTGTATAACGCAGATATAGAAACAAAGTTCAATCTTATAATCTATTCGGATTACGGGTTATATTGGACAGGTACTTTTTACAAGACGGATTGCGAGTTCAATATAGATGATAGGCTTTTCACCCTCAATCTTGAAACAAAGGATGCATATAGTGCGGTGCTTGATGGGGTTGAAAAGGAATATGACTTGATTAAGATACTACCACGCAAGCAGGCCGTATCGCTCGACAAGCGCAGTATGATACAAATCTATGCTATGGGCGAGGATAAAGTATCGTGTTTCTTTCAAGGTATGACTTGGGAGCAGGATTGTGAAACGATAGAAAGCGATAGCGACTTGACGGACAAGTACCACTTTGCAAAGATATTGAACGCCCGAATTGTGGAGATTTCGGGGGATATGACCCCAAAGTTACCCAATGCTATATGGGGAGATAAGCCGAGCAGTGAAACTGAATGGAGCATCTCCGATAGCACATATACTATACAAGTGCGCAGAGAGGGAGGACTAGCGTCCTATGGTTCGTATATAGAGGTAGTAAGGAAAGCGGATAAGGTAGTATTATGGAGGGCGATATTTCAGAATAGGGATATCCCACTTGATGCAGATATAACTTTACTTCCCGTCAGCGGTACTGGTGCAACGGGTAATGTAATTCTTTACATCCACGATATGGCTTTTTATGGGCGACTTATTTGTGATGTAGAGAGTTTCAAGATAGGGAGTACGACTTACAATTCATCTTCTTTGTCTTCCGAAGATATGGTAAGCAACAATAGGAATTTCCATAGGGTATTTCCGTATGCTTTTGACGTGATAACCATTTGGAACGAGTTTAGTTCCGAACCTACTGAGTGGTACTATAAAGACGATTTGTATTACACTAAACCGCCACATGGAGGGAGTACTGGTGTGCCCGATTACTACCCTATTGCGCAGACCTATTGGACAAGGCTTTCATATTGGTTCAGTTTTGATATGTACACAAGCACTATCGAACCATTAATTCGCAAAGAATACACATTTAAGGATGCATATCCGTTGTGGTCGGTGATAGATACTT